>Ga0226835_1000489_pt1 | contig 44216 bp, 41 predicted proteins | sample LAC_MetaG_1_FD_163627 | JGI IMG/M metagenome (GOLD analysis project Ga0226835, IMG submission 163627) | Anaerobic ammonium oxidizing microbial communities from anammox membrane bioreactor (MBR) in UC Berkley, California, United States -... | ecosystem: Engineered > Bioreactor > Anaerobic >...
GGCTATGGCGCGGACGCGGGCGCGGGCCCGCTGCTCGATTATCTGTGGCGGCGCGTGCAGCGACACGAAGGGCGCACGCTGACGCACGAACAGATTATGCTGACGGGCGGCAATTCCGACGCGCTCGACCAAATCTGTATTCATTTTACGCAGCCCGGCGATACGGTTCTGGTGGAAGCGCCGACGTACCACCTCGCCGTACGCATTTTGCGCGACCATCATCTGAACGTTATTACGATTCCAACCGACCAAGACGGTTTGCGCGTCAACGCTTTGCAAACCACGTTGTTGGAATTGAAACGCGCGGGCAAGCGTCCCAAATTTTTGTACATCATTCCTACGTTCCACAATCCGACGGGCGTATCATTGAGCAGAGGACGCAGACGCGGTTTGCTCAAAGTCGCGCAAGCCGAAAATTTATTGATTGTGGAAGACGACGTGTACCGCGAACTCGCGTACGATGCGCCCGCGCCGCCGTCCTTGTGGAGCATGGCGCCCGATGGCGTTGTGCTGCGTATGGGTTCGTTTGCCAAAGCGCTGGCGCCCGGCTTGCGGCTCGGTTGGCTCACCGGCAAGGCGGAACAGGTGCAGCGTCTCGCGCTCGGCGGTTTGCGCGATAGCGGCGGCGGCGTGAATCACTTTACCGCGATGCTCGTTGCCGCGTTTTGCGAGGCGGGAATGTACGACGCGCAAATCGAAAAATTGCGCGCGGCGTACCGCGAACGCCGCGACGCGTTATGCGACGCGATAACGCGCCAGCTTGGGTCTGCGACGTTCGAGAAACCGGGCGGCGGATTTTTTGTGTGGATAAATTTGCCTGAAACGGTTGACACGCAAGCTTTACGCGCGCGCGCGGCGGAACACAATGTAGATTTCATTCACGGCGCGCGTTTCTTTGTCGAAGGCGGCGGAACAAATGCGCTGCGCGTCGCGTTTAGTTTGTATGCGCCCAAAGATTTGCAAGCGGCAGCGCGCCGTTTGCGCAAGGCGCTTGAAGCGTGAAAAGGATTGTGGATTGGCGCCGCGTTGCCCACTGCGTAGCAAGCGTTCTCTAACGCCGCGTGAAATAAAATTTTTCGGTTTCACGCGTGACACGCTATAATCTTTTTCCATGAGCGCACCGCGTTTGTTGAAATGGCAGTATGATGAATTGAACGCGCAGTATCAGAATACTCCGTCAATATCAGATGGGTTCAGCGCGAGCGGCGAACACTATATTCTGTTCCACCTGCTGAATCAATTCGGTTTTCATCCATTTTCCCGCGAACAAGCGATGGAGTTGACAGAGGAACTTTTAGCGGAGGGCTGGCGCGATGAAGAATCAAATCCCTGAATGGCTGAAAGCAGGCACACTTGTCGAATTTGCATTTTGTGTTGGTGAAATTATTGATGTAGCTATTTCACCTGAACGAGTGATGGTGTTGATAAAATCTCCAAAAGGGATTTGGCGCAATCATCCAGCTGAATGGCTCGAATACCACGAGGGCGCGATTAAACCTGCTACGCGTGAACGCGCGGAACGCGACTTGGAACTTTATCAAAGGTACATCCTGAAAATGGCAAGTGATTTGGATGAGATTCGCGACGCATGGATGAAAAAGGATTTTATCCACGACGGCGCAACAATTCCCCTACTAGCATAGATGAACAACACTCTCTCTGACATTCGCGTTCTCGATTTGACGCAAGCGATGGCGGGGCCCATTTGTGGGATGCTGCTTGGCGACTTTGGCGCGGATGTAATTAAAATCGAACGCCCTGGCAGCGGCGACCAATCGCGCGGCTGGGGCCCGCCGTTCGTGCAATCCGAATCCGCGTATTTTCTCTCCGCCAATCGCAACAAACGTTCCCTCACGCTCAATCTCGACCAACCCAAAGCGATTGAAATTTTGCACGAACTTGTGCGCGGCGCGGATGTTTTTCTCGTCAATCAACCTTCGCTCGCGTCATTGCAAAAACGCAAACATGATTACGAAACATTGCGCGCCCTCAATCCGCGTTTGATTTATGTTTCGATTACGGGCTATGGTTTTACGGGACCCAAAGCGGGCCTCGCGGGCTATGATTTGGTCGCGCAAGGCGAAGCGGGACTGATGAGTTTTACGGGCAATCCCGATTGGGAGCCGATGCGCTATCCGATTCCGATTGCAGACATTACAACGGGCGTTTATGCCGCGCTTGGCGTACTCGTCGCCTTGCGCGCGCGCGACCAAAACGGCGTCGGTCAATTTCTCGACATGGCGTTGTTTGATTCACAGCTCACGTGGCTCAATCACATCGGCAGCAATTATTTGAACGCCAACGTCGAGCCGCAAAAAATCGGCAACACGCACGCGAGCATCGTGCCGTACCAAGTGTTTCGCGCGCAGGATAAATACATTATCATTGCCGTCGGCAGCGAAGCGCTGTGGAAAAAATTTTTGCGCGTACTGGCGGCTGAGGACACGCTCGGCCGCGACGAACGTTTTCAATCCAATCGCGGCCGCAACGAACATCGCGCAGAACTCGTTGGACACATTCAACGCATTTTGGAAACGAAACCTGCCGCGCAGTGGGTCGAAAAATTGCGCGCGGAAGAAATCCCGTGCGGACCCATCAATTCCGCCGCCGAGGCGTTGAACGACGCGCAAACGCGCGCGCGCGGCATGATTGTCGAGATTGAACATCCGCTCATCGGCATCGCCAAAAGCGTGGGCAACCCGATTCATCTTTCCGAGACGCCCGTCGCCTATCGCAAACCGCCGCCGTTATTGGGCGAACATACGGACGAAATTTTGCGCGAGCTGGGAAAATCGGAAACAGAGATTCAGAAATTGAAAGGAATAAAAGCGGTCTAGCGTCATGTTTCAAGGCGTCGTTCCGCAAGGCGCGGCCTCCTTGATACTTGATCCCTGACATTTATTTTTATGCGACGTATTACTGTTCTGGGCGTCGGTTATGTCGGTCTCGTCACCGGCGCGTGTTTTGCGGATTTGGGCAATCAAGTCATTTGCCTCGACGTGATTCCCGAAAAAATTGAAAAACTGAAACGCGGCGAACTGCCGATTTACGAGCCGGGGTTGGAAGAGATGGTGCAGCGCAACGCGGCGGCGGGCCGCTTGACCTTCACCATCGAATACGCCGAGGCGATTTCGAATGCCGAATTTATTTTTGTCGCGGTGGGGACGCCGTCGGGCGTGGACGGCGAAGCGGATTTGAAATACATTCGCAGCGCGGTCGAAAATATCGCCGCGCATCTCAAAAGCTATGCCATCATCGTCAATCGCAGCACCGTGCCGGTTGGCACCGGCGATTCCACCGCGCAGACCTTGATTGAACGCGGCAAAAAGCAGGGCGTTGATTTCCAAGTCGTTTCCAATCCCGAATTTACGCGCGAAGGTTCGGCGGTGTACGATTTTCTGAATCCCGACCGCGTAGTCTTGGGTTCGGTGGATCTGCACGCGGCAGAAGCCGTCGCCGATTTGTATCGCGTGTTCACCAAAAATTTAATGCTCACGGATTTGCGAACGGCGGAAATGATCAAGTACGCATCGAATGCTTTTCTCGCCATGAAAATTTCGTTCATCAACGAAATCGCGTCCATCTGCGAAAAATTGGGCGCGGACGTGAAACTGGTCGCGCAGGGGATGGGCATGGACGCGCGCATCGGCGCGGCGTTTTTGAATGCGGGCTTGGGTTATGGGGGCAGCTGCTTTCCCAAAGACGTCAAAGCGTTGACGTACATGGCAGAGGTAAACGGTTTGCATCCGCAACTTTTGCGCGCGGTGATGGATATTAACCGCGACCAGCGCCGCCGCGTCATTTTGCATTTGCGCGAGCTGCTCGGCAATTTGCGCGGTAAAACCATTGGCTTGCTCGGCTTGGCGTTCAAACCGAATACGGACGACATTCGCGAAGCCGCCGCGATTGACCTCGCGCACATGCTCTCGAACGAAGGCGCGAATCTGCGCGCCTATGACCCTGTTGCGATGGACAACGCGCATCAGATTTTGGACGGCGTAAAATTTTGTAATGACGCGTACCAAGTCGCCGCGGGCGCGGACGCGGTGGTTTTGGTCACGGAATGGAACGAGTTCAGGCAACTCGACATGCCGCGGTTGTACGCTTCGATGGCGCGCAAAATTTTTCTCGACGGTCGCAACATCTACGACCCCGCCGAAATGCGCGCGCACGGTTTCGAGTATCGCGGCGTGGGCAGACCGTTGAACGACGCGCCACACGAAGCGCTGCAACTGAACGACGCGGCGGTGGCGATTACTTGATGGTTTATGCTTGGCGTCCAAAAGTAAAATCATAAATCATCAATCAAAAATCCAAAATGCTGCGTACCGGCATTGATCTCATCGAGGTCGAACGCGTTGCCTTGACGGTGGCGCGCTATGGCGAACGCTTTACGCGGCGCGTGTACACCGACGGCGAAATTGCATATTGTCAAGGACGCGTCACGTCGCTTGCCGCGCGGTTTGCCGCCAAAGAAGCGGTGAGCAAACTGTTGGGCGTGGGGATTCAACATCGTGACGGCGTGGACTGGCGCGAAATCGAAGTCGTGTCGGCGGAAAATGGTTTTCCGACGGTTGTGTTGTACGGCAAAGCGCAAAACCGCGCGCGCGCGTTGGGCTTGCGCGAGCTTGCGCTCTCTTTTTCGCACACGCGCGAACATGCGATTGCGTTCGTCGTGGGACAATAAAACAAGCGCGCCGTCAACGGCGCGCTGGCTGCTTATCAGATGAGGAACGCCGCGCCGAGCAAGACATAAAATAAAAGCGCCGCAAAAGATTGTTCCAAGCCAATACGGACGGGTTTCACGCCCACGCACGGATGCGTAATGCCATAAACAAAATGCGCGCCCGCGAGCGCAAAGATAAACGGCGTCAACGCGGGAACCCATTGCCCGAACGCGAGCGCGGCGGTGAATAGAATAGCTGTGCCGATGTACAGTAGCGTGCGCCGTCCGGCGCGCCATTGTTCCGCGCGCGACGGCATTTCTTTCAAGCGCCGCTGCTTCAAGCGCAAATACACATAGACGATTGCCGACGCCGCGTACAACCATGCGAGCAGCCACAACCACCAGCCCGTCGGCGTCATGGCGTCAACGCTGACCCAATACGCGGCGGGCGCGGCGAGCGCCAACATGCCCGCGCCGACCAGTTCGATGCCGAGTTGTCTTTCTTCGCGTTGTACAACCAGCCACAATTGCCACGCCATCACGAGCGCGGCGGGAATGCCCAGCCACAATAAAAACGTATAACCGCGCCACAGTAAAATGCCGAGCAAGAGCGCGGCGAGCGCGCCCGTGCCGATTAGCGCGAGCAAAGCTGGGCGCACGTCGCTTTTCGCGCGGCGTCCCGATAACGCTTTGACCAAAAGCGTCAAGGGCTGCCGCGCGATATAGGTTATCAACGAGAACAGCAGCAGAACGAATAGCGCCGCGTGCGGCTGCGCTGCCGTGAGCGCGCCGAGCAAAAAGGGCCCCAGCAGTAAGAACCAGCCGCCGTGTTCGGGCGGCAAGACATAGATTTTGAAAAATTTGCCGGGAGTTTGCGCGCGTTTTTTATTTGTTGCTTTGGCGGTCTCTGATGTCGGCGCGCGCGGCTTGGTCAGCGGGGAAACAGGTTGCATAACATTCATCACCTTGTAAAAAATCTGCGAGCATTCGGCGCTCGCAGATTCCATTATAACGCATTGCGTCAGGTCCAAGTTACATAGCGGTCAGAATTCGGTTGCGCTCTTTTTTTTTACCCTTTGCTCACATTGAGCATTGTCGTTCCCACATTTCCGGCGACGACGTTGTTTTCTTCTTGAATCAAGCCCGCCCAGTAATTGACGTTCTGGCGGCGATTGAGCCGAATGAAACCGACGACGACGACGGATTGGCCGGGCGCGAGCGTGCCGATGCCCCAGCGATACGGATATATGCGCGCGTCCACATTTTCCCGTCCGTCATAATCAATGCCGACGCGCCACGCGCCATTCACAGGCGCGAATCCTTTGGTCAAATAATTATCGCCTTCGTTGTACAGAAAACCTGTATCCGGGCCCTGCGACGAAAACGTTTGCGCGGCGTCATTCCGCACCGTGATTTTGATTTGGACAATTTGTCCGGTTTGCAGCGCGGTCGGGATGAACTGTACGTTCGTAATCGTCGGCTTGCCTGTCGGCGGCGGCGGCGTGGTCGAAGAAACCGTGATGAGCGTTTTGCCCTGATTGTCTTGGAGCCACGCAATTTGTTCGCGCACCAAACCCGCCCAATAATTTTTCGTCATCGGATTGTTCAAGCGAATTTGGCCCGTAATGACGCGCGTTTCGCCGGGTTGTAACGGCGCGCCAAAACCCCAGCGATAGGGATGGTCAATCATATTGGCGGCGCGTCCGTCAAAATCTATGCCCACGCGGAACGCGTCGCGCTGCTCGACGAACCCGTGCGCGAGAAACGATTCGCCTTCGAGATACGTAAAACCGGGCGGCGGGCTTTGCGTGGCGAGCGGCACATTCGTATCATTCCGCACCGTGACGCTCACATTCAACATTTGCCCCGCCGTCACAGTTTGCGGCGTCAGGGCGACGGCGAGAATCGTCGGATTGCCGGTGGGCGGCGGCGGCGTTGGCGCGGCGACGGTGATTTGCGTTTTGCCTACGTTGTCCAGCTTCCACGCGATTTTTTCTTGGACCAAACCCGCCCAATAATTTTTCGCCGCGAGCGTATTCAAACGAATTTGTCCGGTAATCACGCGTGTTTCATTCGGCGCGAGCGCGCCGCCCAGACCCCACCGATAGGGATGGTCAATCCCGACGCGGCCCTCAAAATCAATTCCGACGCGATACGCGTCATGCACTTCGGCGTAGCCGCGCGTCAAAAATGTTTCGCCTTCGTTGTACACGAAATGGGGCGCGGGCGCTTGCGTGGCGAGCGTCGCGTTGGTCCCGTTATGCACGGTGACGCTCACGTTGAGCGCTTGGCCCGCTTCTAACGTCGTCGGCGTCAGCGTCACGTTTGTAATTTCGACCGCGCCGGTCGGCGGCGGCGGCGCGTTTTGCGCCAATTGTTGGAACGCGAACCACGCGGGGCGTTTATTGCCCGCATCGTCCACCATACCCCACGATTCATTTGCAATGCGCCAGGTGAACCAAAATGCTTGCGCGACTTGATTGCGCCCCACGTCGCTCAGAATCGCGTACGCGCGTTTCATGTATTCGGCGACGCCTTGCGCGGGCGGAATGTCGCCCCAATTCCAATCCAACTGCGCGCCGATTTCGGTAACCCACAAGGGTTTGCCCGCGATGGCGCGCGCTTGATTGATGGAATTACGCAGTTCGCCAAAACCCCACGTCGCGAACGGATAGCCGTCTGCGCGTTCGGCGTACACATGCCAGCCCGCGCCGTCAAAAGAATCGGGCGCAGCGGCGACGACGCGGCGCAAATACTCGAACCCTTCGCCGCAGCAAATGCCCGCAGAAATGACAGGCAGATTTGGATTTGCGGCTTTGATTTTGGGATACGCCGCGTGCAAGAGCGCGGCGTAATTTTCCGGCAAAATTTGTTGTACGTCCGGTTCGTTCCATACTTCGAGCGCCGCAATTTTGCCGCGATAAAATGCCGCGATTTTGCCGGCGAGGTCGGCGACGCGCGCAATGTATGCGTTCCATTCGCCGCTGCCGGTGGGAGGAGGAACTTGATTGAACGTTTCGGGATTGATGAGCGCGAGAATTTTAAGGTTGGGATTCGCTTGCGCGGCGCGCTCTAGTAGCCAATCGAGTTCGGTATTTTGACCGGTCGAAAAATTTTGAAATTGTTGAAACAACAGCGCGCGCAGCCATTGCGGCTGCAGGTCGCGCAATTCATTCACGCCCGGCGTAACGGCATCGCGATAGCCGGGATTGAGACACAGCGACGGGAACAGCGCGGCGGTTGGGACGGTGGCCGCCGCTTGAAAAAAGTACGGCAGTTGATTGTCGAAACTGTATTGCGAAATGTACCAACGAACGCCGTCAAAATCGAGATAGCCATAAACCTGTACATCCGTTTCGCGCAGGTACGTAATGCTGGCGCGCGTCGGCAAAGACAACAACGCGGTCGTGCCGTACACGTGTACGCTTTTCTGGTCGGGAACGAGCATCTCGAAAAGGCGCGCCGTATTGGCGTCCGCCGCCATTTTTACAAAATTCACTGTGGGGCCCGGACAATTCCGACGATCCACATTGTCAATGGCGTAATGCCCGATGAGATTGCGGTACGGCGTCCACCAAATATCGTATTCGTTCGCCAGCCACACCAACAATTTTGTATTGGCGGCGTACATTTCCGGCGTCCATGTTTCTTGATAATATCCTTCGTGTTCGACGCTGATGGTATAGAAATTTGGATTTTGGCCCGGCACAATATCTGGCCACGACGGCGTAACTTGAACGCCGCGCGCATTGGTCCAATAACCGCCGTTTGGCTTGGTCGCGTCAACGTTCCATTTCAAACCATTCGCCCACGCGCCATCGTTGACAGACACCAATTGCGCGACGCGTCCATCTTTGGCAATCACAAAATGCGCGGATGAATTGGGATTCAATTGCGCGTCTTGGAGCCATTTCACCGCCGCCGCGTAACTGCCTTCGGCAATGTGCATGACGACGGCGCGCCGTCCGAGATTGCCCGGATAAAATTTGGTCGTTTCGTATTTGTCCGCTTGCGGATACCAATCGGTTGCCATAGTGAATAGAAAGGATGAAAAAAGATGAAACCCGAAGATTTCATCCTTTAGCTGTTATGCTTTTGATTTTACAGCGTGTCTTCGCCGCCGTCCACGCGCACCGTCGTGCCGCTAATCCATTTCACCGCTGGATTCATCAAGGCGACAAATGTGGCGGCAATATCTTCGGGCGTGGTAAGACGCTGCCCGGGGTTGCGGCGCAGCGCTTCGCCTTTGATGACATCCGCGCCGGGAATCATTCGCATCGCCGGCGTATCGGTCACGCCCGCTTCAAAGCAATTGACGAGGATGCCGCGCGGGCCCAGTTCGCGCGCGAGTTGGCGCGTGTGCGCTTCGAGCGCGGCTTTGGCGGCGGAAACGGGCCCATATCCTTCCCACGCGCGCCGCGAACCCGCGCTCGTCATGGAGAATACTTTGGAGCCGCGGTCCAACAGCCGCGTGCGGCACAAATCTTGAACCCAATACACCATCGAGTTTGCCATCACGTCGAGCGTCATGTCCATCTGTTTGCGCGAAGTTTGCTCTTTGAGATTGTCCGAGACAAACGGTTGGAGCGAACCGAACGCGACGGAATGAAGCATCGCCTTGACCGCGCCGTGATGGTCTTGGAGCGCGTCGGCTAAAATGGTCAGCGCGGCGTTACGATTGTTTTCGTCCGCCAAATTCAATCCGCCAAAATTAACCGCTTTGCCCGTCAGGGTTTCGGCGATGCCGGCAATGACTTCCAAGCGCACTTCGTCGCGCGCGACGTTTTTATTCCAAAATTTTACCTGCGCGCCCGTCGCCGCGATTTCTTGGATCAATTCGTTGACGCGCGGCATCGCGCCCGCGCGGTCGAGATGGACGCCGAAAATGTTATAGCCCGCCGCCGCCAGCGCTTTGCTGCACGCCGCGCCAAAGCCCGACGACGAACCGAGAATGAGAACCCAACCTTTGTCATGTTGTGACATGTATGACTCCTTGAGTGAGATAGCGCGAAATAGTGCGATAGTGCGATAGTGCGATAGTGCGATAGGTGTGGCGCGCTTAGGCCAGCGCGCGTTCCACTTTTTCTACAATGGTTTCCAATGTAAAGACGCGGCCGAAATTTTTATCTTGGGCTGGCACGACGGTCCAGGGCGCATTGGGCGGCGACGTTTTCATGAGCATGTCGTTGACGGCGGCATGGTATTCGTCCCATTTTGCGCGATTGCGCCAATCTTCGTCCGTCAATTTCCACTGTTTATATAACACCGCCGCCCGCGCTTGGAAACGGCGCAATTGTTCTGCGGGCGAAATATGCAGCCAAAATTTAAATACAATCGCGCCGAAATCGGTCAACTCGCGCTCAAAATCGTTGATTTCGCGATACGCGCGCTGCCACTCGTGCGGTTTGGCAAATCCTTCGACGCGTTCCACCAACACGCGGCCGTACCACGAACGGTCAAAAATTGCAAAATGGCCCGTCGGCGGCAAGCGGCGCCAAAAGCGATACAGATAATGATGCGTCTTGTCTTCGCCTTCGGGCGCGGCGATGGGATACACGATATAGTCGCGCGGGTCGAGCGCTTCGGTGATGCGCCGAATCGTGCCGCCTTTGCCCGCCGCGTCCCAACCTTCAAACACGATGACGACCGGTCGTTCGGCGCGATAGACTTGATAGCATAGCGTGTGCAAACGTTCTTGCAGCGCGTCGAGCCGTTCGCGATAGGCGGCGTCAGTCAGCGTTTGGCTGAGATCTATATTCTCCAGCATCTTCCAACTCTTGTTCCAATGTTTCCGCGTGTTGCGTTGAAGCGGGCGGCGGCAGCATGTGCGCGTGCGTGAACGGCTTGAGCCGCGCGGCAAGCGTTTCAAAAACTTGGACCGTCATCCAGCGGCGGTCTTTGGCGGCGATGAGCGTCCACGGCGCGTACTCGGCGTGCGTATAACCGAACATTTCTTCCGCCGCCAGGACAAACGCGTCGTAATGCGCCGCGCCGCTTTGCGCGTCTGGACTCACGCGCCACGCGGTATCTTTGTTGTCGAGCAATTTTTTTATGCGGCGTTTTTGTTCGGCCCTGGAAATGTGCAGCCAGAATTTTTGAATCACCACGCCGTCATCCGCCAACGTCCGCTCAAAATCTTGAATGTCGCGGTACGCCTCGCGCCATTCGCGCTTGGCGATATTTTTGGCGACGCGGTCAATCAAAACGCGGCGATAGTAACTGCCGTGAAAAATCGCAAGCTCGCCGCGCGCGGGCGTACGCAGCCAAAAACGATATTGCCACGGATAACGCCGGTCGCGTTCGCTCGGCGCGTTGATGGGATGCACGCGATAACCGCGCGGGTCGAGCCGCGTCACGAGCGCCGTAATCGCGCGCCCCATGCCCGCCGTGCCGATGCCTTCGAACACCACCAGCACGGGGAGGCGGCTTTCAAACACCGCGCGCCCAATTTGATATATTTCAAATTTCAACGGCTGCATCCGCGCGCGAAATTCATCTTTGGTTAACGCGCGTGTGAGGTCAAGTTGTTCAAGCATAAAGGAATGGGCGCGCGCGTCTATGCGTCGCGGCCTTTGACCAACACCGTCATTGTGCCTTGATAACAAGTTTCGTCGCGCTGATTCAAAACGCGCAACTCGATGACGACGATGCCGCCCGCGCTGCGAATCGGTTTTGTCTCTTGGACTTGGGCTACGACGCGCATGGTGTCGCCGATTTTGAGCGGGCCCTTGAATTTCATGTTCAATTCGCGGAACGCGACGACGGTGCCTTCCAGGACGCCCAATTGCCAGACGAGTCCAATCGCAAACGCCAGACCCAACATGCCGTGCGCGATGCGTTCGCCAAACATTGTCGTCTTGCCATATTCCGCATCGGTGTGCATGGGATTCGTGTCCCACGTCAAGCCCGCGAAATTTACAATATCGGCTTCGGTGATGGTGCGGCCCGGCGAAGCGATTTCCTGCCCGACTTGGAAATCTTGAAAATATCTGCCGCGTGGAGTGTATGTCATGTGATGGATGGCAAGCGACAGGCAGCGCGTCGCCGAATCAGAGTGCGTTATGGACGGCTGCCTGCGGCTGATTTATTTCAAATTCCGAAACGCGCGTTTGCCGGCATAGACCGCCACTTCGCCCAATTCCTCTTCAATCCGCAAGAGTTGATTGTATTTGGCGACGCGGTCGGTGCGCGCGGGCGCGCCGGTTTTGATTTGACCGGCATTGGTGGCGACGGCGAGGTCCGCAATCGTCGCGTCTTCGGTTTCGCCGCTGCGATGCGAAGTCATCGAGGTCCAACCGGCGCGATGCGCCATGTCCACCGTATCGAGCGTTTCGGTGAGCGAACCGATTTGATTGAGTTTGATGAGAATTGAATTGGCGGCATTCAATTTGATGGCGCGCTGCAAGCGTTCCACATTCGTCACCAGAAAATCGTCGCCGACGAGCTGCACGCGCGCGCCGAGCCGTTGATTCAATTGCACCCAATTGTCCCAATCGTCTTCGGACAAACCGTCTTCGATGGAAATGATGGGATATTTTTCAAGCAGCCACGCATACCAATCAATCATTTCGGTCGAGGTGAGCGTCTTGCCTTCTTTGGGCAATTCGTATTTGCCCTCTTTGTAAAATTCTGACGCCGCCACATCGAGCGCGAGATAAATTTGTTCGCCCGCTTTGTACCCCGCGTTCGCAATGGCTTCGAGAATCAAATCGAGCGCTTCGGCATTGGATTTTACGACGGGCGCGAAACCGCCTTCGTCGCCGACCTGAACGCTGACGCCGCGTTTTTTCAACAACGCTTTGAGGGTATGATAAATTTCCGCCCCCCATTCCAGCGCGGTAGAAAAATTGGGCGCGCCCGCGGGCGCAATCATGAATTCCTGAAAATCGGACGACTGCCACGATGTATGTTCGCCGCCGTTCATGATATTCATCATCGGCACAGGCAACGTGCGCGCGTTCACGCCGCCGATGTAACGATACAACGGCAAATCGAGCGATGCCGCTGCCGCTTTGGCTACCGCTAGCGAGACGCCCAAAATCGCGTTCGCGCCGAGCGCGGCTTTGTTGGGCGTATTGTCTAAATTCAGCATCAATTCGTCAATGCCCGCTTGGTCGGTAGGGTCCCAGCCAATCAATTCTTCGGCGATAACGGTGTTGACGTTTTGGACCGCTTTTTCAACGCCCTTGCCGTTAAAACGCGTGGTATCGCCATCGCGCAATTCCAACGCTTCATGGACGCCGGTGGAGGCGCCGCTCGGCACCGCCGCGCGGCCCATTTTGCCGTCGCTCAAATATACGTCCACCTCGACCGTTGGATTGCCGCGCGAATCCAAAATCTCGCGCGCGACCATATCTTCAATGACTGCCATGCTCATTTGTGTTCCTCCGCAAAATTATTGACATGCTGTCAGGCGAATTGGATTTATGCCCCAAAAGAGACATTCCAAAGTTTTGCCGTCGGCGGCGAGTACTTGGACTTTGACGACGCTGTCCGCGCCGGGCAAAACGCGCGTCGTATCGGCGGCGGTCAAGGTCCGCGCATTGGTTTGCTGCCACGCGCGCGCTTGGGCGGAAATTTCGCTCGCGCAATCCTGACACTCGAACGCGCCATGTCGTAAAAATTCTGAAATGTAATTGCTGTAAGTTTGTTTCAAATCTACACAGCCGCCGGGCAATTCGCCCAACGCGGCAGTGCGGCAGCGCAAGAGATTGCCGTTGGCAAACGCGGCGTCAATATACGTTTCCGTCCGATTGCGCGCGGCGAGATACAGCGCATAGTCGGGCGCGAATTGACTGCGCCAACGCTGCCCCACCGCGTACGCGAACGCGCGCGGCGCGGTAAACTCGCGCGTTTCGAGATTGGGCGCGTCGTTCAAACCGCTTTGAATGATGGCGTTCACCGTTTGCAGCTCTGCGCGCAAGGGCTGTTGGATGAAACCGTCCAGAACCAAACCGAACGCGAGCGCGAACGGCAAACTTGCCAAGAGCGCCATCCAACTGCCCGCCGTAAATTTTAGATTGGGTGTCGAACGTTCCCATGCCCAACCGACCGCAAAAGTTTGGATCAAACCCACGCCGAGACCGAGACACGCGCTCAACGCCGCCAACATGGCAAACGCTTCGTCGCCGCTTTTTAGCGCTGACGCGTAATCCAAGCCGCGCAAATTAGGGTCGAGCCATTGCAGCGCGAATTGACTCGCCTCGAACGGCAGGCGTTGCGCGCTCCAAGCGATGGCGATGGCAAAGCCCACCCACACCGCCAATTTGAGAACCCAATTTACATAGCCGCCGATGCCGCCCGCCAAAAGCGCCAACGGCACGAGCGTGACGCTCGCCAATGCAAAATTCAACCACCAGTATTGGGAATGAGCTTGAAATTGTTGCAAGGCGTCGAGCGCATAGCCGGCGCACAATAGCATGACGCCAAAGAGGAATCCGTAGCGCCAACTCGCGCCGCGCTCAAAAGCTTGTTTCGCGCGCAGCTGCGATTCGCCGCGCGCTTTGAGATAAGGATTCAGTTCGATGGGCGTTTGATTGACCAAAGCAAATCCGTGTGAACGATAATAAAAAAAAGACGCCGCGCGCAGAGCGCCTCGCGCTTGCGTCTATTCTATTCCAATTGGCGATTCCATCAAGCGCTATGCTAATGCGCCCTGTCAACGTTAGAGAACGCTTTCTACGCGATGAGGGGGAATCACCCGCGTAGGGCACATTCTCTAATGCGCTCTATCAGCGTTAGAGAACGCTTTCTACGCGATGAGGGTGAATCACCCGCGTAGGGCACATTCTCTAATGCGCTCTATCAGCGTTAGAGAACGCTTTCTACGCGATGCGGGGAATCGCCGGCTATACCGCGCGCGGGCGGCGCATCCGCCACGCGTACGGCTCGTCCAAACGCACCGCGCACGCGTCGGTATGCCAAACGCCCGGAATGCCGGCGCCGCAATTCGTACAAGTTCCTTCGTCGCTCAAACGATATTGCGAAATCAGATAGCCATAACGTTCAATCAACGCGGCGCCGCAATTCGGACAGTACGTATTTTCCCATTCGCCCACGCGGCCCGGCAAATTGCCGGCGTACACAAAATTCAAGCCCGCCGCGCGGCCGCTCTCGCACGCGCGCAGCAATTGCTGCACGGTCGTACTGTTTGGGTCCGTCATTTTGTAATCGGGATGGAACGCGGTGACATGCCACGGAATATCTTTGGAAAGCGACGCGATGAATTGCGCCGCGTCGCGCAGCTCTTCGGCGGAATCGTTGAAACCGGGAATGACGAGCGTGACGATTTCGAGCCAGAAACCCATTGCATGTACCATGCGAATGCCGTCGAGAATGTGTTCCAGCGGCGCGCCGAGCGCGCGATAATTTTTATCGCGCATCGTTTTCAAATCAATCTTGTACGCGCGTACATACGGCTGGATATATTCCAACACCTCGCGCGTCGCGTTGCCGTTCGAAACGTACGCGCACAAAAATCCTTCGCGTTTCGCCTGCGCGAAAATTTCGACCGCCCACTCGCTTGTAATCAACGGTTCATTGTACGAACTCGCCATCACGCGCGCGTTTTGCTGTTTGCCGATTTCAACCAACTGTTGCGGCGTGACCAACGACGGTGGGCGTCCCGATTCGGGGTCGCGCAGCGCTTGCGAAATGTCCCAGTTTTGACAATAGCCGCAATGAAGGTCGCAGCCCAACATTCCAAACGTCAGCGCATCGCTCGATGGCAAGACATGAAAAAAGGGTTTCTTTTCAATCGGGTCGCATTGCAGCGCGGCGACGTAGCCGCGCGGGACGAATAATGCGCCGCCGACGTTGTAGCGCACTTGGCAAATGCCGCGTCCGCCGTCGTTGATTTTGCAGTGATGCGCGCACGCAAAGCAATGCACGCGGTTGTCGGGCAATTTCTCGTACAAAGCGCCTTCGCGCACCATCGCATTGATGGCGGTTGATAATTCACTTTCGCCCGCCAGCGGTTTGCGAACGGGCATATTGCGATACAAATCATCGCTGCGGATTAGATTTTTATCGGCGCGCTCCGCGCGACGCGGTTGATGGATACTCATAGCGTTACTACTTTCTAGAAACCGAAACGCCGCAAGTCAAGCGAACTCGCGGCGTCGGACTTGCAACCTCAAGCTATCACTCTCGCAAGCATCTGTCAATCAAAATTTCGTACCAATTTGGTTTGGCGTCGTTGATTTAGATTGGAGAAAACGCAATCTCTGCGGCTTGGGGCCCAAGTAGTTTCTGTAACACGCGCCCAAATTCTGCAACATTGCCGCTTGTATAGTACGTTTGCGTTGCGTTGCGCGTTGGCGGCAGCGCGGATTCGGCGACCACGCGCGCGGTTTGTTTTGCCACCGCGTCGCTTGGGTCCAAAATGGATGCGCGTCCCGCCGCGATGTTTTCGATCACGGGCGCAAGAAACGGATAATGCGTACAGCCCAGCGCAATTTCATCTACCCCCGCATCGAGCAATGGTTCAATCACGCCGCGCACACTTTCGAATGTCTCGACAGAATCAATGTCGGCGCGTTCGACGCGTTCCACCCAATCGGTTGGATACACAGTCAGCGCTTGGACATGGCGCGCGAATTCGTTGCGCGTGTGATGAAACAATTCGCCCTCTAACGTGCCGCGCGTGGCAAGAACGGCAATTTTTCCCGAACGCGTCGCGCTTGCGGCTGGTTTCACCGCAGGTTCCATGCCAATAAAAGATACGTGGGGAAACGTCTCGCGCAAAAAATACAATGCCGCGGCGGACGCGGTGTTACAGGCGACCACAATCACGCGGCAATTTTGTTCGACGAGAAATTTTGTGATGCGCGTAGACAAGGCGCGAATTTCTTGTTGGGAACGCAGACCATAAGGACAGTATTTTTGGTCCGCGAAATAGACGAGGTCGTGCTGTGGCAAAGTGCGGGCGACGGCGCGCCACACTGACAGCCCGCCGACGCCCGAATCAAAGAGACCGATTTTGGTCACATCGTTTTAATGCCCGTTCCGTTGGTCGCGGTATTCACGCGCGCTTTCGACGAACGCTTTGAATAGATTCAACATGCGCGTGTCGTCCTCCAACAGTTCGGGATGAAACTGCACGCCGACGCGAAATAACGCGTTGTTTGATTCAATCGCTTCGATTACGCCGTCGGGCGCGCGGCCAATCACGCGCAAGCCGGGCGCGATGTTTTTCACCGCTTGATGATGCAGCGAATTGACGTCGAGCTGCGACGCGCCGAGCCACTGCGCCACGCGCGAATCGGGTTCGAGTACAAGCGGATGCGCGCGCAAATTGTACGGGTCGCCCGGTTTATATGAATGATCCAGCGAGGTTTCGATTTGCGCGGGGATGTCTTGGTACAAACTGCCGCCCGCCGCGACGTTCAACATTTGTACGCCGCGACAGATGCCGAAAATCGGACGTCCGTCGGCGAGCGCCCAACGCGTGACGCGCAATTCGGTTTCGTCGCGCGAGGTATCAATTTCGCCGCAGTACGGCATAATGTCTTCGCCAAATTCTTTGGGATGCACATCCACGCCGCCAGCCAGCAATAACCCGTCAATGCGCGCGTAAATCGCTTTGAGCGTCTCTTCGGCTAAATTCAGCGGAATCAAAATTGGCGCGCCGCCGGCGCGTTCTACATTGCTCGAATAGGTGAGCGGGATGCCGGAATATCGAAAGCCGTTGCTTGAATCCACCACTGAACGCGCGGGAATCCCGATGACGGGACGCAATGGGTTTGTCATTATTCTTTTACTCCTGTTTTATCGCAAAAACCACAGATTGCCTTGCGCGCTGTGTTGAAACGCGGCTTTGCGCTCAAAAAATTCAATCCGCTACGGGATTGCTCAATTTGCCGAGACCCTCGATTTGAATTTCAATCACGTCGCCCGCTTTCAAATAGATGGGCGGCTGGCGCGCATCGCCGACGCCGGGCGGCGTGCCGGTGGCGATAACGTCGCCGGGTTCAAGCGTGATGCCGTGCGAAAGATATTCGATTAGCGTCGCGACATCAAAAATCATTTCGCGCGTCGTCCCGTCTTGCATGACCGTGCCGTTCAAGCTAGCGCGGACGTTCAAATTTTGCGGGTCCGTCACCGCGTCGTGCGACGTGATGGCGGGGCCCATCGGACAAAAGGTGTCGAGCGATTTGCCGCGCACCCATTGGTTGCCGTAGGTTTTATCTTTTTGAATATCGCGCGCGCTCACGTCGTTTAGAACGGTGTAACCGAAAACATAATCCAACGCGTCTGCGCGCTGGACGCGCGAAGCGGGTTTGCCAATGACCACGCCGAGCTCCGCTTCGTAATCTACGCGCTGCGTCTGGTCGGGATGGAGCCGAATCGTATCGTACGGGCCAATCACCGCCGACGGAAATTTTGCAAAGAGAATCGGTTTGGTCGGAATCGCCGCGCCCGTTTCGCGCGCGTGGTCGCGATAATTCAGGCCGATAGCCATGATTTTGCCGGGGCGCGGCAGCGGCGCGAGCAATTTTACATCGTCCAGCGCGAACGTGCCTTCGGGAATTTCGCGGTCGCCGAGCCAAGTCAGCGTTTCGCGCGCGTTCTCCCACGCCGCGTGGCCCGCGTGCAAGAAATCGAGAACGCTTTGCGCGCGATACATGAGAACGCCGCGCGCGTCATTGACGGCGTTCAAATCAATGGCGCGGCCGTTTTGTAACGCGCCCCAGCGCGTGCGGCTGTGAACTTGAAAAGTGATAATTTGCATGAGAAATGCTCGATGGTCAACGGTTAAACTAGAGTTGATGGCGCGTTAGCGCGCACCGCGATACATTCGACTTCGATAAAAGTGTGCATCAGCAATTGACAGCCGACGGTGGCGCGGGCAGGGTAGGGTTCGGTGAAAAATTTTTTATAGACCTCGTTATATTTTCCAAAATCCGCCAAATCCGTCAAATACGCGGTGACCTTGACGACATCGGACATTTCGAATCCCGCCGCGTGCAAAATCGCGCGAATGTTTTCAAACGTCAGCGTCGCTTGTTCTTCAATTGTTCCAATGATCACCGCGCCGGTTTGGGGGTCAATGGGACCCTGACCTGCGACATAAATTGTATTGCCCGCGACGATGGCTTGATTGTAGGGGCCCTTGGGTTCGGGCGCGTTGGGCGTGCGGATTGCTTGGTTTGGCATATTGGCATCGCGAATTTTGAAATTCAAATTTCAAAACTTGAAATTCAAAATCTGAAAATCGCAAATCGTAAATCGTAAATCAAAAATCAAAAATCAAAAATCAAATCCCACTCAGCGCGCCATCCACCAATACGCGACGCCGATTCCGAGCAACATGCCGACAAAGACTTCGATGGGCGTATGGCCCAATAACTCGCGCAATTTGACTTCGGAAATCGGATGGCCCTGAAACAATTCGTCAATCATCTGGTTCAAAATTTTTGCCTGAATCATTGCCGAGCGACGAATCCCGGCGGCGTCGTACATGGTTACAGCCGCAAACCACAAAGCCAGCGCGAACAGCGTCGAGCCCATACCGTCAATGATGGCAATGCCGGTGGCGAGCGAACTTACGGCGGCGGAATGGGACGACGGCATCCCGCCCATGGTCGTCAAGGCGCGAAAATTGATTTTGCGCCGCCACAATAGGTCAATGAAAAATTTCGAGATTTGCGCGATCGCCCATGCCATGACGGACGCTTGCAAAACGCGGTTGCCGAATAATTCACTCATCTTGGATTTCTGATTTGTGCTTTCTGATTGTTGATTTACTCGTCGTCCGCGTTATCAAGAAATTCCAAATCGGATTCCGCATCCAAATCGGTTGCAGCGGGCGCGAGCTCTTGGATACGCAGTTCTGCATTGTCGAGCATGACGTTACATTGCTGCGCCAAAGCCATACCTTGTTCGTACAGCGCGAGCGCCTCGTCCAGCGTCAGGTTGCCGCCTTCGAGCGTTTCGATAATGGCTTGGAGTTTGGAATACAGCTCTTCAAACGAGAGCGCGGCAGTGGGATTTTTCTTGGGCATAAGGATTTGGAATCAACTGTTTTCGACTCGCGCCGCGAACGCGCCATCGCGGACGCGAATGTCGAGCAAATCGTTCTGCTGCAATTGCGCGGGGGCGGTGACGATGGCGTTGTTGTGGCGCACAATCGCGTAACCGCGTTCCAACGTCGCCAGCGGACTCAACGTATCGAGTTGGCGCTGCGCGCTCGTCAATTGCGCGCGCTGTTTTTCGAGCCGATGTTTCATGCCGCGCGCGGCGTCGCGCGTCATTTCGTCAATGCGTTGGCGGCGCTGCGCGATTTGCGCGCGCGGCGTCGCGCGTTGTAACGCGCCCAGCGCGAACGTTACGCGGCGGCGCGTCTCGGCGACTGTTTCGCGCGTCATCCGCGCGAGAGATTGCTGCGCGGCGCCGAGTTGGGCGCGCAGTTCGGTTTGGTCGGGCGTACAAAATTCAGCCGCCGCCGTTGGCGTGGGCGCGCGCAGGTCGGCGCAAAAATCCGCGATGGTGAAATCGGTCTCGTGTCCGACGCCGCTAATGACGGGCACGCGCGCCGCTACAATCGCGCGCGCGACGCGTTCATCGTTGAACGCCCACAAATCCTCAATCGCGCCGCCGCCGCGCGCCACAATGATTACATCGAGGTCACGGACTTGTTGGACGCGTTCTAGCGCGGCGACGATTTGCGGCGGCGCGTCCGCGCCTTGAACGAGCGTGGGCGCGAGAAAAACCTCGACAAGCGGATAACGCCGTTCGAGCATGTGGCGTATATCTTGCAAGACCGCGCCGCTGCGCGAAGTGACGATGCCGATGCGCTGCGGGAATTTGGGCAGGGGACGTTTGCGTGATTCGTCAAAGAGTCCTTCGGCGGCGAGTTTTTGTTTCAACCGCTCGAATTCTTGCCACAACGCGCCCGCGCCGAGCAGTTCCATTTCGTCCACATAGAGCTGCACTTCGCCGCGCGCGTCATACACGGAAACGTGTCCGTGCGCGTTGACCGCTTCGCCTTCGCGCGGCAACCGCGGCAGGCGCGCGACTTGGCCTTTCCACATGACACAGCGCATGGATGCGTCCGCGTCTTTGAGGGAAAAATAAAAATGACCCGACGCGTAGCGGTTCGCGTTCGAGATTTCGCCCTGCACCCACACATCGGCGAGCAAATCATCGTTTTCGACGACGCGGCGCAAGTGCGCGGTCAATTCGCTGACGCGCAGGATGGTGGAGCGAAAGAGGGAAAATTGCATGGCGGAGTGCGTTGAACGGTCAACGTTGATCGTTCAACGCGATGCGTGACCATGATACCGTTGCGACATTTCAAACGCGCGTCAGGTATTCGCCGGTTTCGGGACTGACGCGGATGGTGTCGCCGTTGTTGATAAAAAAGGGTACGGTGACGACGGCGCCGGTTTCGAGCGTCGCGGGTTTGCCGCCGCCGGACGCGGTGTTGCCTTTGAACGCGGGCGCGGTTTCGGCGACGACCAAATCCACCGTTGTCGGCAATTCCACGTCGAGCGCTTCTTCTTCATAGACCAACAACTCGAGCATCGTGCCTTCTTTGAGCCACTTGGCATGTTCGCCCAAGAGTTCTTCGGAAAGCATGGGCTGCTCAAACGTTTCCTGGTCCATAAAAACGAAATGGTCGCCGTCCTTGTAGAGGTATTGCACTTTTTTCGTTTCGAGGTGTACGTCTTGGACTTTGCCGCCCGATTGAAAACTTTTTTGTACGTTCGCGCCGGAGCGGAGATTGCGCGCCTTGATGTTGATGGTGGCGTTGCCGCGTCCCTGCTTGTTGTGCGAATAATCGGTGACGACAAACAAATTGCCGTCGTCGTCGAGAAAGGTGGTGCCTTTGCGTAAATCTTGTACGCCAATCATGTGACTAACTTCTCCTGCAAGAGTCTGAATGAGTGCGAGTTCGGTTTGCCTGACGATTTGTGCATCGCATCAAGCAATTGGAGATTATAGCGTGGGGCGGGGAATGCGTCAAAAGAAAAGAAATAAAAAACCATTCTCAATGCTCGAGAATGGTTTTTATTGTTGAAAACGGTCGCTCTAATGCAGTATTTCTGCCTTGACCTCTCCTCCTTCCAAGATCACAAAGTATAAATACTGAACTTGGCCGGATTTCACTTCTTCAATCCGCAAGGTCGCATCCTGCACAACCGGCTTACCCCCAGCGAGTTCGAGTTTTGCTGCCTCTGGTGTTGGAGGACTCGCGGTAGGTGGCATTTCCGCCGGACGTGTTTTGTTTTTGGCATTTGCGGCGCGAGTCGCGCGTTCATTCTCCAAATCTTGGTCGGACTGCCCTTTGCGTGAATTCGCCAGAGCGATAGAATCGCCCCTAATCAGACCAAATCCATTTATGGAGATGCGGTACGAACCCTGCTCGAAATAGTCAAACGGGTAAAATGAACCGCCAGCTCTTTCATCCGGTCCTGCCCGAATTTTGGCTAACGTCATGGCAAGTGGTTTTTCCATCTCTTTGCTTTGCAAGGTCAGTTGTAACAGTTGGGTGCCTAATGGGACAGCATCAAAAGTAAATTGTCCGATTTGAACTCCGTCCAGTTGCGCTAAAATATCGCTGCGAATTAATTTGATTGCATCGCCTTTTTCATTCGTTAGCTGTGGGGAAAAACTTTCCGGAGCGGTTGCCGGATCAACCCCAGAAAGCGAATAAACAACCGTCGATGAATCGCCGAGATTCAATACTTGCAGCGCAAGAGTAATGTTTCCCTGAGAGACGCTTCTATCGCCCATCTCTACCGTTACTATATTAGGTAGGAGTGGTGCCGCGGTTGGAATAGATGTAACTTCTTCTTGCAGCAAAGGATGGGTAGTCGAATTCTGTCGCTGGTTTTTTGTACTACATGAGAATAAAACCGACAGTACGACGACAAACGAGATCATGAGGATGGATTTTCTAAAAAGCATTTTACACTCCTTTGAAACACCGTTGTGTCAGGGATTTGGGCAAGGGGAACCTGGAATAATTGGGTTGCCGTTATTGCCCCAGATTTCGATATTGTTTCTAGCGTCCGGAGCAATACCACCAAGAAAGTAGGGTGGTTCAGCAAATCCATCTCCATGGCGATTCACCTCTAGATATCTGTCCCATGGAACCCAGTTGTTACTTCCAGTTTGCTTGTAACGCAAATTAGTGAACTGGGAGACACCCAGATCGTTCTGTTGTCTTGAGGAGAATACTTCACCACCTGCAATCATCTCATTAGCTTCATCAAACCCCGCGATGTTGATATGAACACTTTGCCACACAAGAGTTCCGAATTCGTCCCAAACATTGACCCGCCACGTTTCAAAGCCTGTTCGGACAATTGAAAATTCGTATTCACCTGCGTAACTTGTGTCAATTAGCGCATATTGCGGCAACCAACCTCCAGAAGAAAAACTGTATTCGATTTGTGTCTGACATGGGGATTGAGTCGAAGGTCCTTTTAAAAGCCCTGCCTCAATACCACGTGTTATGTGATCTGCCCCGGTAGTGAGAAGGTGAATTGTGGAGTAAGAATGGACTGGTTCTCTGATAATTGGTCGTGGGACAGAAATCATCGCGTTCACCCCTTTGTAAGTTTGGTTGGTCCAAGTGGAATTTTGGCTCGCTTGTCTATACGAATAGAAATCACGGGTAAACGACCAATCGTCAGCATAAACCTTCTGACCTGCAGGCGCTGCTAGAGCGCGAAGCCTAATAACTACCGCATTCGTTCCAGATTGAACATCAATGTCACAATCCAAGATTTTCCAAGAGGGAAATTGAATGTGTGTTGTCTTGCAAACTGTTACTACGCCATTCATCTTATATTCAAGCTGCGCTGTGATACCACCCGTTGTGCTGACGCGGACTTGAAGATTGTATTTCGCTTGCACTACAGCAACTCTTTGCTGCATCATGATGTCCCCCGCCTCAAGCGGTGTCAAACCAGCATTACAGTTTCCGACGGCGCTATGTCCTTGATTACACTCAGCCCAAAAAACGCCCTGAGCCGTGTCTGGCTTTTTCAACCACGGATCAATAACTCCATTTTCAAATCCAGTGTTCTTGAGAAACGCTTGCAGCGTACCTTCAGGGTCTTGTGCCGGGTTTCGTGCAAAAACCGCCGAATCAGATTCAAGTGCAAATACCAGCATCATACTGAATACGAAAATCACCATTGCAATCTTGTGTATTCGCGAAAATCTTTTCGTCGGGGAACCTTTAAAATTATCTGGCATCAGTCGACGCTCCTTTGTTGCATCAAGGTATCAACATTTGGTCTTAACGAGTAGACCGCAAAGACATGCTATTTTCTTGAAAAGAATATCGCTCTTTTCAATCTTTGTCACGGGGGAAATCCCCTATTTTTTTCCGGACTCTTTCTCGCTCCAACGCCCTTGCTCCTTCAAGATCAGACACGTCAATTGCGTTCTCGACTTGACGTGAAGTTTGCAGAAGATGTTCGTCAGATGATTCTCGACCGTCTTTTCGGCGACACAAAGTTCCATTGCAATCTCGCGATTGCTCAATCCTTCCGCAACCAACAAGGCAACTTCCAGTTCGCGTTTTGTGAGCGTGTCCAAAGCAAGACCTCCATGAAATTCTTGATTCCAGTAAGATAGCGAATGTCAGTTGAATTCTCGTTTTGGCTCACCTCCAAATTCAAAAAACTACGACGGCTGCGCCGTTTTCACGGCGCAGCCGTCGTTTTCACTCTGCGCATCTATTTCCAAACAAAACATTTGCTACTATGACGATTGACTTGGCAACGATGTTCCTTATTACTTGTCTCCTTGTTTCCCTGTCTCCTGCGTGCCATCAATCCACCCCGCCGCGCGTTTTGCCAATTCCTTGAGCGGTCCCTGTTGTTTCGTGCAATTCGGCAGCGCTTCGATGAATTGTCTGCCGTAGGTTTTTGTCAACACGCGCTTGTCCAAAATTACGACGACGCCGCGGTCGGTTTTGCTGCGAATCAGACGCCCGAATCCCTGACGAAAACGCAGAATCGCTTCGGGCACCGCGTATTGCGCGAACGGGTCGTCGAACGTTTCACTGCGCGCGGAAAAAATCGGGTCGCTCGGCACATTGAACGGCAAGCGCGCCATTGCCAAACATGACAGCGCTTCGCCCACCACATCCACGCCTTCCCAAAACGATTTCGTGCCAAAGAGCGCCATGCGTTCCTGCGATTTGAAGGTGTCCAACACCTGACGCCGCGAACCGTCCAATCCTTGCGCGAGCAGCAAAATGTCATTCTCTTCGAGTTTGCGTTGCAGCGCGCGATATGTGGATTGCAGTTGCGAGTGCGACGTGAACAACACGAGCGCGCGCCCGCGCGTCGCTTGCAATAATTCTTCCAATCCTTGCTCGACGGCTTTTTGATAGCCCTGCTGCCCGGGTTCGGGAATATCGTTCGGCACATAGACCAGCGCGGCTTGTTCGTAAGCGAACGGCGAACCGACCTGCAAATGTTCCGCCCAATCGCCGATGCCGAGCCGATTTTCAATGAACGTGAACGAGCCGCCGATGCTCATGGTCGCGGAAGTGAGAATCACCGTTTCGCGTACGGCGAAAAGATTTTTGTTCAACACATCGCCCACATGCAGCGGCGCGGCGTTCAAGCCAATGTCGTTGGCGTTGCGATTCACGCTAATCCAATAGATATCGTTTGGCGACGGTTTGATAATGGCGCGTTCGAGCGCGGTGTGCGTTTCTTGCAAGCGGCGCAGATTAAACAAAATATCTTGGAGCAAATCGGCGTAACCGGCAAGGTCTTGGTTTTCGAGTTCTTGCCACGCGCGATAAATTTTTTCCAACCCTTCGCGTACGACGAGAAAATGCGTCGCCACATTTTCCCATTCCATTTCGACATTCACCCAACCGGGTTGACTGCGCCGCGACGCGGTGAGGCGATACTGTTTGTCGCTGCTCGTTTCGCTTTCGCCGGGCAAATCTTGCTGCTGCGTGAGAAAGCGTTCCAGCGTGTCAAACAATTGATATGCCGCGCGCTGCGCGGTTTGCGCCTCGCGGCTCAATTTGTCCGCTTCGCGTTGAAATTCGCGCGCCGTGTCGCCGTATTTGGAATGACGCACCGCCGTCCCGAGATTGGCGAGGAGGCCGTGTTCGCCGCCAATTTGGCGCAGCAGCGCGTCGAGCGAATTGCGCGTCGCCGCAAAGGCGAGCGCGTCCGTCGCGCGCGCTTCCAGGTGATGCGCTTCGTCAATGATGAGATATTGAAATTCGGGCAGCACGCGATTTTCGAGCGCCATGTCCGCGAGCAGCAGCGCGTGATTGACGATGATGAGATGCGCGCTTTCGGCGCGTTCGCGCGCGCGCCAAAAATAACATTTGTCGGGACGATTGGCGCAGCGTTCGACGGTGCAATGTTCGGGGTCGCTGGCGAGGCGCGCCCACACTTTGAGCTCGTTGGGCGTGAACGTCAATTCCGCCATGTCGCCCGTCGTCGTCGAGGGCAGCCACGCGAGAATTTTCGCCAGCACGCGCACTTCGTCGGTGGTGTAGGAATCTTGGCGGCGCAGCGCGTCAAAACGGCGCAGGCACAAATAATTGTTGCGGCCCTTGAGGACGGTAAATTTGAATTCGTTCGGCAAAACTTTTTTGATGGCGGGAATATCTTTGCCAAACAATTGGTCTTGCAAGTTGATGGTGTTGGTGGAAATGACGACGCGCTCGTTATTTTGCGACGCCCACGTCAGCGCGGGCAAAAGATACGCCAGCGATTTACCGGTGCCGGTCCCCGCTTCGACCAGCAGGACGCCGCTGTCGTTAAAGGCGTTGGCGACGGCTTGCATCATCTCGACTTGTTCGGCGCGATATTCAAAGCCGGGAAATTGTTTGGCAAACAAGCCGTCGGGCGCCAGCATCGCGCCCAGCGCGTCGGTCGGCAGCAATGTTTTGGTCACGTTGGCTTGGAGCGGACGCGCGTCCTTGCTGCTCGAAAACAGCGTGCCAAATTGTTCGTCTTGGCCCACGTTACCTTTGGCTTTTAATTGCGCGCCGATGGAACCGGGCGCGAACGCTTGCCGCGCGGCGTCGCGTTGAATGTCCTGCCACACGAAGCGGAGCGCCCAATCGCTTTTGGATGAGACGCGCACGATTTCTTGAATCGTTTTGGGATTTAACTGCGCGGCGCGTTCGAGCAGCGCGAGAAACAATTGGCGCGTCGCCTGCGCGTCTTGTAGCGCGCGATGTTGCGTGTCATACACAATGCCGAGTTCGCGCGCGAGCTGCGCGAGCGAATAGCGCGCGGCGTACGGAATGAGAATGGACGCGAGTTCGAATGTGTCGAGCGTGGGATTTGACAAACGCACGCCGGCGCGCTGCAAAAATTGCATGTCAAAAAAAATGCTGTGACCGACGATAGGCGTTTCGCCGACAAAACGCGTGAGCGAAGGAATGAGCGAATGAAACGACGGCGCGCGTTCAATGTCCGCGCGCGTGATGCCGGTCAAGCGTTCGACTTTGGCGTTGATGGCGCGGCCGGGATTGACGAGACACGCCCACGTGTCCAACACTTCGTCGCCGCGAAACTTGACCGCGCCGACTTCGAGGATGGCATCGTGTTCAGGATTGAGTCCGGTAAATTCCAAATCAAGGGCAACATATACGCGGGGCATGGGGAAAACTTTCTAGGGTTTTGAATTTTTGTTTGTGGAAACGCAGAGGGGATTGTAACACACAAAACGGAGAGGGGTTGAGCGCCGCGTGTTAGCGCGGCGTTTGCGCGACTTGGCGCAGCAACGTGTATGAAATCTGAAACGCTTCCTCTTCTTGGCGAATGCGCGGACTGTTGGGGGCGAGGCCTTCTTCAACCCACCAATCGGAAAAAAGGACAGCCGCCGCGCGCCAATACGCGGCTTGGCGCACGCGCTCTGTGGGCGCTTGGAACAAGATAGAATTCAAATCGGTGAACGCTTCGATAATGGATTCATTCTGTGGGTCGCCGAAATGTTCGCGGTGCGCGATCCACCACGCCAATTCCGCTTGGACGGCGCGGTCGAGGTCAAAGGTTTCGTGATTGATGGCGCGGACGAATTTGTAGAATGTTCGCAATTTGTTTTCCACGACGCGCAAATCATGGTTTTGGGGCGCCCAGGCAAACTCCGCGCTTGCAATCAAATACGCGCCATAGATTGCTTGCGCATAGTTCAAGCCGAACGATTCTTTGACCAGTTCCACTGTCGCGCGCAGTAACCCCAACCAGTCGCGTTGATAATACGCCACATAATTGCGCGTTTCGTAATACGCGAGCGTGTGCGGATTAAACAGTCGCATCCGACTGGGCGTTCTGTGACCCGGCGCCGGGGCTCTGTTTTCGCGGCTCCTTGCGGCTGTATCTTTCCGCGCGGCGTACACGCGTTCAATCGGCGCGTCCAGTTTCCAAACGGTCAGAAATGTGTAGGTGGACATTTTGCTTTGCTCCTTGGAAAAAATTCAATACTATTTTCGCTCAAATGCGCGAATTTTTCCAGACCGCTTGACATTCCATTTTTGTTCATTTGGCCGCGCAAAAAAAACAAACCCCGCAAAAGCGGGTTTTGTTTTTACGCGCAGTAGCGAAAGCGTTGCGCTTGCTCCCCTCAGATTCAAGCGTAGAACGATACCGAGAAAAAGTTGAAAAAATTTTGCGTAAAACGGCGCAGGGACTGACTTGCGGCAGCGTGGAATTCCACGCTGCCGCTTTTTGAATGTAAATTTTTTCCTATTTTCCTTCGCCCGGGGCGCCAAAGACGATGGGCGTGTCGAAACGATCCGCCGCCGGATTGTCGGCGTTCACTGCCTTTTCGTCCGGCGTCACATGCACCGGCGCTTCGGGAACGTGAATCCCTTGCCCAAAGACGGGTTCTTGGTTGAAACGGTCTGTCACTTCGGTTTCGGTTGTCCCGTGCGTCGCGGCGTAGGACGCATCGGCTTCGCGTTTCTTGCGCCCTTCTTCCACCTGATTGCGTTTGCCCGACATCCATTGATTGAGACTGCGGAGTCCGCGCGCGAGACCGCCTTGCACTTCGTCCGCCGCGTATTTACTCGTTCCCTGGACGGTGCCGGAAAAATCGGACGACTGCGCTTTGGCGATGGCGCTATTGACGCCCTTTTCCACGTCGCGCCATGCGGAGGTCAATTGCTGTTCGATTTCTTTGCCGCGCGACGAAGTGCGCGCCGTATTGAATAGCCCTTCGATTTGTTTGCCAAACTCGCGCAACTCTTCCGCCAGATTCGGTTCCGGCGGTTTGGGCGCCGCGCCGGCCGGGGTTTCAGTTTGCGCTTCCGCGTGCGGCGGAACGCTTTCGGTGCGAATTTCTTCTGTACTCATCTCTTTACTCCTGTTTGTGGTCAAGCGTGCGATGCAAGCTTCCAAAACCAGTGCAACGCCATACGGTGTGTTGACAACAAATACTACGATTGATTTGGCGACGCGTTACACGGCGTCGCGTGAATGTGCGCGCGATGTTTTTGTTCCTGCGCGCCGCTAACCCTCGATGATGCGAAGGGTCGCGCTGTCTTGGGCGCGCTGCAACGCGTTTTCCGCGTACGCAAAGAGCGCCAAATAATCGGCGCCGTCCGTTTGCGACAGGTGCGCGACGCCCGCGCGCACGCGCACTGATTCGGGTTTTTGTCCGACATAAAATAGCGCGGCTTCCAACACATTGCACAAACGCTGCGCCGCCGCTACGCCGCCGCTGCCGCCCGTTTCCGGCAGAATAATCAAAAACTGCGCCGTCTCGGTGCGCCCCACCAAATCTACCATGCGAATACTGCGGCGAATCAAACTGGCGACATCCATACAAATCGCGTCCGCGCCGCGCTGACCGTGACGCTTGACAATCGCGTCCAGATTGTCGAGCGCAATGAGAATGACCGCCAGCTCGTGTTGATAACGCGTCGCGCGCGCCCCTTCGTAGGCGAGCCGATGCAAAATGTACGTGCGCGAAAACAAACCGGTGGGCGGGTCGGTAATTGCTAGCGTTTCGAGCGAAGTAGGTTCCGGCGCGCCGGGCAAGTCCGCTTGTCCGCGCGCAATGAGACGCATCAATTGTTCGCGCACGCGTCCGATTTCCAACGGCGCTTGCAAACATGCTACGCCCGCCAGCGCGGCTTGCAAAACGCGCGTGCTTTCGGCGGTATTGTCGGTCACAAATAAAATTGGAATCTCTTTGGTCGTTTGTAAAGTGCGGAGCGTGCGCGCAATTTGCAAACCGCCCGCGCCCGGCATGTTTAGCCCCAACAGCACCGCGTCCGGCCGTTCGTCCAAGGTGCGATCCACCACGTCGAGCCCGTCCTGCACACTTTCCGCGCGATACCCCAAGTCGCTAATCGCGGTTTCCAATGTGCGCCGCGTGAACTTGTCGCCGTGCGCGATGAGAAACCGTTTCACTGGTCCTGCTCGCTTTGGCGCCACGCCAACGCAAACGCTTCTTCTTGTTGGCGGGTTTCCAATAATCCATCGAGCCGCTGCGCGCGCAGCGCGCTCAAAATTTGCCTGAACGCGGGCCCCGGCGTCAAACCCAGCGCTTTGAGGTCGTTGCCATTCAGTTCGGCATGAACTTGCCGCCATTCTGCGCGGTAACGGTCCACAAAAGTTTGCGCCTGCGCGGAATCGGTTGCAATCGCAAACACCGCGAGCGCGGCATCGTCAAAGCGTTCCAACAATTCGACCGCGCGGCTCGGCGCGAGTTGGGGATTGTTCAATTGGCGTTCCAATAAACGCAGCGTCACCACTTGGACCAAAATTTCATTTTCGCCATTTGTGAGTTTCAAACGTTTCGAGAGCGCGCGCGCTTCGGACGTTCGCAAGCGATACGCCAAGACGCCCAAATACAAAAGCGGCGTCGGCGCGTGCGACGCGCGCAGCGCGCGAAATTTTTCTGCGAGCCAGTTATCGGCTTGGAGCGCGGGATGCAAGTGCGGCAAAACGCCGAGCGCTTGCAAGCGCATGAGCGCGCGTTCCGGCTCTTGTTCGTTAAAAAGCAAATCCAATTCGTGCCGCACGCGCTGCCCGCTGACTTGACTCAATAAATTGCGCGTGTCGTCAATCAATTGCACCGTGCGCGGTTCGATGTGAAAACCAAAGCGCTGTTCGAAACGCACCGCGCGCAAAATGCGCGTGGGGTCTTCGATGAACGATAAATTGTGCAGCACGCGAATCAAGCCGCGCATCAAATCTTGTTCGCCGCCGTACGGATCAAACAGCGCGCCATAGCGTTCGGGGTCGAGACACAACGCCATCGCGTTGATGGTGAAATCGCGGCGATGCAAATCGAGTTTGATCGAACTGCGTTCGACGTCCGGCAGCGCGGTGGGATATTCGTAAAATTCCGTGCGCGCCGTTGCAAAATCGAGATGCAACGCTTGTTCCTCCAAAAGCCATTTCGCCGTGCCGAAACGCGCGTGCGCATGTACGCGGCCGCCGTACTGTTTCGCCAACGCGTGCGCCAATTGAATCGCGTCGCCTTCGACGACCAAATCCAAATCGAGATTCGCTTCGCCAATCAATAAATCGCGCACAAACCCGCCGACGAGATACGTCGAATAGCCCAACGCGCGCGCGGTGTGCGCGGCGTTCTGCACCAGCGCGAGCAAATCGCGCGGCAGCGCGCGCTCTAACCGCGCGGCAAATTCCGCGTTGCGCGCCGGCCGCGTTTCGTCGGTGTACAGTTTCAATAAATCGGTGCGCGTGACAATGCCCACAATCGTACCGTCTTGGACCACCGGCACTTGGCCCAAACTGTGTCGCGTCATGACGCGCTGCAAATGTTCCACCGAATCGTCGGGCGTGACGGAAAGCGGGTCCAACATGAAACGCGCGACGGGCAATTTTTGCAGTTTGTGATGCAGCGCGCGGTCAATCTCGCGCCGCGTCAAGACGCCGACCAATTTCTTTTTCTTGGCGACGGGAAATCCTTCGTGGCCCCAACGGCGCGCCAGTTCGGCGGCTTGGGCGATGCTCAAGTCGGGCGCCAGGACATGCACGCCGTACGACATGATGTCTTGGACCGTGCGCGCGGAACGCACTTTGTCTTGCAAGAGCGCCAATAATTTTTTGTGCTGCGTTTTCAAACCGCGCGAATGAATCAGCGCCGCCGCCGCCGTCGCGTGACCTCCGCCGCCGAATGCGCGCGCAATTTCGGCGACGTCAATGTTTTCCGATTTGCTGCGCGCCACCAATTCGATTTGGCTGCCCATCTGCACGAGCAAGAATAACGCGGCTGGGTCGTACACTTGCATTAGCTGATGCGCGAGCGTCGAAATTTCTTCGACATACGTTTCGACGCGCACGGCGGCAATGACGATGCTTTGGCCGCCGATTTCGTGCGTCTCGACGCGTTTCAATAATTGATAATATAGCGCGCGCTGTTCCGCCGCGAGCGGTTGATGCAAAAATTCGCCGATGAGGTCAAGCGACGCGCCTTGTTCCATCAAATAGGCGACGGCTTGCAAATCGCGCGGCGTGGCGCCGCTGTAGGTGAGCGAACCGGTATCTTCGTAAATGCCGAGCGCGAGCAGCGTCGCTTCGAGTCGCGTCAAGGGCAGATTTTTTTCGCGCAGCGTTTCGACTAACAAGGTTGTCGTCGCGCCCGTTTCGCCGCCGCTGTATGTGGTGCGTTCGTCGAGTGGGCGGCTCAGCGGATGATGATCCACGATATGCACTTGCGGCGCGTCGCTCAAACCGCGCGCCGACGGCAGCGTTTGCGTGTCCACCAACAACACGCGTTTGAATTTGCGGCGCGGCGCTTGCTCTTGCGGCGTAAAGGTGAACGGTTCGCCGTACAAAGTCAGGAACGCGCTGACGTTGCGATTCAGACGGCGCGGCAATAGCGCTATCGCGTTGGGATACAATTTTTTGGCGGCGGCGAGACTGGCGAGCGCGTCCAAGTCGGCGTTTTCGTGCGTCAGGATGGCATCCACGAACGCCATTCTACTTGGGATGCCGCGCGCGCGCAAGATAGCGATGCGGCGACGCAGCGCGCCGCGCCGAGCAATGCTATAATCTGCGGCGATGGATATTTTTTACGATGTCGAAACCAAAGAATTGTTGGATTTGACGCTCGACGACCAACCGGCGGCGATTCGGGCGCTGCATCTGGCGGTCGGCGTGACGTGGTGCGAATGTCACAAAGAGCAGATTTTTTACCGCGCCGATTTGCTCGGCGACGCGTTATTGGCGCACGAACGGCTCATCGGTTTTAGCATCAAACCTTTTGATAACGCGGTCGTGGCGTTCAATTATTTTGCGGCGCGCGCGGAACTGCCGCCGCTGCCAACCGCCGCGCGCCGCCGCGCCGCTTCCGCCCAACACGCGGCGCCGCCGCTGCCAGAGACGCCGGAAGATTTCAAGCGGCTGCTCGATGGGCGCAGCGTGGATTTGCAATTGGATTTGGAAGCGCGCATCGGCTATCGCCTCGCGTTGAACGCGTTGGCGCAAGCTACGCTGCGGCGCGAAAAACAAGGCACGCCCGCGCTGGCGGTGATTTGGTATCGGCTCGCCGCGCAATTGAAACAGCGTTACGCGTACGCGCTGCGCGAGGCGAGCGACCACGAAGGCGCAGACCGCGCTCAAGAGCTGGGCGCGTATTATCAAAAACGGTTGGAGCATTATTGCGGCACGGACGTGCAGCTCGTGCGGCAACTTTTTGAATACGGCGTAAAAAATCGGCGCGTTTTTTTTCTCGACGTCGAAGGCGAACGGCGCAACGTCAAAGTGGATTGGCGTTGACGCGGCGCAGAACCGACGCCGTTTTTTTATGCGCGCGCGTTTCGGAAAAAAGATTGGGCTGGGTATAATCACTGCTCGCGCGCGACGCCCATGCCAGACGTGTGTTGGGCGGCGATTCATTTGCGCTTAATCTCGCGCGCATATCATCAACGCTTGAACAGATTCAACGGAGGAGAATTCGTGAAGAAAATTAGCGTACTATGCGGTGCAATCATTTTATTGATGGCGTTCTCGACTGTGGCGCTGGCGCACGCGGAAATGAAAAGTTGCACGCCCCCGATCAATGGCATGGTGGATACCGCGCCGGACAAGGTTGTTTGCACCGCATCCGAAGCGATGGACCCCAAGGGCTCGTCGCTCGCCGTCTTTGACGCGATGGGGATGCAAGTGGACAAAAAAGATTCTGCCGTAGATTTGAACGACCCGGACCGCGCGACCATTTCTGTTTCGCTCGCTTCCGATATGATGGCGGACGGCGTGTACACGGTCAAATGGACGACGCTCTCGGCATCCGATGGCGACCAAGCCACCGGCGAATTCAAGTTCACGGTGGGGCATGGGATGCACATGTCTGAAACGCCTACGACAATGGCGACGGATACGACGATGCATCCGAACGGCGACCTCAGCGTCGGTATGGCGACAGTGGACGGCAAAGAAATCACTTTGAAAATTGTTTCGCCGTTAAAGGATGCCGAGGTGCCGGCGGGTATGGTCACGGTGCAAGCCGCGCTCGACGGGGCGACGCTCGGCGAAAATGAATCGCATTTGCATTTTTACGTGGACGACAATCTCGCGCTCATGAGTCGCGGCGCGCAAACGTCCGCCGATCTTGAAATCAAAGAGCCGGGCGAGCACAATATCAAGGTGACGTATTCGGATCAGGCGCACGATGATTTGATTCAGGTTTTTGTGCGTGTGATGGTCGTCGCCGCCGCGCAATCCACCGCCGCGCCGACGGCGACAATGGAACCGACAATGCCGCCGCCAACTCAGGCGCCCGCGCCGACCGTCGCGCCGACCGTCGCGCCGACGGCTGAAGCGACGACGCTGCCAACTAGCGGCAGCGACAATAGTTTTTGGTTGTATGCGTTTCTTGCAGGCATCGGCGCCGGGATCATTGGCGCAGGCGTACTGGCGGCAGTTCGGGCGCGCCGCTAGCGAAAAGACCGCGGGAGGGCGCGCGCCCTCCCGCGGGCGTACGCCATGTTGACATTTGAAAATATCCCCGTCTCTACATTCTGGACGGCGCGCGTCGCGCACGGCGGCGTCTTGACCGGACACTGGGAATTTGATTTGGCGCTATTTCTCGTTTTGATGGCGGTAGTGGCGTATTCTTTTTTGCTGCCCGCCGACGCGCCGCGCGGCATCGGACGCATTGTTATCCTGACCGTTGCCGCGCTTTTTTTTATTGGCGCGCTCGCGCTGGCGGCGCTCGGTCTGCGTAACTTGTAAAAAATTTTCGCGCGTAAAGGAAACGAACGTATGTGGAAATGGTTTTTGGTCCTTGGCCTCGGCGCGCTCGGCATTTTGCTTTCAGCCCCGCCGCTTGCCGCGCAGACGGACGCGTCCATTCGAATCCTCGAACCCGGCGACCGGCGGAACGTGCCGCTCGGTTCGAATCAAGTCGTCGTCGCCATTCACGACGCGCCGTTGACGGACGGTTACAGCTGGCAGCTTTATTTTGACGGCGTGCCACAGGGCGTGATTCATTCTGGCGTGACGACCACGTTGAGCATTGACCGACCGAATGTGCTGCGCCGTTTGAAAGCGGTCCTGTATGACCCGCAAGGCGGCGAAATTGCGTCGCACGAAATTTTTATTGTCGGCGTCAAGATGGAATCGCAAGCGGATGTTTTTAATCGCAGTTGGTTCGTGCCGTTCATGCTCGTTTTTTTTAGCGGTTTGACGCTCATTGTTCTCCTCAGTCTCCGCATCAAGCTCTGGCACCGCATATGAAAAAAATAATTTTTCTCTTGGCGCTCGCGTCAATTTTGTTGGCGCTGCCGCGCGCGGCGCTCGCGCATGCCGTCGTGTACGTGTGCGCGCCGCGCATTGGCGCGAATCTGCCGAAACCGCCGTCGCAAATTGTTTGTATTTTTGACGGCCCCCTCGACAACAGTCAAGTGACCATGACCGTCGTGGGCCCGAATGGCGCGCGCGTGGACAAGCAGGACGCGCATCCCTTTGAAGGCGATACGCGCAGTTACGCCATTTCGCTCGATACGAACAAAATGGAAAATGGGATTTACGAACTCGCTTGGGCGGTACATGATAATACGGACAACACCACGACAAATGGTACGGTGCAATTTGGCGTCAATACGGTTGTGCCGCCGACGCCGACGGTTTTATTGGCAGGGCAGGTGATTGTCACGCCGAGCGCGGGGCAAAGCGCCGCCTCGACCGCGTCCGCCGCAAACGGAACGTCGGAATTGGTTTCGCGTTTTTTGATTGGCAGCGGCGTGATTCTTTTGGGCGCGATGGGTTTTTTATATTGGCGCACGCGCAAACAGGACTCTGAAACGGAATGATGGTTTGCAGACAGGTCGGGAAATGAAACAAGGATTGAGAATTATTGTCGCGCTGGGCTTGGCGCTTTTCGCCGTCAGCGCGGTTTCGGCGCACGCAAAATTGACGCGCGCGACGCCCGCGCCGAATTCGGTATCCAGCGTCGCGCCAACGCAGGTGCAATTGTGGTTTGACGAACCGTTGGATTTGGCGTTTAGCGATGCGCAGGTGTTGGACGCAAATCAAACGCGCGTGGATCAAGGCGTCTTGCAGCCCGTTGCTGGCGACGCCCAGTCCGTCATCATCCCGCTCAAACCATTGAGCGACGGCAGCTATACGGTGATGTGGAAAGTCTTGTCGGCGGCGGACGGACACATTACGCGCGGCGTGTACGCGTTCGGCGTCGGCGATGTGGCGGAACTGCCGACCGCGCCAATTGCGGTGGGCGAGGCGAGTACGCCGAATGAACTCACGCCGTTGAGCGGCACGGCGCGTTGGTTGACGCTGTTGACCCTGCTCGCGCTCGCGGGCGCGTTTATTTTTCGCCCGTTTTTATTAACGCGTTCGCTGCATGACGTGAACGCGAACGAGGCGACGCGCCGCGTCGCCGGACAACGCTGGCGGCAATTTGTCTGGGGCATGCTCGCGCTGTGCTTGCTCGCCAATCTCGCGGAATTGTTTGTCCAGACAAATTTGGTTGCCGACCAGGTGAACGTCAATGCCGTCATTGGCGTTTTGTTTGCTTCGCGTTACGGCGCTTTGTGGCTGGCGCGCGTCGCCTTGATTTTATTGAGCGCGCTGGTCGTCGGCTTGGAAGCGCGCGGAAAACGAATTCCCTACGCGGACGCGGCATTGATTGTTTTGGGCGCGGCGGCGCTCTGGACGCGTTCGCTCAACAGTCACGCCACCGCCTCGGGCAATCTTTCGGTGGCGGTATTTTTGGATTGGCTGCATCTTGTCGGCGTCGCCGTGTGGATTGGCGGCTTGTTTTGTCTGGGTTGGCTCTTGCCGTTCGTGTGGCGCGCGCTGGACGAAAATCAACGCGGCGCGTGGATGGCGCGGCTCGTTCCGCAATTTTCGCTCCTCGCGCTGCCGGCGACGCTCGTTATTTTTGTGACGGGCGTATTTGCTTCCCGGCAGCAAATCCCCGCGCTGGACATTTTACAAACGCGCGCCTTGCCGACGCTGCAAGCATTGTCCGGCGACGCGTACATCAATACGCTGCTGGTCAAGTTGGCGTTGTTTGCGGCGCTGCTCGCGTTCGGCGCGTTAAATTTATTGTGGGTCAGTCCGCGTTTTCGCCGCGCTGTTTTGGAACCGCAAAAAAGCGCGCGTCTCTTTTCGCGTTTTCGCCTAACGGTCGGCGCCGAAATCTTGTTGGGCGCGGCGACTATATTTCTCGCGGGCATGTTGACGCTGACCGTGCCGCCGCGTTCCGCGCCGACACAATTTGCGCCCGCCGTCGTCCAAGCGCTGCAAACGAAACCGGTTGCATTGGTCGGTTATCCGACGCCCGCCATTCGCGTTGTTTTGCAAATCGGCCCGAACCCTGACGCGCCGACAACTTTTGACGCGTTGGTGACGGACGCGCAGGGCAATTCATTGCCCGACGTGCAGCGCGTGATTTTCAATTTCATGTATTTGGAGGAGGATGCGGGCGCGCAAAATGTGAACGCTGAACCGCGCGCGGACAATCATTACACGGCGGAAGGTCAATGGCTGCCATTGGAAGGCATGTGGAAAATTCGCGTCACTGTCCGCCAAAAAGGCGCGGCAGATGTGAGCGTTGATTTGCCGTATTATATCAAAGCGCGCGCGGCGGCTAACGCGGCGGCGTCCGCGCCCGCGGCGCAAACGGCTTTGCAAGAAACGCAGCAGGCGATGAACGCGTTGACGAGTTTGCGGATGCGTCAACAGTTGAACGACGGCGCGGGCAATCTCGCGCTTTCGGATTACGCGTACCAAGCGCCCGACCGCACGCGCTTTGCGATTCAAGGGCAGGGTGAATCTATTGCCATAGGTTCACAGCAATACTATCAAGACAAGAACGGCAATTGGTTTGCGCGTACGCGCGTCGAGCCCTTTGCGTTTCCCAATTTTACTTTTGCGGATACCGCCCTGCGCGTGCGCGCGGGCCGCGCCGATAAAATTGACGGTCAGCCCGCGCAGCTCTATTTGTTTGACACATGGAACACAAGCGGCACGGACCGGATTCATTATGTTTATTGGGTGGATGCCGCCCAGCGCGTTTTGCAAGTGGGCATGGTGACGGCGAGTCACTATATGATGGAACAATATAGCGACCTTGACGATCCCACAATCAAGATTGTAGCGCCCGCGAATGTTCAAGTGTTGCCGACGGTTGCGCCGGTCGCGACGACAAACAACAGTCCGCTCAGTTCCGCCGTGCAAGGCAGCGGACGCCCGCGCGGTTTTATCACGGGCGATTTGGAAGGCGACGGCGCGCTCGTGATGGTCGTCGTCGGCGTAATTATTTTGTTGGTCGGCACAGGCGGCAAACGGCCCGCCAAAACGCGTTGGCTCTTGCTCGGCCTCGGCGCGGCGGCGATTTTGTTGGGCGTCGGTCTGTTTATTGACGCGGTGAATGGGATGCAGGCGGCGACGCAAAACGCGCCGGTGAATGTTTCGCGCGCGGCGGCGGGGCAACAAATTTACGCGCAGTATTGTCAGACCTGTCACGGCGAAAAAGGATACGGCGATGGGCCCAGCGCGGCGAGTTTGCCGGTGCAGCCGTTTGATTTGACGACGCATGTTTTGCTGCACGACGAACAATATCTGCATGCCGTCATTTTGGATGGACGCGGATACATGCCCGCGTTTGGCGACCGTTTGTCCCAAGACCAGATTTTAGATTTGATTGCATACACCCGTTTGCTCGCGCGCAACGCGCAGCAAGCGGGCCCGAACGCCACGCCCGCGCGGCCCGGCTTTACGCCGCAGCCCTAGCGCGCAAAAGGTTAAATGTTTTCCGCGCTTTTTCGCAAAGCATATCGCGACGTCACGAAACGGCGCGTGCGTTCGCTGCTCACGCTGTTGGGCATTCTCATCGGCGTTGGCGGCGTCGTCGCAATTGTTTCGACCGGCGAAAATTTGGCGCGCGCCCAACAAGCGGCGTACGCCAACGCGTCGCAAAACGATATCGCCTATTGGGTGTGGAACGCGCCCGCGTCGCTTACGCGCGCAGTGGAGGAATTGGACAATGTGCGCGCGGCGGAATTGCGCGTGGATTTTTTTACGCGCTGTCGTTGGAATCAGGACGGCGCGCCCGTCGCGCGCGATGTGTATTTGCACGGCGTCGCCGCTTTTGAAAATCAGCGCCTCGACCAAATTACTTTGCGCGCCGGGCGTTTTCCCAAACCGGGCGAAGCGGCGCTCGAAGAATCCGCGTTCGCGCCGTTGGGACTCAAATTGGGTTCTGAAATTACTTGTCGCGGCAATGGCGGCGAACCTGACCGCGCGTTTACGCTCGTCGGCGCGGTGCAGACGCCGAATTATCCCAACGCGGCGCTGCTCGATTACGCGACGCTCTATGCGCCGTCGGCGGATGTGATGCGTCTGCTCGGCGCGTCGGGCGCAAATAGTTTGCTGCTCCGGGTGAACGATATGACGCGCGCGCGCGATACGGCGCGCGCGGTGACGCAAACGCTCGACCGCCGCAATATCCAACATGGCGCGCCCACGCTGCGCGACCCCCAAGCGTATCTCGGCAAACGCGAACTCGACGCGCTGCTCGCCGTCCTGACAATTTTTTCAGTCGTCGGTCTCGTGACGAGCGGTTTTCTCGTCGCCAATACACTCGCCGCGATTGTGACCGAACAGGTGAGCCAAGTTGGCGCGCTCAAAGCGTTGGGCGGTACGCGCGCCCAAGTGATGTTGGTCTTTTTGTTGGCGGCGCTGCTTTACGGCATCGTCGGCACGGGCTTGGGCTTGCTCGGCGGCGCGCTGGCGAGTTGGCAGTTGATGTTGTATATCGGCGGGTTGTTGAATCTGCCGGTTGATTTCCACGTATCGCTGTTGGGCGTCGCGCTCGGCATTGTCGTCGGCCTCGGCGTCACTTTGTTGGCGGGTTCTATTCCCGCGTTCGGCGCGACGCGCATTCCCGTAAAACGCGCGTTGGAATCATACGGCATTACGCCGACGTATGGCGCAGGACGCATTGACCGAGCGCTGCAAAAAATTGTTGCCTTGCCTCCGCTCGCGGCAATGTCGGTTCGCAATCTCGCGCGGCGCAAATCACGCGCGTTAGTGACAATGCTGGTCATTGGCGTCGCCGTTGCAACGTCGCTTGCCGCGCAAGCGGTGAGCGTGACGGTGGACACGGCGATTGATGATTTATTTCGCACCTATCGCGCGGACGCGTGGCTCTGGTTTGGCGAATATGTGGGCGACAATATGCGCGCGGCATTGCTGACCGTGCCGGGCGTCCAGCAAGCCGAAGTGTGGTCGCTGCAAGATGTGTGGGTGACGCACGCCAGAGAAAATTCGCGCGAGGCGGCGCGGGCGCGTTTGTGGGGCATTCCGGTGACCTCGACCTTGTACGAGCCGCAAGTGGTGGAGGGCCGTTGGCTGTACGCGGACGAAACGGATGGCGCGGTGATTTCGACGGATTTGGTCCAAGCGTTGGGCGCGCGTGTCGGCGATGAAATCGCGGTGAATCTCGGCGCCGCGCCGCGCTCGTTTCGCGTCGTCGGCATTGCGATTGACAATTCGGTTTTTCTCGGCTCGCAGGTCGCGGGCAAAGTGTTTGTGCCGGAAACGGTTGTGGCAAAAATGCAGCGGCGCGAAGGGTGGGCGACGTTTTTCGCGGTCGGCTTGGCGCGTCATGCGCCCGACGAGGTGGACGCGCAGCTCGACGCAATCTCGCAAAAATTCAAACGCTATCAGATGAGCAGCGACAGCGCGGCGCGCCAAGTCCAAGGCGCCAAAGAACAGACGCGCATCCTCACCATCGCGCTCGCGGCAATGAGCTTGCTCATCGGTTTCATCGGCGCGCTCGGCGTGGTGAATACGATTACGCTAAATGTTTTGGAGCGCCGCCGCGAAATCGGCGTTTTACGTTCCATCGGCGCGAGCGACGCCAATGTGATTCAGACTTTTTTGACAGAGGGGCTTGCGTTCGGCATTGGCGGCTGGCTCATCGGTTTGGCGTTGGGGTATCCGCTCGGCTTGCTCATTGCGCGCGTGATGGAGACGGTGCTGTTTCATTTGAATTACGTGTTCACGCCGCAAATGATCTTGGTCAGTTTGCTTTTTGCGTTAGCGCTGACGACAGTTGCAAGTTTAATTCCCGCGCTCGCGGCGGCGCGGCTGCGCGTCCAAGAGGCGCTGCGCTACGAATGAGCGCGGCGGGTCGAGTGTTTGCGGACAATTTTTCAAGAGCATGGATTAAAAATTTTACGCGTCGCGCTCGATTTATTTTTTACCATTGTAATACTTGGCGTAATCCCCCACCAATAAATACAACGGCGGTTCGTCTTCTTGAATCGTCGGAAAGCGTCCAACCGGTTCATAAAAAAAATTGTCGGTATGGTCGTCGTTCACCAAGGACACTTCGCCGACGAGAACTTTTTCGCGCGCTCCCCAAAACGCGTGATACAAACCGGTTGGCAGCGTGATGCTTTCGCCGGGCGCGAGCGTGACCTGCGCGCCCGCGTGCAAGGTGCGTTCCACGCCGTCCGTGCTGACGGTGATGGGCGTATCCGCGAGTTTGCCGTCGGGCGTTGAATTGTAAAGTTGAATGACCAGATCGCCGCCGCCGCGATTGATAATGTCCTCCACTTTGACGCGGTGCAAGTGCATGGGCGTCACTTGGTTCGCTTGAACAATCATGATTTTTTCGGCGTACAATTTTCCCGCGCCGCGTTTCAGATTTGCCGCGTCGCCGTTGCGGACGGTGAACAGGAACAAGCCCTGTTTATCAAACGCGCCGCCGCCGAAATCGGTAATGTCCCAACCGAGCATGTGCGCGGCGATTTCGTTTGCTTCGGGACCCCGCGCGCGCCATTCGTCCGGCGTCCAATACGCAAACGGCGGTAGATGAAATTGATGTTGTTTGAAAAAGGCGTCGCCTTGCCGCAAGATAGCGTTGATTTCGGAGCGTTTCATTTTTTTCTCCCGTTTCGCATTGTGCGATTCATTTCTCACTCGAATAGACTGCGGTTCGCCGTTTCGGGAACGAGGACGCGCAGCGCGCGCGGTTTGATTGAAATATAAAGCGGCGTTGAGCCGACCGGTTCCGCGTCCAAATGCACCGGCAATTCCGCGCCGCGAATTTCGATTTCGCGCCCGCGCAAATGTTCAATGTCGGGCTGTCGGCTAAAAAAACCTACGCCGAGACGGATGAAATGCCACGCGGTATGCAGCGTGTTCCCGCCGTGAAAGAGCGTCAGGTCGAGCAAGCCATCGTCCACGCGCGCATCGGGCGGCAAGCGAAACAGCGCGGCGTACAATTGCGCGTTGCTGGTGATGGCAAAGAGGACGCGGCGTTTATAGCGCGCGCCGTCAACGGTGACGGTGACGCGGCGGCCGCGATAGGCGAGCGCTTGCCGAAAACCGACAAAGATAAAAAATAATTTGCCCCAACGTCGTTTGACCGCACGCTGCGCTTCGACCTCGCGCACGATAGCGGCGTCGAAACCGGCGCCGCTGAATAATAAAAATGCCCGCGGCCCAAAGGTTTCGGCGTCTTCGCCGCCGCGCGCCAGACCCACGTCCACCCAACGCGTTGGCGCGGTCGCTTGCAGGGCGGCGGCGCGCGACATGTCGTGCAGCGGCAAACCCATTTCGAGCGCCCACACATTCGCCGTGCCGAATGGCAAAACGCCGAGCGCGGTTTGCGAACCGAGCAAGCCGTTGAGAACTTCGTTCACGGTGCCGTCGCCGCCGACCGCGAACGCGGCATCCCAATTTTCCGTCGCCGCCTCCCGCGCCAAACGCGTCGCGTCGCCGCCGCGGCGCGTCTCGCGCGCGGCAACCTCCCAACCCATTGCGCGCAATGTCTCAAGCGCCGCCGTTAATGCCGCGTGGCGTTGGTTCATGCCGGAGGAAGGATTATGAATAATGACTGCGCGCATACGGCAGCGCCGCGAAAACTCGACGGCTATTTGATGAATTTTGGTTTGGAGCGCCAGCCCTTTGCTAACGCGCCAGTTTCCGCAGCGCGACGAGATTGCGTTTTTCGTCCCTGCCCGTGCCGTCCGTCGGCGTCTCCAATAGACCGGGGATATCCGCGAGACGCGGGTCGGTGAGGAACGCGCGGAAACCGTTCTTGCCCACCGTGCCTTGCCCGATATGTTCGTGTCGGTCCACGCGCGACCCCAGCGGCGTTTTGCTGTCGTTGAAATGCACGACCTTGAGCGTTTTCAAGCCGACGATTTTATCGAACGCGCGCATCATTGCCGCGTATTTTTGCGGCGTGGAAAAATCGTAACCGGCAGCGACGAGGTGACACGTGTCGAGGCACACGCCGAATTTTTTCTTGTCGCCCATTTGTTTGCGAATCGCGGCGAGATGCTCGAATTTGTAACCGATGTGATTGCCCTGTCCCGCCGTATGTTCAATCGTCGCCACGCATTTGATTTTTTTGCGCGCGTAAATTTCGTTCAACGCTTCGGCGACGCGCGCGCAGCCGTACTCTTCACCCGCGCCCATGTGCGAACCCGGATGCACGACGAGCCAGCGAATACCAAGACGGTCACAGCGTTCCAATTCTTCGGCAAACGAATCGCGCGATTTTTCCCACAGCGCTTGGTCGCTCGTCGCGAGATTGATGAGATATGACGCGTGCGAGACGACGGGATGGATATTGCAATGTTTCAAATTTTGCTTGTAGCGCGCAATCACCTCGTCCTTGAGTTCAAACGCTTTCCACTGATTGTTGTTTTTGTTGAAAATTTGAATCGCATCGCATTTGAACGCGACGCCGCGTTCGATGGCTAAATCAACGCCGCCCGCGATGGATACGTGCATGCCGAGACGCATCTATTTGCTCCTGGTTGATAATTCATCGAATTGAATTCGACGTCTAAACAAAGCGAGGCAAAAACAAAGCAAAAATAAATTCAATCAAATAGTCATTCACCTAAATCTTCCCATTCATTTATCAGAGACGTCTAAACAAAGCGAGGCAAAAACAAAGCAAAAATAAATTCAATCAAATAGTCATTCACCTAAATCTTCCCATTCCTTTATCAGAGACGTCTAAACAAAGCGAGGCAAAAACAAAGCAAAAATAAATTCAATCAAATAGTCATTCACCTAAATCTTCCCATTCCTTTATCAGAGACGTCTAAACAAAGCGAGGCAAAAACAAA
>Ga0226835_1000491_pt1 | contig 43464 bp, 40 predicted proteins | sample LAC_MetaG_1_FD_163627 | JGI IMG/M metagenome (GOLD analysis project Ga0226835, IMG submission 163627) | Anaerobic ammonium oxidizing microbial communities from anammox membrane bioreactor (MBR) in UC Berkley, California, United States -... | ecosystem: Engineered > Bioreactor > Anaerobic >...
CGCACGCGGTTACGGAACCTTTTCCACAATTCGCACAGTCATCTTCCTGCGTGCAGGAAACCTTGATCTATCTCAAATCAATCCGCACTTGTCATTATTTCAACCCACTTAAATTTCAACAGAGCCTGAAAAAGAATAGCTCGATGGGCTCGCTCGATTCGAGCACGATTTTATCGGTGACCTTTGCCAGCTCTGCCAGGCGAGCCCCCGAGCCGTTGCGCTCCCAGTCCTCGCCGGCAAGAATGTAGTGGTTTGCTTTTCTTCCCTTGAGATAGAGTCTTACCGGGAAGTCGTCCTCATGTCTGGGCTCGAGATTGAATCCAGGAATTGAAGGAAGCTCTCGATCCGAAGACAAAAATGCCTCGACGGAATTGTCTTCCTGCGCCATCTCGGCAAGGGTGGTCTCGATCCACTCTTTCAGGCTGCCCGCCAGGCATCGAAGCTCCTGCTCGTCGCCGCAGTCGCTGTCGTACTCAAGCACAGGGCATTCGCCGTCTTTCATCCTGGACATGTCGAAGCAATAGACATTGCTGCCATAGCTCCGGGCGAAAGGAAGCAGCGACCGGAGACCGAGCAGAGGCGCTTGCTGGAAGAAGACTCTTGCCTGCTCGATGAAATCGAACCAGCCGGCACCGTTTTCGGTGATGCAATGCATCCTGGCGAAAGCGAATTCGCCCCCGTCGAATTCCTTGAGAAACTCCACATAGCTTTCCGGGAACTCCACGCCCAGCCGCTCTTCGAGCTCTCTGATAGCGGTCTCCGGGGCGCCCTGATTGATAAGATTGGAGCGGTCGGCGCTCAGGCGCTCGAGCAGGGCTCTCATTGACGGTCTTCCGCTTTCTCGAGGTTCGCTTCTCTCTGCTTCTCGTATTCGACAGAGCGCTTCTCGTGGACATAGACCCGGGGATCTTCGCCCGGCGGCAGGTCGCCGGCGAGATTGTTGTCCACCTCGCCGGGAAGATCTTCCCAGGAGACCGGGAAGCCGATGAAATCGAAAGTCCTCAGGAAAGCATTCTTGATACTGTGCAGAGCGTGACGGGGTTTTTTCTTGCCGTCTGCGTGGGGACTGTTGCCGTCTGTGGAACTGGAGTTGGAACTGGAACCGGATCTGGTACCACCCACGGGGCTGTTCCCATCTCGGGTATAGCTGCCGGTATATTCGTAAGGAATACCTTCTTTGATGGCCTTTTCTCTCTGCATCTCTTCGTCCCAGGATTTAGCTTGTTTCTGAGGCATCTTGATGGCGCGGTCGAAAGGAATTGCAGCTTCTTCCGCGCGTACCGGATCGATGACTGCCCCGGAATCGAGGAATTGTCTTACGTCGGTTCCGTCCACGACGCCGCTGGCGCCGGGGTCGTCGCTCTGGGCGAAGCCGGGGCCCGCTGAAATGAGACCCAGGGCAGCGACTGTAAGTATTGATACCGTTTTCACCGGAATGACCTCGCGATGGAAAGAAGAAAGCCTGTTTTACCACAGTACGGCGGGCTTTTGCTTAGCCGGGTTAAATTACTCCGCTGAGTGACTGGCATTGAACCGGCAGCTCTTTGCCGGCGGCAGCGAAGCTCCCGGCAAGAGCCTTCAGCCAGCCAGCGTAGTCAAGGGAACGGTCGCTTTTCGGAACCAGCTCCAGGTCGCACTTCCAGCTTCCGGCAAGACTTTCGAGATTGTCTATCAATCCGACCTCGATCCCGGCGAGAGCAGCCACGCCCCAGGCTGTTGATTCGAGCTGAGAGGCACGCTGCACCCGGACTTCCAGGACATCGGACTGGAATTGCAGGAGAAATGCGTTCCGTGTGGCGCCGCCGTCGACACGGAGCTGTGAAAGGTCGATACCATTGTCTTTCATGGTCCGGGCTACGTCTTTGACCTGGTAGGTCATGCTCTCCAGAGCTGCTCGCACGAAATGATTGCGATTGGTGCCCCGGGTCAGCCCGACGATTGTTCCGCGCACGTCCGAATCCCACCAGGGGGAACCGAGACCGACCAGCGCCGGGACGAAATAGACGCCTTCGTTGCTCTCCAGGCTGCTTGCCATGGCTTCGGTCTCATCGCTCGATTCGATGATTCCCAGCCCGTCCCGGAGCCATTGCACGGCGGCGCCGGCGATGAAAGTGGCGCCTTCGAAGGCGTATACAGGCTTTTCGCCTTTGAGTTGCCAGGCTATGGTGGTGAGAAGACCCTCGGCGAGCTTGAAGTCTCCGCCTATATTGGCGAGGAGGAAAGAGCCCGTGCCATAGGTGCATTTGGCCATGCCCTGCTGGAAGCAGGCCTGACCGAAGAGAGCCGCCTGCTGGTCACCAAGATTCGCAAGCACCGGTGCCTCGAAGCCGACTATATCTTTGTCGGTCGTACCGAAATCAGCATTGCTGGGTACAACATCCGGCATCATCGAGCGCGGGATCTGCAGGCGCTCGAGAAGCTCTTCGTCCCAGTCCAGGGTACGCACATTGAAAAGCAAGGTCCGGCTGGCATTGCTGGGCTCGGTGAGGTGGTTGCGGGAGCCGGTGAGATTGGCGATCAGCCAGCTGTCGATAGTTCCGAAGGCAAGCTCGCCGGCTTCGGCTCGCTTGCGGGCTCCGGGGACGTTATCGAGAATCCACTTGACTTTGGGTCCCGAAAAATAAGCGTCCGGTACCAGCCCGGTGCGCTCGCGAAACTCAGGCTCTTTGCGCAGAGACTCGGAAAGCTCGGCGGTCCGGCGGCATTGCCAGACGATCGCATTGCCCACCGGCTCCAGGGTCTTTCTGTCCCAGACCACTGTGGTCTCTCTCTGGTTGGTGATTCCCACTGCTTTGATCTGGCCGTCACCAGCGCCGGCTACGGCTTCTTTGATACATTCGATCTGGGTTCTCAAAATTTCCTTTGCATCGTGCTCGACCCAGCCCGGTTTGGGAAAGTGCTGGGTGAACTCTTTCTGACCGGTGGCGATGACCTGGCCTTCGAGGTTGAAGACAATCGCCCGGCAGCTTGTGGTTCCCTGGTCGATGCTGAGGAGGTAGTTTTTCATATTCGTTGAGTCCAGAAAGCGTGACAAATCGGAGGGGTATAATTGTACTGTATGCATAGTGATGCGCATGGAGGTGATATTCGATGTTCTCAATCACAGACCATGTGCCGCTCAAGTTCACCTGTGCCGTCTGTGGCAAGCTCCTCAATGACCTCGCTCCGGGGTTCCCTGATTTGACCGGCTCTACATGTCGTTGCAAGAAGTGCGGGCACCCGGTCTGCGCCGAGCACTACGACAGAAAGGCCAACGCCTGCCATTCTTGCTCCGGCAAGAAGAGCGACTGGTGCACGACGCCTCCGGCCATTTAAATACCAGGTACCTGAAAATTAGGGCACTGCCTGCAATACCGTGTCACTTTCCTGCTTCCATGGCGAGGAAGCGGGCGATCACTGCCATGGCCTCGCTCATGCAAGCAAGGCGGCTCTTCTTGCTGCGCAGATTATGACGGGCTAGAATCTTGTGCCGGTTCGGATTGTCTTTACTATTGATGCTCTCGGCGAGCTTCTCCGGGAGGGGCAGATGGACGAAGAGCACCGCTTTCAGGCTGGAGTCGCCTCCGGCAAGTCGCAGGGCGTGATAATAGATTTCGTTGCATACGAAAGTGCCTGCATGATATGAGACTTCGCATGGATAGCCCCTTCTGGTCAGGTCTTTCTGCAGGCTCTCCAGGGGGAGATCGTTGAAGAGGGCATTGGGCTCGCCTTCGAAAAGAAGCTCCCTGCCGTGCCTGTGTCCGGCATTGTCCTTGATCCTGTAATCACGCAGATTGAGCGCGACGAATTCCAGGCTGATCTTAGTCCTGGCGGTTGCCAGACCGGTCATCAAAAGAGCCAGACGCTCGCCTCTGCCTCTGGCGACGATATCATCGAGCCCGGCGGCGGATCTCAGGCAGCAGGTCTCGAATACAGCCCGCTCTACCTGCACCTGTCCGTGCTTGCCCAGGGAGAGACTATCAGGAAAGCCCTCGGCAAGGAGCTGGGTGGGATTCTCCTTATCTTCCCCGAAAGCGTCGAAGCCCGTGACGATACAGCGGACACGCCTGGAGCTGTACGTTTTCTTGCGGGTGGGGCGTTTTGGTCTCGATGATGTCATGCGGGAGATTCATAAATGTGCACGTGGGCTGTTGAAAGTATATGCTTATTCCGAGCATGTTGTAGAATTGACCTCACTTGCCGAAGTGGCGAAACTGGCAGACGCAGCTGACTCAAAATCAGCCGAGGCTTAAACCTCGTGTCGGTTCGAATCCGACCTTCGGCATTTTTTTCGCGATTTTAGATGAACGAGCTTGCTGGGTAAATAACAACCAGCAAGTCGGGAGTTGTTCGGATGGAAGGGCTATTCGTCAAATACGGGCTTTATATCATCGGGGTTGCTGCCCTGGTGGGCGGTTTCGAGCTTGCTAAATGGGCCTGGCACAATTCGCCCGATGACGAGTCCAGCACCTACGATCCGTCTTACAACAGCTGGTTCTCTCTAGCCAATATCGGGGTGGGCTCCGGGATCGCTCTGATCGCTCTGGGCTTTTATTGCTTCTATGGCGGTTACCAGGGCTGGTCGGCGCAGCATGTCATCTCCAGCACCGCCGCCTGGGTCGGCAGCTTCCTCGATGACTACTGATGTCTTGCTGAAGCCTCTTGGGACGGCAATACTGATTATGGGCTTGATTCCAGGTGTCGCTTTTGCTTCACCGGAGAGCGGCGAAGCCTCTGATTTCGGCGATCAGGTGGACAGGGTTCTATCGAAACGAAGTGAGGGCTCGGAGCAAATGGAGCGCTGGTTCGCTCTCTATGCCGTTGGCAAGATAGCCGAGGCGGATCGTGCCTGGGCCTCTGCTCTTAAGGCTTTCGAGAAAAGAGAGGAGATCGGGGACTATCTCGAATTCGTCAATCAACGTTGCTGGTTCAGCGGGGAAAAGGGCTCTGTGGGCGTGGATCCGGAGAAGGCTTATCGTTATCTGCTTGTCACTACCGAGCGAATTCTCGGCAAAGAGCATCGATTCGTAGCTGACATCTGCACTTTCCTTGCTACCTATGCGGAAGCGAGAAAGGACTTCAAAGCAGCCAGGGCACTGCGCCTCAGGGATATTCGCTTGCACGAGAAGGCATTGGGAAAGGACAACAGGCAAGTGCTAGAGGCGCAACAGGAGATCGGGCATCTCCTTGTGGGAATGAAAGAATACCGGGAGGCCGAGAAGCATCTCCTCAGCGCCATTGATAATCCCCATTGCCCGAAATCTACATTTCAGAAGGCGGTGCTCGACTATATCGTGCTCTTACGTGCCACCGGGCGTGATGTCGAAGCTCGCCGAGTTTCCGCCAGATACCGACCTTTTATGTGGAATAGCGTGCCTGGCGCGAAGCCCTGATCTCGTCAACTCTCCTCCAGGGGATCGTAGCTGAAGCCGTTTTCCCCGAACGTCCAGGCTACTGCTTCGCGAGCGGTCGTGACATGGGGCGGCATGCTGATTCCGTTTTTTGAAGTGTGGATACAGCGGGATCATCGATCCCGCTGTATCCTTCGGCTTCCTGTATCAGCCGCTTCCTGCTGCATCATCGGTAGTGGCGCGGACTCGAGTCAATTCCATTGAATCAGTCGAGAAATGCCACTGTTTCGGTCTGACGCTCGCGGTTCATCGCCACACGGTGCCATGAATCGAGCACTATCGTGGCGTGATCGGGATGTCTTACCGTACCTCTGACATAGACCGTGGCATTGCGCTGCATTGTTCTCCAGTTGAAGTTCCTGGCTCTAGGATTGGCTTCGATGAGAGCCTTGTATTCCTTGTGAGTCAGACCATTCGGATACTGGCGGCAAACCTGCACTGTTTCGCCGCCCGAGCGGTAGGCGAACTGTGCGATATGAGCTTTGCTGCCGCGGCCGCGTCTCAGAGGCTCGTTCTTGTTGATGAGCACCGGAGGCGGGCTCACCGTTGCCGGAATGAAGAACCACTCGCCCTGGCGGACGAAGCTCTTGTTCTTGCGACGGTTACGCATCTTCTTCTTGAGATTGACGTCTCTCAGACGAACCTCAGGAGGCTTCAGCGATGCCTTGGCCTCCGCTACTGTCGATACCGGCTGGACTGCCGCCACGAATAGGTGACGCTCGTCGTGACCGCAGAGGAAGTGCTCCTTTGTCAGGGCTCGACCATTTTCGTCGAGGTTGCGAGCCAGGAGGACCAGATGACGGTCTTCCGGGCGCACTTCCAGGACACTGAGGTCGAGGTTCTCTCTGTCCGCTTCGCGAACACTTATGACAAAGCGTTCTTCACCTGCGACGGTAGCGATGTCGAGGCTTACAGGCGATGTTCGAGTTTCGGCTCGTCTCGAAGTATCGGCGACGAACTGAACTCTTGCACCGATTTTGCCGAATTTCTTTTCTATGTATGGATACATATAATTCACCTGTTTCTAGATTTCAGGGCGCGCGGGCGCGCACCACTGAAAGTGGCTGGGATACTTGAAAAGCAGGATTACCGCTTCAGCTTGAGCCGAGCTTCGAGATGATCGATAACAATCTGTTCGTACACCAGGAAGTCGGCTTCTAAAGCCGGTAATCGCCTCTATTGCTGGTGTGACGCAGGAACATGATTGCTACCTCTGTTGAAAATGGAAACATAATTTCGATTCTATCAAGGATCTGAATGTTGTCAATGGGTGGTGGCACTGTTTATCTTTTCGGTTTCATTCCGGAATGAAAGTCCGGATACAGGCCTGAGCTTTGTCCTGCCATTGCACTGCTTCTTCATTGCGTTTCTGTCTCTTGAGAAACGATGCATACTCGTTCATGCGTTCATAGAGGAACTTATTGTTCGAACCGGGTTTCGTCTCTTGCAGCTCGATCGATTCTTTGAACAGGCGTTCCGCTTCTGCCGGATCTCCCAGGGACTCCTTGCAACGTGCCATCATTGAAAGAGTGCGTGAGTTGGCTACCGGGTCCTTGCGCTTGCGCATTTTTTGAAACTCCAGGGACTTGCTCAGAGCGACCAGTGCTTTCTCGTAAAGCCCCTCCTCGAGATAGGCCTTGCCGAGCCGATCAAGAACTATCGCCTCTTTCAGTCCATGCCAGATGTTGTCGTAGAGTTTCATGACCCCGTCATAGATCGCTCGGGCGTCATCCGGATACCCCTTCCTCTCGAGGACGGTGTAGAGTCTCAACATCTGTACGACATTGTTGGTGAAATTTCCCGCTGACCTGTCCTGCAAGATGGTCAGGGCCCTCTCCCAGTAGGGTCTCGCCTTCTCGGGCTCGTCTTGCTCGACATAAGCCCTGGCGATGGTATCGAGGGTCGCTACCAGTTTGCCCTGATTGACCTCCTGGCTCAGCTCTTTCAGAGCCAGGGCGGTGCGCAGATCCTCGATATCGGGCTTTGCTCGGCCGGGTGCGTGCAAGATACTCTCGGAGATGTCATCGACCAGTACCAGGACCTCTGAATGCTCTTCGTCCAGAGTTCCTCTTTTGACAAAGGCGATGACATCCTCTATGAGTGGAGCAGCTTTCTTGAGTCGTCCCTGTCTGGTGTAGATCAGGGCGAGTCTGGCTTTGACATCGACTGTGGCAGCGTTGTCCTTTTTGCCTTCTTTCGATATTACAGCAAGAACTCTCTCGAATCCCTGCTCCGCGTCTTGGAGGTTGTCGGAGAAAGCCGCTACCTTGGCATTGCGAAGCTCGTCTTTCCAGTCTGTCTGCGCCTGCTTCTCCCCCGCCGAGCAGCCGGCCAGAGCAAGCATGCAGAACAATTGAGCCGTGGCTGCCCTGAGAATGATGCCTGCTGAAGTGATGCCGGTCACGAGATTCCTTTTTCTCAGCAGGCGACTCAGGTCGTGCTTGCCTGCCTGGCTTCCTGCTGCTTTTCTTTGAGAAGGCGCCAGGCGCTCTGGAAGTCGGATTTTTTCAGGAGCCCGCCGATCATGTTGGCGAAGCTGAGGCTGCCCATTAGCTTTTTGCCGAGCCCCTCGAAGCTTTCAGGGTTCCAGAGGAGCTGATGGCAGATCGCCCGCAGTTTGCGGCGCTTGCTTCTTTCGAGATTGGGTCGCTCGTTGACGACCACGCCGGTGACGGTTTGTCTTTGATGGCTCATGCGCATCCTGGTCTTGTCTTCGTTGATGCGAAAGCCCTCGGACTCGATGATCGTCCGCAAAGTATCCATGGCTCCGTCCGAGCATATGTCACCGGATATGGTGATATCGTCGCAGTAGCGAGTATAAGACCATTGCCTGATCTTGCAGAAACCTTCCAGACGCTTGTCCAGGGTGCGGCAGACCAGATTGGCGATATCCGGGGATGTCGGTGCTCCCTGAGGGAGAGCGCCCTTATAAGTGGTGGCGCGGGCCAGGAGTCTGGCTGCGTTCCGATCCAGCCCCAGGCTCTGGTACAGACCGACGACTCTATTGAAAGAGATGGACGGGAAGAAATCTTCCAGATCGATATTGAGGACGAATCGTTTGCCTGTGTGGGGACGGGCATTGGAAACGATGGAATGACCGGGGCGATATCCCGTGCAGGAATCGTGCAGGTCATGGTGGCGTAGAATGCGCCTCGAGATTTTCCTTTGCAGTCCTTTGAGCTCGGAGGAGGGTGCCACCACGCGCCGTGTCTTCCCCGACTTTTTCAAGCGGTGCAGCTCGTGGTAATTCTTCTCGGCCCTCAGCGCATAACGCTTGAGCTCCAGCTCGGAGATCTCCAGGGTTTCCAGAAGGTTGTCCAGCTTTATGCTACTAGTAGTTTGAATCATTTGAGCAATTCCAATTATTCACCAGGAGAAGGCGAGCCTCTCTGCTATGCCGAACTGAATCGACATTTCCGAACTCGAGATGCCAGGCGCCGAAGAGCCGCACGCGGATCGAAGGCGATTGCGCACTCGTTGCATGATATGAAAGGCGGGTTGACGATCCATCAACCAGAACCGCGAAGCGGTCCAGAAGAGGCTCGCCATCCCCGGCGATTCAATCAATTTAAGTCCAGAGACAGGGTAAAGTCAACGCTCTTTCGATCAGGTTAGAGAATCTCTCCTGCGAATATATCGCATTTGGATCCAGGCGATATGGAATAGTGCCCTTCTGGTTTTGCGTATATCTATTGGTTGTCTGATCTATGTCCCGGTATCTTCATTTGCGGCGCAACATCGATTCTAGGTCCCTTCTCCGCTTCTGCCAGTCTACCCAGAGGTCACCCTTGTCGGCGATTCTTTCCGGTACGGTAACTATCGTGAGGTCTACGGGAAAAATGTCTCCCAGCTCGCTCCACTCGATGGGCGCCGAGACTGTCTGCTCCAGCATGAGCCTTGCCGAATAGGGCGCGACCAGGGTCTTGCCACGGCAGTTTGGGCTGTAGTCGAGAAGTACGAGGCCTTCTTGCTTGGCGCCAAAGGCATCGACCGTCACCCTGCCGGGATGCTTCTGAACCACATATCTGCATATGGTCTCGGCAAGAATTCGAGCTTCCTCGTGCTCCAGGGTATTGACCATGGGCACATAGACATGAAGACCGTTGCGACCGGAGGTCTTCATGAGTCCCTCCAGCTTCACCTGGTCGAGGGCTTCCTTGAGCCAGGCTGCCGCCTCGCAGGTCGACAGGAATGAGTCTTTCCTGTAGCTCTTCTTGTCTTTGTCCTCGTCCCGGCTGTGGCTGTCCAGGTCGAATACCATGAAGTCAGGGCTGTCGCCCTCGCCGATTTCTTCTTTCTGGTAAGCGATCATTCTCGAGAGCCAGGCATGAAATTCGATGGTGCTGTGCTGGGTAAACCACATCAAGGAAGCGAGATTGTTGCACATCGAAAGCTCGGTGCTTTCGCCGTCCTTTTCAATCAGGCAGGTCTCGACGAAGTCAGGCAGGTCTAGATTCCAGTGCTTCTGATAGAAGGGCTTGCCGGTGACCCCCTCCGGAGATCGAAGAAATGACAGCGGTCTGTCCTGGAGGTGTGCCAGCATATATGGTGATACAAGAGCAATATAGGCGAGATAATCCCGTTTGGTCAGGGCACTGCTCGCGGTGCTGCCGGCGGGCCACATTGTTTTGCTCAGATGGCTGAGCTCCAGGGTGTCCCCTTCGACTACGGCCTCGAGCCGGTCCTCGCCGGTGCCGGCAATGAGCTCGCTGAGCTCCTGCGCCGGCGACTTCGAGGACTTTTTCCTGGTCTTTTGTTTGTTCTTCTTGCTGTCATTACGGCGCACGGGCTCCAGGCATATATCGACTGGATCCTTGTCATCGCGCAGTCTCAGAAAAACAGGAGTGCGGAGATGGCGGTCTCTGGTCCAGTCCATGAATTTGATCTCGGCTACCAGCTCCGGCTTCAGCCAGGTGACGTTCTTCTTGTCTTCGGGACGGTTCATGAAAGGACAGGCTTTCTGCTCCAGGGGTTTCATGGCTTCTAGAAGATCTTTGAGAAGGCGCTGATCGAAGCCTGATCCGACGCTTCCGCAATAGAAAAGGCTGCCGTCCTCCTGGTAGGAGCCAAGCAATAACGCACCGAAAGTGGTGCTCCTCGAGCCCTGCCCCGCCTTGTACCCTCCGATGAGAAACTCGTCTGTCTGCTGGGCCTTTACCTTGATCCAGCAAGTCGAGCGCCTGCCTGGCTCGTAGGAGCTGTCGAATTTCTTGGCGACGATCCCCTCGAAGCCGTTCTCGATGCAAGCCTCATATGCGGCTCTGCCGTCTTCTTCGAAATAGCTGAGAATACGCACTCGCTCTGACTGGCTGAGGCTTTCGGAGAGGACCACTTTGCGCTGGCTCAGGGGCATGGCGCAGAGATCGAAGCCCCTGGAGTGGACGATATCGAAGGCAAAATAGAATACCGGCACGGTGGCTTCTGCCCGGGTGATGTCTGCCTTTTTCAATAGATTCATGCGTTGCTGGAGATGCTGAAAGGACGGCCTGCCTTTTTCATTGAGGGCGATTATCTCGCCGTCGAGCAGTGCATCGCCGGTGGTTAGGCTGGACAACTCTGCGGCAAGGGACGGGTACTGATCGGTGATGTCGATAAAACGCCTGGAGACAAGCCGGCATTGCCCTCTCTTGACGAAAGCCAGGGCTCGCATGCCGTCGAGCTTGGGCTCGTAGATCATGCCGGGTTTGCTGTACTCGCCTTCCGGGAGGCTGGCGAGCATCGGGGCGAGCCTCTCGGGCATCACCGATGCTCTTGCGCCTTTGCGGTTTTTCAGATCAGGGGATTTATGCAATCACGCCTCAACCTGTCTTGCGTTTTCTCGTCTTCTTCTCGCCGCCAGCTGCCACCGCCTCGTTATCGCTTTTGGCGACCCTGGCTGCGACTTTGTTGGAGCTCTTAGCGGGTTTCTCGAGCTTGGAGGCTTTGATGCTCTCCATGCTTGCCTGCAGCGCGTCCATGAGGTCGATGACATTGCTCTCTTTGGCCTGGGGCGCTTCGTGAATCTCTTTGCCTTCGAGCTTGGCCTCGATCATCTGGAGGAGGGCTTCCCTGTAGCTGTCTTTATAGCTTTCAGGGTCGAAGTCCTGGGTCATCAGGTCGATGAGGCTCGATGCCATTGCCAGCTCTTTGTCCGATATCTCTACACTGGGGAGCTCTTTATGCTTGTCCACCCGAACCTCGTCGGGATAGAGCAGAGTGTTCATCATGAGGGTGCCGCCGTAGGGACGCAGAGCGCAGAGACGCTCCTTCGTCCTGATCGTGACCTTGGCGATGGCGATCATTCCTTTTTCCGTCATGGCGCGCATGAAGAGGGTGAAAGGCTTGCGGGCCGCCTCGTCGGGCTCGATGTAATATGCCTTGTCATAGAAGACCGCATCGATCTCTTCGTCTTCGACAAAAGAGCTTATCTCGATGGCGTTCTTATTGGGAAGGGGAAGCTTCTCGAAGTCCTCCTTGGTGAGGACTACATACTGCCCCTTGGCGTACTCATAGCCCTTTTCGATTTCAGAGTATTCGATCTTGCGGTCGCAGGTCGGGCAGAATCGGTGATCCTTCACCCTGGACTTGCAATCGGCGTGGAGCTGATTGAAAGAGATGTCTTTGTTGTCGGTAGCGGTATATAGTTTGACCGGAATGCTCACCATTCCGAATGTGATAATGCCGCTCCAGATAGCTCTCGCTGCCATAACACCACCTTTTGAGTCGCTGTGCATGGCACTATAGTCAGTGCCCTGACTCCCCGTCGGCGTCTTATCGCTTCGCCTGTCATTGCCGGGGCGTAAGGCTATTTTGCCCATATCTTGTGCGTATTATTCGGATGTCCGATCGACATACGTATGGATGTGTGAAGCTGAGCACGCATCCTGCTTCGCTTTCAATGCCTTTCGCGCTGGATGCCACCGGCTGCTGAGATTAATTATCGGATTTTTCTTGCTTTCCCCGGGCTTCGTAGAGCTTGAGCTCCACCTCGAAACCTCCGGAGGCTCGATTGCGGGCCATGACCGTACCTCCGCATGCTTCGATACAGGCTCTGACGATGGCGAGACCGAGACCGACTCCTCCTGATTCGCGAGAGCGCGAGGTCTCGGGACGGTAAAAAGGCTCTGTGAGTCTAGCCAGGTCTTCCGGAGGTACTCCCGGTCCATTGTCCTGCACGAGGATCACGACGTGCTGGCCGACTCTCTTGACCCTGACCATCACCGGTCCACTGCCGGCGGCATAGCGGCTGCAATTGCGCAGAACATTACCGAGAGCCCGCTCGATCAGGAGTTCGTCGCCCAGGCAGGACAGACCAGCATCCATCTCGACATTCACTTCCATGTCCTGTCCGGAGCCGGCTCTGGTTATGACCGAATCGATCAGCTTCGCGAGATCGATTGTCTCGAGCCTGGTCTCATGACCGCTGATGCCTGTCTTGGAGAAAGCCAGGAGCTCGTTTATCAGGCTGGTGATCTCTTTCATCTCTTCGTCGATGTCTTCGACAGCGCGCTCGCGAGCGGCACCCTGAGCTTGCTTGAGAAGCTCGATGGCGACCTGCAGTCTGGCCACCGGCGAGCAAAGCTCGTGGGCGATGTCGCCGAGAAATCGTTTCTGTCCGGAGACATAGGAGCTCAGCCGCGCCGACATCGAGTCGACGGCCTGTGCCAGTCTGCCTATCTCGTCGCCCCGGTCGATGGCAAGCCTGGTATCGAATTTCCCTTCGGCTATTCGCTCAGTCGCGCCGGTCAATCGGCTCAGGGATCGGGTCAGCCCGATCACGAACGGAGTCCAGATGAGCAGTGAGACGAAAAGAAGACCGAGAGCGACCAGGAGAATATTCTGGACATCGGCTACCAGTCTGGTCTGCCAGATGTTGCTCGTATCAGCGAGCAATATCCCGGCGGCTGGAGGATCGCGCCGCAATGGTATGAACGCTCCTATGAAGTAGTGCCCCGGGGTGTGGACGACGAATTGGTGTGGGGGACCGGGCGGGCCTCGGCGTCCTCCCGGTGGCTTGAATATATCGAGAAGATCATCATGGGGTGGTGGCGCTCCCGGTGGATGAGGCGGCCCCGGAGGAGGTGGCGGCGGCCCCGGAGGAGGTGGCGGCGGCCCCGGATGAGGTGGCGGCGGCCCCGGATGCGTTCCGAATGGCGCTCCCAATGGTGCTCCAGTTGGTGCTCCCGGTGGTGGTATGCGCTCGTGAAAGACAAGCACGCCTGGTGGTGGCGGACCCGGATGAAGGTCCTTCATTCTCGCGCGCACATTTTCGGGAAGGTCGAGCTTTTCGCCGGCGAGCTGCGCGCCGTCCATATCGAATACCGAAAGTCGAACACTGTAGAACTTGCCGTAGTCATCCAGGACCGCCTGCCAGCGATCCCTGGGCAGTGACTCGAGCTGATGGTGGATCGCGAAAGACAGCCCCTGCAGACGTTCTCCCATAGAGTTGTAGAGCATGCCGTCCCAGCCCATATGCATATGGGCGTTGGTGATCAGCAACCTGATTGTTACGAGCACCAGGAGGTTGATGACCAGCACGCAGACGATTTGAGCATAAAGTGGAAAGCGCAGTTTCATGCTGACCTGCCCGGATCGTTGCTGAGCATATAACCGACTCCTCGAACGGTCCTGATGAAACGCTGGGCTTTCGGATCATCCCCGAGCTTCTTGCGAAGCGCTGAGATATGTACGTCTATCGAACGGTCGAAGACCTCATAGTTGCGATCTCTGATCTCATTGAGGAGCTCTTCTCTGGACTTGACTCGATTGCGTGCCTGGGCGAGTACCAGGAGCAGGTCGAATTCCACAGGAGTGAGAGTGAGCTCTTCGTCCCCGAGCAGGGCAAGACGGGCTGCCTGATTGATCGCCAGCGGACCGATAACGATATCCGGTGGTGTCTCGCCGGGGCTCTGGGCCACCGGACTGCTGGCCCGGCGCAGCAGGGCTCGCAGTCTGGCAAGAAGCTCTCTGGGGGAGCTCGTCTTGGGAAGATAGTCGTCGGCGCCCATTTCTAGACCGATGATTCGATCGGGCTCCTCACCGAGGGCGGTGAGCATCAGGATCGGAACCGAACTGCTTTCTCTTATTCTTTTAAGGACCTCGAAACCGTCCATGGAGGGCAGCATCACATCGAGAATTATCGCCTGCCAGCTTTCACCGGTGGCTCGCTGAAGACCCTCGAGCCCGTTGTGGGCAGCATGGACATCGTAGCCGAAACCCCGCAGATAGTCGGCGATCAGCCGGCAGAACTTTGTGTCGTCGTCGATCAGAAGCAGCTGGATTCTCTGTGATGCGTGAGTCGACATGCAGAACGATTCTCCTCATCCACCGTAATCATAGCAGTAGCCCCGGCTGGCACATTTACAAACCCTTTACAGTCGAGGACGGCAGCCACATAACTCCTTAACGGGTTCTCGATAAGCTGGTCAGCAAGCAGGATGACTGCCGGGGGACCCTTATAAACATGCTTGGTCTGTGCAACAAAATTTCCATATGCGGCATAGCGTCACCGGTGTTTCTGGTGCTTCTTTTGTCGGCTGCCGGGGACTGTGCTCCCTCCGGGAAGGCGTCGAGCAAGGGCGGCTATCGACTGGTGTATAACTACGATCTGTTCGAGAATGCGAGCAATCGTCATTCTCACAAGCATTCGAGAATAGCCGGTCTGCAGTCGGAGCTGGCCATGCTGAATAACGATGTGGACCGTGCCATAGCCAAAGGGAAGTCCGCGGTGGAGCGGGACCCCGATGACATGGATGCCAGGGTCGCCTATGGCGAAGCGCTTTTCGCCAAGGTGAAGAAAATACAGGCGGTGGAGAAATGCAATTCTGCAGTTTTCAACGAGTGCGTCAAGACCTGGCTCATCGTTCATCGCAATCTCGTAGGCGAAGAGTCCGAGATGAGCTACAAAGGAATCAGTATTCCTCTAGCGCATAAGTTCTACGAAGACGAACAGCGTTCCGGACTGGCAAAGCTGCGTCTGCGCGATCTCTGCGGACGCCTGCCCAAATTCTATGAGACCAATACTAAGTATCTCAAGAGCGTACTCATGCCCGAGACATCAGTTAGTGGCAACATCATTTTCGAAGGAAAGAACAAGTCGTGATACTGAATACAATACCGTTCATGGAGTTGTGAATTGAATATGTTCAGCAGTGGAAATTCGATAAAAATCGGCAAGGTGCCTCTGGCGCTGTTGTGCCTTTCGGGGCTACTGACGCCGGTCCTGGCTCAGGAGACGGAGAATCATCTGGCTTATGGAAAACGATCTGGTCCTTCTATGGAGGTTGGTGCGAAAATGCTGAATCTTACCGACGAACAAATGGAGAAGCTTGCCCGACTGAAGAGCGACCTCATGGACTCGTCGGCGGTGAAGCACGCGAAAGCTATGACGCTCAGGCACAAGATGGCGGATCTCCTTACCGGCAGCGAGGTCGATCAGGCGAAAATCCATGATGTGAAAAATCAGCTCGATAACATCGAGCAGGATCTCTCTGCCGAACGGATCGACTTCATGGTCAACAGCGCTAACGTTCTCACCTCGGAGCAACGCGGCAAGCTGAGACATCAGTGGCTCATGCGTCAGCTCGGACAGGCGGTTGCGGTGGGAGGACCGGGCATGGGCTTTCCGCCGTTCCGGCCCATGCCGCCTCCTTCTGTTTTCGACTTTCTCATGGGACCGCCGCCCTTCCCGCCGGGTCCTCCGCCCGGCTTCGGCCACTGGCCCGGACCGGGCTTCTGTCCTGGACCAGGGCCGGGACCTGGTCCTGGTGGCCCGGGTCCTGATAAAGGTCCAGGTCCTGATAAAGGTCCAGGTCCAGGTGCCTACGGCGGCTCCTACGGAGAGGACATAGCATCCTGAGGGCATGACCAGATCTAAATGCTTTGCGCGCTTGACCCGACCAAATGAGCGCAAAGTCGGCCGGACCGGTTTTTGACCGGTCCGGTCGGCTTTTTACAAACGGAGATGGCGACAATCTTGCCGGGGCACTTTGCAATATAATATGTCCTCTTTATATGCGAGGAGGGGTTATGTCCCAGGCTACAAAACAGGATTGGGCCGCCGTCGAGTTCGAGGTTCGGTCCGAGGACGAGGACATGGCTTCCTGGCTGGTGATGCAGTGCGGAGCGCTCGGCTGCGAGGTCAAGCCCGCCAAGGACGGCCAGGTCTTGCTTCACGCCTCCTACAAGAAAGAGGAGCTGACCGAGGACGCCATGCGCAAGGTGGTGGCGGGGCTTGAAGAATACGGGCTCTCTCCGAGCCTCAGCACCCTGCGGGTGCGGCAGGTCCCTTCCGAGGACTGGTTGCTCAAGTGGAAAGAGGGTTTCGAGCCCTTCCGGGTGGGCACTCAGCTGGTAATCTGCCCGTCCTGGCGCAAGGACTCCCTGAGTCCCGGTTTCGTCGAGAAGCGCAAGGTCATCGTCATCGAGCCCGGAATGGCCTTCGGCACCGGACTCCATGTCACTACCCAGTTCTGCCTGCGGGCTCTGGAATCTTACCCGCCTACAGGTGATGTGCTCGATGTGGGCACAGGCTCGGGTATTCTGGCTATGGCCTGTGTGCTAATCAACCCCAGTACCCGCGTCGCCGCCGTGGATACCGACCCGGTCGCCATCGAAGCAGCCCGGGAAAACCTCGTGCTCAACGAGCTGGAAGGCGAGGTAGACATGCGTCTGGGCTCTCTGGAGTCCGTGGAAGGCGAGAAGTTCGACCTCATTCTCTCGAACCTCACCTGCGAGGACATAGTGGCTCTCCTTCCTGACTATGTGAAGCTTCTGAAGCCCTGTGGCAAGGTGATTTGCGCCGGTGTGCTCAAAGAGAAGTTCGCCAAGCTCGAGAATGCCGTATCGCATTATCCGCTCACCATCGAGCATACCGAGTCCATGGGTATCTGGGTCGGGTCGGTGCTTCAGCACTGAGGACGTGGTCGAAATCCGGCACTCTGTTATAATCGAAAATCGGACGTACACTGAAAACCGAATAGCAGAAGAGCTCAGGGCTTCCCGATTCTTCATCTTCTCAGATGTTCATGGGGGCGTTTAGATTCGACAGGGTTGTTGGGTCGCGAGCTGCAGGCCGAGGGTGCTGTTCCCGCGTTAAAAAACAAGCAAAAACAAACAAGTGCCAATGACAATGTCGTTGCATTCCCTAACCGCGCTCTCCGCGCGGTTGCCTAACTACTTTTAGGCTAGGGACTCGCCCGGAGCTTGGCTACCCGCTCCGGATCGGGTAAACCACGGTAGTTGCCCCCGCGCGAAATTAGCGGTTGATAGCGCGGCCTAAGACATAATCGCGAACCCGGTCGGTCGTTCGGACCATCACCAGCGGGTCGCAAGACAACTGGCGAAATACCGAACTAAGCTTGTAGATGCTTTCTTCCCTCCTTCTTTGGACGCGAGTGCGATTCTCGCCGCCTCCACCATTTTTAGTTGGAACAGGCTTCAAAGCTTCGCAGGCTCAGGCTTTCGGGTATTCGCGTTTTCGCGTTCGCCTGCGGGTGTGGCCCCTTTTGTGGCCCGTCAATTTATTTTTGGGAACTGAAATCACCCGGTTTTAGTAAGGATTTTTGGGTGACCAATTATGTCGCTACCGCGTTCTCTTTGTTCTTCAATTCCAGGTATTTCTTGATCAGAATAAGCATTTCTTGGGCGAGGATAATGTAATTGGTGGCATCCGAAATCTGTTCCCCTTTGAACAAAGCTGGCGGCCATTCTTTTGCTAGGGCACAATCTTTCTCGAAAACCCACATAGTTACATTTCCTCCAACGCGTGAATTTCTGCCGTAACACATCTCTTCGGTAGGCAGGAATGCGTGAATCTGGATGGGAATCATGCAGTTTGTAAACTCGACTCTTACGACGAGCCCAGAATCCATAAGGATCTTGCGCGCCGCATCTCTTTCGATTGCGAGTTCGCGCTCAAAGCGTTCTTCGTTTTCATACTCGCCGGGCATTACCCAACTCATGGCCGACAGCCTCCGACCGAACCGCCACTCTACTGTAGTTTACAACAGGGGCGATTATTCAGCTTGGTTTCATGTCTTCCTTTCTCGATGAGAGCTTGGAGCAAGTAGATTTTCCAAACGAGCCTCGTTCTCGCGCGATGTGTCTTTGATGAATCGTGCGGGATACGTAGTGTTTAAACGTTGTTTGCAAAGTCGAGTGACCGAGCACATTTGCTAGCCATCCGTGATATCGCTTACTTTCATTTTGCCAAACGCTGGCAGCAGATAGTTCGTCAACACTTCGCGGTAGCCGCGCAAGGTGCTGTACTTCAAACTCGCTCGTTCAGCGAGATAATCTTCAGCGACTTCTGCGAATGTTTTACGAGTCTTCGGCTTCGTAAATTCAGCCAGTCCAGACCAATCATTCGTGGCATTCGCAACTGCGCGATGCTTCAAGATTTCTGCTAGCGCGAGCTCCGCGGCCTTATGGTCGCGGCCGAATGATTTCACTCGGCGTCGGCCGTTGACCTTTACCGAGCTGTACCAATTGTTACCACGTTTCCAGATACCATCTTTGACGCCTGCCATGGATTCTTCCTCCGGTGCTCGATTTGTCGAGGCACTATATACGGTGCTCATATGATCGCACATTTAACAAGTATTTGCTAATTGGAAAATCAGCATCAGTACGTGATGCTAGAGATTCTATTTATTTTTGTCTTACAGAAATGGTTTCCAATTTGAAAGCGCTGTTTTGAGCAATTAGCGTTTCACTCTGCTGAGAAACGCCTGCACTGTTTCAAATGCTCTTCGCTTGATTCGCATTTGCTCTTCTTTATCGTCGGCTCCCAGGAATGCAGCAACAGATGTCGGTCCCACATGTTCCACGGATTCAAATTTCTGGGCGATGTTTGTAAGCGCTTCTTGGACAAGACTTTTTTCCAGATCACTTCTAATCAGCTCGACAATGGCGTCAATACCGCCTGGATAGTTCCGCAACACGTATTCAATGTCGTATGCGTCCTTTGGCTTTTTCCGCCGTGCAAGAACAATTCCCTTCATCACAATAAAAGGGACCACGCCTGCGATCTTGCAAGTGACGGTGTCCTTTCCGCCCTCGTTAGGCAATTCGCCAGTCACAGTGATTGTCTTCGTGCGGTCAAAGACCAAATCTGCTCCGCGTGCTTTCAATGCGCGTACATCTTGAATGGACTCATGCCTGCGGCCCTTTCCGGTGTCGCCTCCATACTCGCCTGTGAGAAGGTCTAGTTCTATAGTGAAAGTCTGTCCTTCTAGTGTCACATCCTTGAAGTATTTGAATTGCGCGTTTTTCTCCGTGTTCTGCCGGTAACCGTGCTGAGTGAGGATTTTGTTTATGGTGGCGTAGGTTTCCTCGCTTATCTTTTCTTGATTGAGCGCCAGGTCAACGTCCATAGAAGCCGCGTGTTCCTCTGCCGCACCCTCAATCAAGAGCGTTGGCACCCAGCCTCCTACAATTGCCATGTCATCCACATAGTCGCCGAGAATGTGCACGACCTCAACAAGCACCGATCGGCAAGCGCTTACCTTGCGCGGATCAAATTCATTTGCCGTTGGAAAGTTCATCCTGTCTCACTCAGCGCAGTTTTCCATCTGGGCAGTATCTTTTGCTCCAGTAAAAATTCGGCCGCTTCTTGCCCGCGAGTTTTGTGGCTGGCTAGATCAAGATAGAGTTGAAGGTCGCTCACAACAGTTCCGTTCCAGTTTTTGCTGTTACGAGTTCCTCGCAGAATGAACTCGTCGAGCGGTTTTAGCAGAAGAAAATTTGCACCTGATGGTACTGGTTTCCAGCCAAGATCTTTTGCCACCTGATTCAGATCTGCGTCTACGAATGCGGAGCTCATCGAGATTCCGCGCACGAATGGAGCGATTCTGTTTGATGCAGAAAATAACGTTAGTGCATAACTTTTGTTCTTGAGCTGGCAGTAATGTTGAAGATGTTCTTCCAGCTCTTGTATTGCACCTTGCGCGTAACAACCAAGGGATTCGTTGTCTTTGTAGGAATACTCGCGACTCCATTCATGCAGCACATCTTCAGGTTCTCTGAGTTTGAGACCGCCAGGCGCTGCCATCGCTAAATCCAAGTCCAGCAATTTTTGCTTCACCTTTGAGGCGAGTCCAATGCTTATTTGAGCGATTTCGGAGAGATCTTGCACTTGCCATGCTCTGGATGGATCTTCGAGCATGACTCTAACTACTCGGCTTGACTTCGGGGAGAACAAACTGCGCAGCGGACGCTTCTCCACCCTTTTATTTTCCAGGACCTCGCGTTCGATGAATATAGAGTCAAAGGCAAATCGGCAGTTTCCTGATAAATCCAGGTAGCCGACATTCATTTCCTTGCAAATCTCAGCCGATCGTTTGCTAATGTATGTTGCTGCTACAACTGGGTAAAGTTTGTCTCTTTCAGGGCTTTTGTTTATTAGTGCCAGCAGTCTTGCGCACGATTCTCTGATCAGTCGTGGTTCTCCGCTTGCTCTGGTTAGCACCCAAACAATCCATTTTTCATTCGATGGGGTGACGAAAGCTGCTTCGAAACCATGAACTTGATCTGGTTGGTCGATGTCCGCACCAAGAATGCCACCATTGGAGGTGCTTTTGATTCGCAGGTCGTTGATACCTGGAACCTGATTAATCAGGTTCTCGAAGGCGGTTTCCAGCTCTCGTTTGTGTTCTTGGTATTCTGGCATAAGGTTCAATACTATTCTGGCATATTTCACCGTACGGTGAAAGCTCTAAAAGTGTTGAAATACTAGTAGGTTTTATCATTGTACCTAGTTTCACCGTGCGGTGAAACTATTAAATGGAGTGAAATTATCGAATATTCGCCCGAATGGCAATATTCACTGCACAGTAAATATCAGATAAATGGTGAATATGGCTGTCAGAAGCCGGATTCAGGTTGCAATTGTGATGAACCGGGATTGAACAAGCTACCCCAAAATTCCATCAAAAACTGTGGCCCATTTTGTGGCCCCTCGTCTGTCCATTCGCGACCATTAGCGCCGCTTCGCACAAGCGACAAAAATCCCGAAACCCGCACCATCAAACAAAATCAATTGACCAGTCTTATTGAGAATGGTTGCCCAGGCGATTCTCGCCGCCTCCACCATTCTTTTAACAAGGCTCAAAGCATTATCGGTGCACTCTTTCGAGTATTCTCATGGATTAGCGGTACATTGATTTGTCTGTTTGCCGGAGGAGAATTCGATTTCCACTCGTCCTGCGACGATACGACCGGAAACTCCGAAGGATGGCTCAAGTGTCAGCTCTATACCTTGTTCGGCCGGTTTTCACCACAAGAATACCCGCTTGGTCGGGGCCCGCCAGATTAATAATGCCGGAATGGCATGCGGTTTCTACGTATATCCGTATTGACAGTGATGTCAATGGATCTTAGGATCCAATTACTCCTCGCGTCACAGTGTGTTCCTCGTATGACCGGTTTCGAGCATCTCAGCTTTGGTGATAAAGCAGAACCCCAGCCAGCCCTCTGGCAGGGAGCTGATCATCCGCTCGCTATGCCCGCCCGCCTGGATGCCGGGGCAGCCGTCTCGGATGCATCTGCGACCACGGCAAGCGTCTCGGATGCTCCTTCCGAATTACCAGCACCAGTCCAGCAGGCAATCGACTCCGGCGCTCCGATTCGTTTCAGCACAGCCTCCGAAAATGCTGACGCCGGACGCGAACCAGACTTTTTCCTGAACACTGACGGTCAGCTCGAAGCCAACCCCAAGGCAACGCCGAGCCCCGATGGAAGCATCAATATCCAGATGCAGACAGCCGCCGAGGCGGAGCATAAGAGCCTCTCCCAGGCCATTGAAGCCAGGACCGAAGGACAGAAAAAGTTCGCAGAGGAGCTGATTCGACACTTTCAAAAGTCCCATCCCGGGGACTCGGTACCTGGCTGGATGACAGATCTCGCCAATGCCAAGCCGAACATTCCCGATTTCGTTCCCTTCCCGGCTGCGCGGACCGCACCGGTGACACCTCCCCCGGAGAATGGTTTCGTCAATCGTGGTGTCAGCCCGAGCGGTGGTCGTGGCGGCTCCGGGACCGGCGGTTACTCGAACAATGGTGGATTCGACAATAAAGGCTACTTCAGAGGAAATGGCTCAACTGGCGATGGAGTCATGAACACCGGTCACTATGATGGGAAAGGAAAACCGCTAGGTGACGGACAGGTAGTTCAGGCGAAGCAGATCTATGACTATATGACCGAGCACTATAACCTCACGCCAGCTCAGGCTTCCGGAATCCTGGGCAATATGCAGACCGAATCCAGCTTCAATACTGCTGCCTACAACAAAGGCGAAGGGGCCATCGGTCTGATCCAGTGGGAAGGACCGAGAAGAACAGCCCTGGAAAACTATGCCAATGCGCAAGGCCGACCGGTAACCGACTGGAAGCTGCAGGTAGACTTCATGATGCATGAATTGCAGACCTCCGAGAGCGGAGCCTGGGCCAAGATCCAGCAAGCCGAAACTCCAGCTCAAGTTGCTGCAGCCTTCGACAAATACTATGAACGCAGTGCCGGCACTTCACGCGGGGAGCGCATGGCCAATGCCGAGAACATATACAAGACCATAGCTGCCACCGCTTGATGATTGTAGGCAAAAAGCAGTAGACCCACCTGGGAATAAGAAATTTGTCCAGGAGGGTTCGGATGTCGGATGATCTGCAAAGACTGAAGGAAGTTCTTTTGACTGGCCAGCGCCTTTCTATGGAGTCGTCCTACGACCGACGCCAGCCGGATAAGAAGGCATTGCCACACTTACGGGAGGCGAGAAGCGGTCTGGGCGCTTTTGTTCGTGCACATCCAGATGCGGCGGAGGCGTGGCTCTCGCTTTCGGTAGCGGAGGAATGCCTGCTCAACTATCCCGCGGCGCGACGATACCTCGAACGATATCTTGCTCTGGGAGGTGAAAGGAGCAAGAATGTTCTTAAAAGGTTGGTCTTGCTAAAGGAATACGAGCGGAAGTGGGCTGGTCTTATGATAGCTCCGGAGCAACTAGAAAGTCTGGGAGCTTTCCTGGAAGTAGAGCTCGAACGAACAGCTTGCGATCATTCTTTTCGTCTAACGGAGGACTGGCTGAATAAATATTTCATGCCTAAGGCAAAGCAGATCCTCGAGGCGTTCGAAAAGCATGGCGGGTACTGTGATTGCGAAGTCCTTGCAAACCTAGTTTGAGGGAGCTGATCTAAAGATCATCACCTTCCAGGGCGGGCGTTTCGCCGTCCTGGATTTCGCGAATCCACGCCCTCAGTCTTTGCTTGCCCATATGCCAGAAGCTTCCGCAGTCCGCGAACCGCCCAGCGACACCATACCCCAATGAATCTTTTCCGGTTGTTTCGAGACCATATGTGGTGCTCTGCTGAGAGACTTACTTCTCAGGGAAGAAGTTGGGCAACTTGGGATGCTTGTTGTCTTCGATCTTCTGCTTGACCGTCTCCCGGAATTTTTCGATTCTCTGTGTGGGGGTCTCGTCGCCGATGATCGAAAAATTTGAGAGCATCTGATTGATGGCGCTACCCTGCTCCCCGCTCTTTGCGGGATTCTCGGACATAAACGCCCTTTGTATAGCATCAAATTGCATCTCGGAGCTTCCGGGCGTAGCCAGATAGGAATTTCGAATATCATTCAGCATGGCGTGGCAGGCCACGCCTTCATCGAAGTCCTTGATTGTCATTCCGAGACAGTCGAACTCCACATTGGTTGACTGTCTGCGACCTTCCCACTTCATTTTTCGAGGACTCCTGAGGAACGTTTGCTTGACCGGGACCGGGCTGCTAACCTATATGTACCCAGGCTTTGCAGGTTTTTAGCACCGGCATCGAAATCAGGCTTCGGGGAGGATTGTTCTTTCGAGATCCTGATCCGGGTATATCGCAATATTGCGATATTTGGAAACTGGCGTCGAAAAGAATGCAACCCGGCCGAAAGCCTGCTCCCCCGGCGTATGGGGGTGATTGCCAGGGCGCTAGATCGGGTAAGTTGGTATCAGGTAAGTTGGTATCGGGTAAGCTGGTGATGTGACGGGATCCTGGGTCTCCAGGCTAATATGCGTATATCTGTACACTTCTCGAGTCTGAATCTGCGCGTCGTGCTGGCATGGTGCGTTCTGGCTCTGAGCCTTTCGGGCTCGTATGCTGCCGAAGAAGTCGACGCTCCAGCGGTCGCTCCCGTGGGCCCCTCAATAGACGCCATGGGTGACGAGTCGAGCTCAGAGAGCTCATCAGAGAGCTCGTCTTCAGGCAGTTCATTCTCGAGACCGCCCCTGCAGGGCAAGACCGAGCATGCCGAGTATCTTCTGGAAGAAAACATGCTCTACCAGCACGCCATGAAAGCCATGGACAAGAAAGACTATGCTTCCGGGCTCCGGTATCTCGAGATGTTGACCCCGGAGTTCGATAAAGAGGGCTGCGAGCCTCTGCAAGGGCAGATTTCTTTTTACCAGGCAGAATGCCATAAGAACCTGAAGCGGATGCGTGCAGCCATGGACAAGTTCAACCAGGCTTACGAGCTCTTCGCCAAGCACGACTCGTCTAATCCGCTGAAGGGCAAGGCCTATCAAGAATACGAGTATTTGAAGGTGATGCAGGCCAGGATGGACTCTGCCAACCCCCTGCAGGGTGGGATCCAGCAGAGCAGTCTCTATGGCGAGGCCGACAAGCATCGCATCTCCCTGGTCAAGGGAACGCCTCAATTCGATATCAATCCAAACGCCACCCTCGAGATTCCTGTCGACTCCAGCTCCATCTTGCTCCAGGTCCAGGAAGATGATGTCATTCCGAGGATCGTCAAAGAGTGCTTCGCCGATATGACCTGTCTGGAGACCGCCGAGATCGGCTCGAATGTCACCAATGCCGACCGGCGCTGGGTGCCGATCAAGGTCTCGGGAGCGACAGCCGCCCTGGCCATGGACGGCCGCCAGAATCCCGCATTTCGGGCTATCGTCAACGGTCGCTCTTATCGGTTCTTCGTTGTTTTACCGGGGCTCAGGCCCGGACCGAGAAAAATTCTGCTCGTCACCGACTCGGAGAAAATCTGTGCCGTGGATGTGGAGAATATGGATACCTGGCTCCTTCGCATGGGCCGGGCGCCGGACGGTAGAGTAATCTCGGCCAAATGGTATAAGCTCGAGCACGACAAGTCCTTGCTCGAGAAGAACAAGCGGATTCTAGAGCAGCAAAGGCAGCAACGGCAGCAGCGGATGTGGTGAGACACATTTGAGAATTTTCCTGACTGGAGGGGCCGGGGATCTCGGGCAATACTGTTGCCGGTCTCTGCTCGGGATGGGACATACGCCGGTGGTTTTCGATTTGCGCAAGCCACAGGAGAAGGATTCACCGATAGCAAAGGATGTTCTTGAGTCTTCTGTTGTCGAGTTCCTCGAAGGCTCTGTAATGGATCGGGAGACGCTGAAGAAGGCGCTGAAAGATGTCGATGTCGTGGTTCATATAGCTGCCTGGCACGGTATCCATGAGTTCAGGAAAGATAAGGATGCCTGGGAGTTCTGGGACCTGAATGTAAATGGAACGTTCAATGTCTTCCAGACCGCTGCTGAAGCAGGCATCGAGAACATGGTATTCATATCGAGCACCAGTATCGACGAGCGCTTTGGAATCTACGGCCATACCAAAGTGCTCGGAGAGGAGATTGCCACTGCTTATGCATTCCGGCATGGCATGAATGTCATCACCCTTCGTCCCCGCGCCTTCATCCCCCCGTATAACACGGACGTCTATGAGCGATTCATCGACTGGGCAAAGTGGTTCTCAAAAGGCGCCGTGCATATCTCGGATGTTGCTCAGGCTGTAATTAAGAGCATCGAGCTTCTTCTTGAAGGCAATCACGATCTCGAGAAGGCACCTGTTTTTCTCACCGTCGATGGTGCTTACCAGTATTCAGACGAGGACCTGGCCGGCTGGGATACTGATGGTCCGGGGACGACTTTCCGCAAGCACTACAATCAGTTCTACGACCTTGCCGTGAGCGCCGGACTCGACCCGGCTCTCAAGCCCACCAGGCTCGACATTTCCGAGACCCAGCAAGTTCTCGATTACCGGCCGCTATACAGCATGAAGACTCTGCTCCTCGAGCTCAAAATGTACGGACCGGAAGGTCCCTATGCGAATAGCAAATAGACGATGGTAGGATAGTTCCATGGTCAGCTTCTTCGAGGACCGCCGATGGAGTCTCCTGATGTTGTTCTGGAAAGGCTGCTTGAGAGAGATGGATTGAAAGCGTCCAGCTCCATAGCTGCTCTACTTATTCCGAGCGACTCAGACGTTTTTTCCCGCGCGAGGAGGATCGCGCCTTCTTGACCTGGGTGGATGGGCCCTTTCAGCTTTGGTTGCGTCTTCCGGATCTGATTCCGGGCGATCGGAATTCTACAATGACAGTCGTCTACGAAGATGTGCAATTCGATTGCTCCCTCGAAGAGCATTTGTTTTTTTCCCGGTAGGCGGGGAGGTATCTTTTTAAAACCGCAGATCGGAAAAATCGCAATATTGCGATTTTTCCGATTTTGCAGTTTCGGGGAATATGATCACCCCCCGGAGGTTCCCTCGAATCGAGCTATTACCTCAATCGCACCTCCTTGCTCAGCTCCATTGACCGCGCTCGATTCGTTCGAAGTGTCGGCGCACCCAGCGCATCAGGGTGATTGCCTTGATGCGAGCGGGAAATATTCCTGTCCCGGTGTCCGATACGGGGACTGGAAATTCGAACAGAGTTTCGCTTAATTGCGTTTCGCTGGTCGCGATAATCCTGTACCAGAGATCGCCGTCGCGATAACAGACGAATTCCGCCATGGTGTTTTTCACGAGAGTTTTCAGAGTAGTCATAGTGATTCCTCGAATGTGCGCGCGGGCACAGCGATACTGTATATGGCATCGCAAAAGCTTCGATGTATGCCACGGCGAAGCTGCACCACGCGCCTGTGGTTATGGATGTTTTGTTACGCGAGCGCCGCCCCGAGGCTACGCCCGCACAATATCATCGACGGAGAGATCCGGGCGGAATCCTCGGCAACTGCAGGAGACCGTCAAGAGTATGCCCGACCGCGTCGTTTTACCGCGGTTTGCGAAAATAATTTGTCGGGGCGAAAACATTACTCATGACTCCGGAGAATCTTTAGACCTATACTTGAGCTGGTCGCTCATTGTTCAGCTTACTTCCCAGTCTTGTAGTCGTCAATACGGATCTCCCGATGATGCAAATGGATCGTAACCGATGATTATCATTCCAGGCTCTTACAAGGGTGAGCTTCCGGCTCTCAGTGATGAGCAGAAAGAGCTTGCCTCCAGGCTCTCGGAGCATGTCCATGTGCTCGCTTCTGAGATCGGACCTCGAAGCCTCACCCGCGCGCCTGCCAATCTCATCACTGCCGGCGCCTATGTCGAGCATGTCTTCAAAAAGTACGGTTATTCTCCGGAGCGCGAAGAGTTCAGCGTCGAATGGGCTGATGAGGAGAATTCCGAACTCACTTCAGAAGGCGTTGCCATAGTGCACACCCACAGCAATGTCTTCAATGTTGTAGCCGAGCTCGAAGGAAAGAAGAAGTCGAAAGGAATCGTAATTGTCGGTGCTCATTACGACTCCGACTATGGCTGTCCCGCCGCCAACGATAATGGCAGCGGGGTCGCTGCCATGCTCGAGATCGCCCGCAGTCTGCAAGAGGAAGAGCTAGAGCGTACGGTTCGTTTTGTAGCGTTCACCAATGAAGAGTGGCCTTTTTTCCTGACAGACGCAATGGGCAGTCTTCAGCACGCTCAGGCTTGCAAGGAGCGCAAGGAGAAAATCGAAGGCATGATCTGTCTCGAGACCATCGGATATTTTACTGATGAGCCTGACACTCAGAAGTATCCACTGCCGCTGTTCGGCTTTCTGCTTCCCAGCACGGGCAACTTTATTTCTTTCATAGCAAACCTCCAGTCCATTTCTTTGCTCCGGCGCAGTATCAAATCGTTTCGCGAGAACGTCGATTTTCCCTCCGAGGGCTGTGCCCTGCCCCAGGAGATCCGGGGAGTCGAGTTCTCAGACCATCGTAATTTCTGGAAATTCGGTTATCCTGCCATTATGGTGACCGACACGGCCTTCTTCCGTTATCCGCACTATCACACAGAAGAGGACACGCCGGACAAGATCGACTATGACAAGCTTGCCCTTGTCGTTTCCGGACTCACCGGCATGGTCAGGGATCTGTGCATGAAAACTTGAGTGATTCGTATGAAAACACAATCGAGCCGTGCTTCAGCGCATTCGCTGATCACCGTAAGGAGAAGTGGATGACTTGCTTTTCCATGTCGATGGTGTAGCGGTGCGGGGCGAGGAAATCATCGCCGAGCACGGGAAGAAGCTCGGGGTGTTTGAGCTCGTCGTCTTTAGCCAGAGATGATTTTTGCTGGTCGAGCTCCTTGAGCTCCATGGTGATTTGTTCCTGACGTTTCGTGTCGCCCTTCTGTGCGGCGAGTTCCATGGCCATCCGCAGATCGTTCTCCTTCCTTTCTCTGACTCGCTCCTCGAAGGTCACATTGATCGGTCTGCGGTCATAGGCCCATCCGGGATCGACAGTGATGCGCAGGGAGCGTCTTACCAGCGGTCCGAGCTTGAAAGTATCCCGGGACTCGAACTGCAGCTTGTTGCTTTGCATCGTCTTGTCCCTGGTGAAGTCCTGTTGTTTCTCGGCCGTAGGAATCGTAAGCCCGTAGAGTTTGCACTGGTTGGCGCTCTTGAAGAGGAGAGCAGGATCGCCTTTTCCTGTCGCGAGGCGAACCGGTTTTTTCTTGCCGTTGATCTCGAGATAGACGATGATCATCCTCTGTTCGGGCAGATACTCGAAGGGCACGAAATTGCCGGAGGAGACTATGTTGGTGTAGAAGCCCTTTCTGGTGAAGATGAAGCTCTTGTCGTCGCGGGTGAGATCGAAGTCTTTGTAGAAGTCCTGACCGAGCGAGCCGAGGACGCGAGCATCGATAACTTGAATCGGCAGCTTGGCGCGGATAATCGGACCCACCTGAATCGTCAGCTCCTTCAGCCAGTATCCGTGTTTCTTTCGATCCGAGCAGATCGTCGTGCCATCGTATCCATGCGTTTCTTTCTTGAGCCAGAGAAGATTGACGGCGAACTTGCTTGCCTGGGTGACCGGAGTGGATGTATCGAGGACCATGCGCAAAGAGCGGCTGTTTATGGTTGCCAGGATCTCTCTTCCATCGTCCTTTTTTTCGCAGTTGACTCTGGCTACATTCGGAAGAACGTCTCGAGTCTGGGCCTCGGCTGCCATCTTGTTTTCTTTGTTCCTGTCGGTGCCGGTCTTGCTCTCGCCAGTCTTGGTGCCTTTGATCGGGCTCTTGTTGTTCTCTTTTGCGGGAGCCTGAGCCTTCGGATTCTTGAATGTCTTATCGAAGCGAGTCAGGACCTTTGCCGCATGGTCACCCATCTGCGAATCGGGCGAGAGGGCGAAGACCCTTCGATAGAGGAGAATTGCCCGATCCATTCGGCCCATGTTCTGGTAGCACTGGGCGGCGTAATAGCAGACATGCGTATCGTCGGGATCGTCTTTGAGGCACTTCTCGAAGCCAGAAGCAGCTTGCTTGTATTGTCTGAGTTTGAAAGCCTTGAAAGGATCGACGAACTCCCCGGCATGGACGGTGGCAGCCAGGAGCTGCGCTGCCATGACCAGAGTTGCTACGGCAGGAATGAGGGCCTTGTTTCTTTGCATGGTTCAGAGCGAGAAATGAATGAGCTTCTTGTCGGTATCTATTGTATAGCGGTTCTTCTGCAGAAAGTCCTGGCCGAGCAGGGGCAGGAAGTCGTCGAAGGTCAACTCCTCCACAGTTTTTTCTTCGGGCGGCTTTTCTCCGGCAGGCTTCTCTTCTTTCTTGCTCTCTTCTTTGCTTTCGGTCTTCTTCGCGGCAGGCGCCATTCCACCAAGGCGACTCTTTCTGAGGCGCTCCAGGCGGGCATTTTCTTCTTTCTCTTCGTCCAGCTTGGCTTTCTTGGCTGCCTGGCGGGCTTTGTCCATGCTTCTCAAGACGTCGCCGGTGAGATTGACGGTGATGTATGGATTGCGCCTTTCGACAGGTCCGAGCTTGATTGAGCCGGGCATATGGAAAGCCATCACCGATGTGGCGCCGGCGCTTCCCATATTGCGCGCCATCCTGGCGTTGGGGGGAATAGTGATACCGTATTTCTGGCACTGGGCGACGCTGTGAAAATGAAGTGCTGCGGCGCTGTTGCCGGTATCGAGAATGACCGGGTGCTTTTTGCCGTTGATCTCGACATCGACAATAATGCGATTGCCCAGTGCCATGAAGCGGAATGGAATCGAGCTTCCCCCGACGAAGTTCTTGTAGAAGCCTTTCCTGGTGAAGACAAAGCTGGTGCCGTCTCTGGTCAGATCGAATTCTTTGTAGAAGTCCTGACCGAGAAGCGGAGAGGTACGCCCGTCCATGATTCGCAGGTCGAAGTCTCGCTTGATTATTGGTCCGACCTGAATCGTCACGGGTATGATCCAGCATCCTATCCGGTTGACCAGATCGATTCCGCCACTATATGTGTCATAGGGTCTTGTCTCGAAATTGATGTTGAGACCCCGGACGTCATAGCGGCTGACTATGGATGTAGGCGCGCCGGTATCAAGCATCATTGGCACTGTGACTCCGTTTATGCTGACGTCGACTTCATCTGATTTGTGAATCTTCCGGCAATAGATTCGGGCGACATTAGGAATCATGTCTTTTGAAGTGTCGCGCTTTCGCTCTTCCCATGGTTTGCGCAAGCCGGTCCTGGCGTCTTTCAACCCGGCAGAAGACTTTGTGCTGCTTTCCCTGGCTGTATCTTTCTCATTCTCCTTCTTCTCTTGTGTCTTTACGAAGGCCGGGTCGAGCCTTTGCAGGATCGTCGTGGCATAGTTGCCCATTTGCGATTCCGGGGAGATCTTGGCTACCCTTCGATAGAGCGCCAGAGCGCTCGAGGTCTTCCCTAGATACTGGTAGCTCAGGGCCGCATAATATGTAGCCCTGACATCAAGAGGGTGCTCGCGGAGGTAGGACTCGAACCCGACTGCAGCCTCGCCATAGCGCTTGCTCTGGAAAGCTTTGTAGGCAGCAGCGATATCGCCTGCCAGAGCAGGGCTGGCAAAGCCGATTACAAAAACAGCAACAAAAATCAGGCTGGCGATCCGCAAGAGTGGAGCCCTTCACGACGGAGTCTTGCTGACTCGATTATAAATCTTTGCTGGGCTTAATTTCGTGTGGCTCCAGTTGTCATAAGATTGGCGCATCACGAAAGATCATGCCGGATCTGAGGTTCAGGAATATGGTGCAAGTTCTCGATAAGCCAGGCGCACAGGGGATGCTCGACGCTCCCTCGAAGGGAAGCAAGTCCGGAAGGGACTGGATCTATAACGGGCCGACCGACTTTGCCCTGATTCATGGTTTTGCGGGTTTGATAACCGTCCCGCTGGTAGTCGCTGCTTACAATGCCTCCGACTCTTGGAATCCGGTCCTGCTGGCATATGGCTTGAGTCTTGGCATGCCGCACCTGATGGCGACGCATGTGAGGCTCAATCTCGATCCGGACTGCCGGCAGCGTCTGGGATGGCTGGCCCACCGCGCTCTTCTCGGGATCATCGCTGCATTTCTTCTGGCTGTGGTTGTATTCCCGGCAGCTCTTCCATATCTGGTGTTCGGCTGGTTCGCCGCTCAGACCTGTCACGCCAACGCTCAGAATTTCGGGGTGATGCGCCGTTATGTGCGGATGGCCGGCATTTACAAAGACGGGCTGGTTGATAAGACTGCCGAATTCATTATTCAAGTTGCGCCCTGGACATTCGTCACCACCTGCCTGCTCAGCCCCGCCACCCGTTATCTCGGTTATGACATAGTCCTGCCCTCTGGTGATATGGTCTTTCCCCTTTGTGTCGGCCTCTGGGCAGTGACGGTTCCGGCGATTCTTTTGTATGCGGCTCTCGAGGTCCGTGCCATGTTCCGGGATGAGACGGTGCCCGGTCGAGTTCTCTGCGTGGTCTCCGGTCTACTGGTGAACGGCTTCGCCTGGCTCTTCGTGCGGGAAGTCCACTGGGGTTACCTGATAGTGTCTACCTGGCACGCTCTCCAGTACATCGCCTATGTTCACTCTTTCCGGATGAGCCCGCCTCCGGGGGTGGAGCCGATGAGACTCGACGCTCTTCGTCATATAGCCATTCTCCTGGCGGCAGGCGCTCTGGTGATGGGTGTCATGATTCAGGCGAGAGAATGGATCCCCGTCCTCGGCATCGCCATGCATCTGGGACTCAATTTCCATCATTATCTGAGCGATATGCTCATCTGGCGCAAGCCTGCTTCTCTCAAGCAAGCCTCGGCGGTCTGACTGTTCCGGAGCAGGATCCGGGCGAGACCCGTGAACTCGGACTCGACTCTATGACATATGTTGTGACACAAGCGAAAAGAGCGGGCAACTGCCCGCTCTTCCGTATTCCTATGCCAGCCTGCTCTTAGGGTGAAGAGTAGCTAGGCGATGGTGATGATGATTCAGCCGGAGCCGGAGCCGGTGTCGGGCTGACGAATACAGGCGGACGCCCGCCACCACCACCGCTGTTTGCCACCGCGATCGGAATGGCGATACCGCAGGCAATACCTGTGATGATCAGTGCTGCCACTGTCGCGATGATGATTTTGCGCTTGGTGGAGAGCTTCTCGCCCTGGGCTTTGGCTTTGACGCAGGTGGCGGAGAAGTTCATTTTCGGAGTCTCTCCGACCTTGGTCGAATATTTGAACACCCGGGCAGAGTGGATTTGAGCCACATTGCCCATGGGGATGCTGGTGCCGCCGCAGGTCACAGCGCTCTCGGTCACGTCGGTGACCGGTCCGGTGACCTTGGAGCCGTCGATTTTCTTGACATAGTCATTGCAACCGACCGAGTCCAGATCCGAGATGAGCGGACCGCCGCTGAAAAATGCCATACCTTTGATGACGCCGCCGGCTTTCTCTGTATTGAAGAGCCTGCCTTTGAGTTGAGTAGTCTGGTTGCCGCTCGAGTCTTTGGAGGCAATCTCGATAGTGGTGGCTGTAAGGGTGGCGATACCCTCGGCGATGAGGAGCTTGCCTATCTTGTTGACGCTGGCGGTGCCCTGGGCTCCGCCGTCCGAGAAGGATACCGCCGCCATCAACGGAAGCGGGTAGCAGACGAGCTGCAGAAATAAAACGAACGAAAGTAGTGATGCTATCAGTTTCATATTCGAACCCCGACCCCCCGGGTAACTCTGTGTAGTAAGCTGGAAACTAATGTATCCCCTTGGCAATTTCGCCAAGCGGAAATGTGTCCCATATATTAGAATGATCTCCTAAAAAAGATTTCAGCCTGGGAACAAAATCAGTCTCTGCTGCTAATTATCGGTCCGTGTCCGTAGAATATGCAGGGTAACCAGTTTTCCTCCTCCAGACATCGGGGTTCAAATGTATCAGCGAAAGTCGCAGCCAGTCCGCATCCTGTTCGTTCTCTTCTGTGCAGCTTCTCTCCTGTTTCAGGGAACCGGTATGGCTCTGGCGGTTACGAAGTCTAACCTGGTCACTTTAAGGCAAGCTATCAAGTCAGGCAAGCTAAACCTCAAAGTAAATGGAGACAGCGTCAACACCACCAGGGTGAGCCTGCAACTAACCAACACGGGCAGCGAGCCGATGAAAGTGGTGGTACCGGCCAACGAGATTCTCAAGCCCAACAACTCCTCGATCCAGACCATGCTGATCAATATGGACGTCGTGGTTTCGGTGCCGCCCGGCCAGACGTCAATAGTCAATGTCGACACATTCTGCGCTTCGCCGAAATCCGTACCGCCACCGCCTCCGGTGCAGGAAGGACTCGACTTCGAGCCGACTAATTATCAAGATTCCGGTACATGGAACGAGCTCTCCCAGATTGTCGCTGCCGGCAAAGAGCTCGAGGCCGCCGGAGCCTTCGGCAGTCTCCTCTATCCTTCTCAGGCCTCCATCGATTCGATGATCGACGGAGAGGTCAACGATCAGCTCGAGAACAGGATCAAGGACCTTATGAAAGCCAACCCCGAACTTTCGCGCAGCAAGGCTGAGGAGATAGTCAAGAAAGACGTCGAGCGGATCCGCAAGCTCGCCCAGCGCAAAGTCGTGAGCCGCGAGAAGCAGAAGCGTCAGGAGCAGATCACCCAGCTTTCCATCTGGAAGATGCTCGGTCTCAAATCCGGGGATGCCAAAGATATGGTGTCACCGGAGACCATCCAGAACGACATCTTGAAAGAGCTGTCCGAGCAGATCAAGAAAGACAAGACTCTTATGGCGCAGCTCGGCGGATCGATCAACAAGGATGGCATGTTCGTGCCGACCAAGGCTCAGAAAAAAGCCCTGGACGCCAAGACAGAGCTGATTTTCGATGTCGTCAACCTGACTCTCAATCGCAGCCAGGAGCCAGGGCTCAAGGGAATCGCCTCGCTTCCCGATCAGGGGACCTGCAGCACCTTCTGCAGTGTCGGCGAAAGAGCTTTCCAGCAGGGTGACTATGCCGAGGCCCAGGAATTGCTCTCGGCAGCTCTTGAAGAAGCCGAGACTTTCGGTGAGGCGGACCCGCGTCTTTCACGGTGTCTGCTCGTCTATGGGCGGTGTTTCCTGGACATGACCTCATATGACAAGGCGGAGACTTATCTGAACCGAGCGCTCAATCTCAGGCAGAAAGTCTTCGGGCCCGAGTCGAAAGAGGTAGCCGAGGTTCTCGCTCATCTCGGCCTTGCCGATCAGCAGCAGGAGAAGTATCTCCCAGCCGAGAAGAGCCTGGAAAAGGCCGTCAACATCTTCGAGAAGACCGCGGGTAAGACCAGCAATGAAGTCGCTGACAATCTCAATGCTCTCGGGCGCAACCACAACTTGCTGGAGCAGGCGGATCAGGCCAAGTCTCCCCTGACAAGGGCTCTCACTTATGGCATTCTCAACTGCCCGAAAGACGTGAAAGGAGAAAGCCTCCATACACCGTTCGTGGCGGAGGTGGAGACCAACCTGGCCGATTCCTATGTCAAGCTTGGCGATTTCAGCAGGGCTGCAGCGCTCTATCAGAAAGCGCTGACCACCGACGAGAAGCAACTCGGTGAGAATCATCCGTTCGTGGCCAAGATTCTCGACGGTCTTGCCGAGGTCTCCAGCAAGCTCGGCCAGCACGGCGATGCCGAGACCTTCAAAAAGCAGGCTGAGGAGATAAAGGAGCGGACCCTGGGCAAGGACAATATTGAAATTGCCGCATTGCCGCTTGGTTATGAGGCATTCACCAGGATCTGGAACTATGTCGAGGGCAAGAAAGAAATCACAGCCAGTGTCGAGAACCTCAAAGCCGCCGCTGCCTCCCTGCGGGGCAAGAAAGGCGGAATGCGCACTGTCAACCGGCCAATCAAGGACAAGTGGGCCCTGGTCGTTGGGATAAGCAAATTCAAGGATCCTTCCATCAATCTCAAATATGCAGCCAAGGACGCCGCCGATTTCGCTGATTTCCTGGTGAAAGAGGCACACTTCGCGCCGGATCATGTCCGCCTTCTCACCAACGAGAAAGCGACCCGGGAGGAGATCATGGCTCAGCTCGGCGACAAGTGGCTGCCGAGGGTAGCGAACCCGGACGATCTGGTCTTGATCTTCTTCTCGTCGCACGGAAGCCCGACTCAGATGGACGTGCACAGCGTCAACTATCTGGTCGCGCATAACACCGATAAGAACAGCCTCTATGCCACCGGAATTCCGTTGCAGCAATTCACCGATATCATCAAGAACCGGGTCCACTCGGATCGTGTGGTGCTTCTCATGGACGCCTGTCACAGTGGTGCTGCAGTCGGTGCCAAAGGGATATTCCGCAATTTCGGCGTCGATGCCAATCAGGTGGCCCAGGGGACCGGACAGATGGTGATCTGCTCCAGCGGTGCCAACCAGACCTCCTGGGAGTCCAAGCGCTACGAGAATGGTGTGTTCACCAGATACCTGATCGAAGGGCTCAGAAAAGATCCCAAGCTCGGCAATGTTTTCGATTTCATGAAAGCAAAGGTCCAGGAAGAAGTCCAGCTAGACCGGAACGGCGAGGTCCAGACCCCGGTCCTGCAGAGCAAGTGGGAAGGGAACGATCTGATGATCGCGACACCGCCGGCGGAGCCGCGACCGGGTCTGCAATAACCGGTCAGAGGAAATTGTGCCGGTCTACCCGGGTGCCCGGTGGAATCATTGCCAGTCCTGGCTCATGGGTGTCGCCCCAGATAATGCCTCTTATGTAAGGAACGTTTTTCGCCTGCAAGCGCGCGTCCAGAGAGTCCACCATGGAAGTGGTCTGTCTGTCCATGGACCCCGGCTCGAAAGTCGAGCGGGCAGCAAGCATCATGCCGGCCACCGCTGCCTGGAAATTCATCATCTCGGCACCGTCAAGCTCGACGGTGCCTCCCACCTGCGTGCGACTGAGCTTGTCGGCTATGGCATCGGCGAGTCTTTCGCCGATCTTCTCGGGACTGGCAGGCGGCTTGTCGGTCATCTCCTTGCCTACCCGGGCCAGGTCGAGGAAGCCATCCCTGTCGCTGCTATATACCTGGGCCATACGATCCTGGAATTTACCGAAGCGGTCGTTGTCTTGAACCGAGTCCGAGTATAACTTCCCTACTTTGCCGAAACCGTCCACGAACTCCTGCAACTTCTCCTGGCGGGTCTGAGGAGGGTCGGCGTAGGCTATCTGCAGGTCCCCGGCGGAGTTTGCGCCTGCTGACTCACCAGGAGGTTTGACGTCGCTGAGTTTTGCGTCGGTCATTCGGAAGTTTATGTCCGGGGGCGAGATGTTCGTTTGCTCGGGACGATCGGATTCGGACATGGGATTGCCTCCACCTCTGCTGTGCGCTCTTTTCTATTTACCCGCAAGCAGCTCCGGTGTCTCCGCGCGCAGGCTTGTCAGGAGGCCCCTGTCCATTGCCGGGCAGGGATTCGGGCGAATTAATCTGATGTCGCGGGCTAGGCTTCCGGCTGGAATCCTATACCTCTGGAGCCCAGGAGGCTCTTGGTCAGGGGACCACCCGCCACCACCATCTCGTGCATGGCCTCATCCAGATGTCTGGATTCCACGACGATATCCTCGTCACTATCGGCGGCGGCAAAGAGCGCCGCTTTGCGCATGAGCTCGCTTACGAAGGCAGCGCTGGCTCCGGCGGTACGCTTGATGAATACGTCCATGTCGTCGACTCTGACCGTGAGACCCTGGCAGTACAGCTCGAACAGCCGGCGGCGGCATTCGGCGTCCGGGAGGGGTACTTCATAAGCCTGATCAACCCTTCCCGGGCGCGAGGCGAGCGCTGGCTCCAGTATGTCCGGGCGATTGGTGGTGAGCACGAAGAGCACATCGACATCGTCGGCGAGACCGTCCATCTCGTTCATGAGCTCGAGCAGGAGGGCCGTATTGCAGCCGCCCGGAGCATTTCGATCTTCGGCGATCAGGTCCACGTCCTCGATGACCACCATGGATGGCTCCAGCCAGCGTGCAAAGAGACAGGAGCTGTTGATGCTGCCCTGACCTCTACCGGTCACGAGAAATACTGTCCTGCCTTTCATCTCGGAGGCCAGATACATTGCTGTGAGCGTCTTGCCGGTTCCGGGCTTGCCGTGCAGCAGAATCCCTCGCTTCAGCCGTCGTCCGGCTTTCTTGAGCTTCTCGCTATATTTGCCGACCTCGACGGTCTGTCTCTCGATTCGCTTGAGCAAGCCATCAGGCAGGATTATCTTATCCCGAGATACCTCGGGAAGGCTGTGGAATTGCAGTCCCTGCCCGGCGCCTGGACCATCGTTGCCGGTTACCGAAAGGACTTTGCCACGATAGACGTTGTGCCGCCCCACCGCTTTCTGGATGCTTCTCACGAACTCTTCGGCGTCTTTCGCGTCTTCCGCCATGACATCGAGATTGATCTTGGCTGAATTCATGATATCCATGACGGCTTGCTGTCTCAACAACAAGACCAGCTTCGGCTCTCCCGATACCAGATAAAGACCGGCCTGCACGCAGGCGAGCTTGCGATCGCCGTCCAGATTCATGTTCAGATACTGAACCGAGCCTTCCTTGGCTCCACCGAGACCGACGAAGCTTGCCACCGAAGGTGGAGACACCAGGTCTCCCAGTGCAGTGCCGGTGATTGCTCCCATGAAACCGCCCTGAATGCCGAGTATCCGCGCGCTACGCCCTTCGGTGCCGGTGAGCTCGTCGAGGGCGAGCTGCAGATTGGGCTGATTGTACTTCTCGAATTGCTCGGTGATGATTGGCAGGGTTGCCGGATCCTTGCCCATATGCTCATAGATCTTCTGACGCAGATCCTTGGGCCAGAGGTCTTTGGGAATCAGGTCCCTGGGCAGGAATTCGGGAATATTGAAGCCGGAAAATGACATTCTTGGTCCTCCATTTCCTGGAGAGTAGACCTATTTTCTACCCATTTACATGACCGCAAAAAACGGTGAAAAAGCCTCGAAATGACCTGGCTGCGTCGCCGGAAAGCCTGTCCGGGCAAGGTGTTGCGCGGTTGCGTCAGGGTGCGAAATGAGCGATGAAATTAATAGAAACTTTCGAATCCTCTCTCCTCTCTCCTCTCTCCTCTCTCCGTTATCTGTGACGGAGGGCGGTTTTCGGTCACCAGTACCGGAGGAGCCCAATGCGAAAATCCATCCAGAATCGAGTGTCGATCAGTTTCCCTGTCCATGATGTCGAGCCAGCCTCAGAGCCGCTTTCGGTGCTATGGACTGTGACGTCACCACCAGTGGTGCGATCGAGACGCTCGCCTGTCAGATTGCGCTCCTCGATACTTTTCAGAGCTATTTCACTCTGGTTCTCTTTTCCGGTTGCGGAATCCCGTCGGTTACACTTCTGGGCGAGGCCGGAGACTGGGCTGTTTCAAGTTTCAACTACCGGCGGACTTTCTCACTTTCTACAAGAAGTGCAACGGCATCAGTCTGGACGATCTCTCCATCCGCCCTTTCGAGATGCTGGAGGACACCAGCAAGGAGGAGGTGGAGCGAATGATTGCCGGTATCTCGATCGAGACGGAGGCGGATAGCATCCAGGTTTCGGACCCGGAACCTGGATTGTCTTCGCCGACTTCGATGACGGTCGCTATGCTGTCATAGAGAGCGGAGCGAGGGGCGAGACCCCGGTGTATATTGTGAACCAGGCGGGTTTCGAGACAGCCGCCTCATCCATGACCGAGTTCGTGGACTGCTTTTTCAGGGCTGAGCTAGAATGAACTTAGATGCCGTCTGTTGAGGGAGTGAGCGTTTGGACCTGGAAGATATCGCGAAAGTGGCTTCTCCCTGCCGGGTCCCCTGGAGCAGCATGAGCGGCGATGACAAGATCAAGCATTGCCGCCAGTGTAAGCTCGATGTCTACAATCTCTCTTCCATGAGCAAAGATAAGGCTCTCGACTTCCTCGCCGCGGCCGAAGGAAAGGAGCGTACCTGCATCTCGTTCTACAGGAGGTCGGACGGGACGATAATCACGAGGGACTGCCCGCAAGGGGCCGCCCGGATGAGGACTATGGTTTACGGGCTTCTGCGTATGATCGCGGGGCTCGTATCCGTTTTGCTGGCGATAGGACCGGCCTCTGCGGAGGAAAAGGACCGCTTTCGGAACGGTCTTCCTTTGATCAGGCTTGATAGCTTTGTCTTGAGTGCAACGGGCGTCGAGCATGTTTACGGCGAGGCCGTTCCTGGCAGCAGCGACCTCGCGGGCGCAACGCCTGTAAGGGCGGATTGGCTTCTCCCTGATGGCGTGTCCATCGATGAAAAGGACGCTGTAACCGTCAAGTTCCCTGCTGCCGGGGGCAAGCACACGGCCAGGGAGACCAGGATCGAGAAGGATCGTGTCGAGGAGATTCTTTATCGCGGTGATGGCACCTTGTGGACCAGGAGGGTACGGTCCGGCTCGTCACATCAGGTGGACTATTTCGATGTCTCCGGTTGCTTGCGGGTGCATCGCGATTTCACTCCGTCCGGCGAGATGAAAGTGGATATCTATCATGCTGACGGACGAGTCGCTTACACCCAGCACTGGTCACGCGGGGGAAGCGGCTATATTCTTTACAAGGTTGAAGAACCCCTCCCCGGTAGCCGGGTGCGACGGCTATTCCTCTCTGGAGACCAGGTCGATCATTGCGATTATTTGAATAGTGAAGGCACTGTCTCCTGGACCGAGCGTGGCGAAATGCTCAGCTCTCCTGTGGATGCTTCGCATCTGACAGAGTATTCGCTCGACGACGATCCTTCAGTCCCAAAATCCGATTATCCATAGAATTCGGCAAGTCCGAAAAGCCCGCCGGGAAGTAACTCATAAAGTTTACTTGCTTTGACAAGGGGTTGTGCCCGTGGGATAATGACGGCGAGTATCCAGGAAGATGATAAAGCGATACTCGATACCGAAGACGCCGGCACGAAGGCATGTACGTGAATCAGAGCCCAGGACGCCAGGACGGGTCGCTGGAGCAAGAAGCTGATAAGCCAGGCAAGATGAAACAAGGACGCAAACATTGAGCACATTCACAGAGCTTGGATTGTCCAAGCCGATTGTCACGGCCCTTTCTGAGATGGGTCTAACCGAACCGACCGAAGTACAGGAAAAGTCTATACCCCATGTTCTGGAAGCTCGAGACGTCATGGCTTCCGCCCAGACCGGCTCAGGCAAGACTGCCGCATTCGCCCTGCCGATTCTCGAATGTCTGGAAATGCACAGCCCCCGAGCCCGGGCGCTGATCCTGACACCGACCCGCGAACTCGCTCTGCAAGTGGAGAAACAGTTCACTCTCTTCGGCAAGAATCTGGATATCAATTCTGTCGCCGTATATGGTGGCTCGAGCATGGGCGCCCAGGCGAAAGCTATAAAAGCCGGAGTAGACGTCATCGTCGCGACCCCGGGTCGGCTTCTGGACTGCATCCAGCGTAAGATCGCCGACCTGAGCGATATCGAGATCCTGGTCCTGGACGAAGCGGATCGTCTTCTCGATATGGGCTTCATGCCGCAGATTCGCAAGATCGTCGAGAAGCTCAGCTGCGAGCGCCAGACTCTGATGTTCTCCGCCACCTTCGACAATCGGGTCGAGAGCCTGGCAAGAACCTTCCTCAATGAGCCGGTGCGCATCCAGGTCAACTCCGACCAGGTGGAGCCCACCGAGATCGAGCAGCGGATCGTCAATGTCAGCGAGTTTCAAAAGGACGATCTGCTCATTCAACTGATCAAAGAAGAAGAGATGAATTCGGTCCTGGTGTTCACCGGCACCCGCCGGCGCGCCACATGGGTGACTGATCGTCTCAACGATGCCGGCATCAAAGCCCGGGAGATCCATGGCGACCTCAGCCAGGCTGTCCGTGAAAAGACCCTCGCCGGTTACCGTGAAGGCAAATTCTCGGTCCTGGTGGCCACCGATGTGGCTGCCCGCGGTCTCGATATTCCCACTATCAGCCATGTGATCAATTACGACTTATGCCAGGACCCCGAGGCTTATGTGCACCGGATCGGCCGTACCGGTCGGGCCGGGCGCTCCGGTATCGCCATCTCTTTCGTTTCTGAAGAGCAGCGCTTTCTCCTTCGCGATATCGAGCAGGTAATGGGCAAAGTCCTCGACCAGGAAGCCGCCGAGCGTCGCAAGGCCATCGCTCAGCGCATGCGAGGCGGACGCCGTCGCCGGATCATCTGAACTCTGCATAATCGGCCGAGTCCGTGGCAAGAATAATCCAGAGGCTCGAGGCGGAGAGGGACCAGGAACGCTCGCCGGATCTCGGCTCGATCATCGAATCCCTGGCAACGCTCCGCAAGGACATTGTCCGGGCCGGGTCCCACCAGGGTCTCTCTGTTGGATAGCTAGAATGCGGGTCGTTCGAGCCGGGGCTCGGACGGTTCTATATCCGCGGTGGGATTCTCGAAGACATGGGCGGCGCCGGCTCTGTAAAGGGCGCCCGCGGTCTCCTTGCTGAGAAGCAAGGCAGCCATCCGGTCGTCGTAGCCGGAAAGACGAAGCCAGCGGCATTCGTCATCGTTCGATAAGAGCTTGCAATTGACCATGCGGATGAGGTCCTCTTCCGTAGCATAGCTCTCCAGCTTCGCACAGAGAGGACCATGCTCGTCTCTCCTCATGACCAGGGCCGGCACACCTTCGATTTCTACCAGATCTTCCGGGCCGAACATACGAAACCCCATGCACTCGTTTGTCGATTCGATCAGATCGGCAAGAGAGATTTCCTCGTCCCAGGGCGTCAAGACGCAATTGTCGGCTTTGCGTCTATCTCGGTCCTGGTAGTACTCGTAAAAGAGATCGAAGGGATTGATCCCCTCCAACTCGCCCGGATCGGCTTTCCCCATCTCTACCAGAGCTGTGGCGATGCGCTTGATCTCCCGGGCATCGAGTCCCTTGAGTAATCCCCTTTTTTGAAAAGCTTTTACCGTCGGTCTCAGATCGAGATCATCGACTCTGGGACCGCTCAGGCAGGACGCCACAGGCTCGTCCACCAGCCCTCGGGCGAAACGAAGCCGGTTGGTCGCTTCCTGAGAGCGTCCTGCGCGATTGAGAGCTTCTCCCAGGTCGTATTTGATCTGTGTCAGATAGCTGTGCCCGGGGTTCGACTCCTGGATGATTTTCTCGGCAGTGACGAAAAGCTCGATTGGCTCATCGATTCTTTCGCCGCTATCGATGAGGCACTTGCCGAGAAAGTAGTAGACCTGTCCGATGTCGACCTGGGGCGCTTCGCCATCAGCCTCGATGCGAAGGACGCTTTCGCGCCATAAGCGGGTGGCCTCATCCAGGTTACCATCCATGAATGCAGTCATAGCCTGGCTGCTCAGGGCTTTCCACGACATGGGAGTTCTCCTTCAACCAACGCGCAGACTATAATTTAAGCTCTTATGAGTGACCTCTTTGTGACCGATGGAAAGGTGAGGGAATTGATTTTTTGGAACAGGAAAAATCGCTTGCAACAGTAATGAATTTTTGTAGTGCGCCACGAGAAGCGCGATGAGGGGGAGGTGAGAGAAGCAAAACAACCGAAACCTCATGTAGCAACCCGGTGGGAAACAAGTCCCACCCAGCAAAGCCTAGCCAGCAGCTGGAAGCGAG
>Ga0226835_1000493_pt1 | contig 43287 bp, 36 predicted proteins | sample LAC_MetaG_1_FD_163627 | JGI IMG/M metagenome (GOLD analysis project Ga0226835, IMG submission 163627) | Anaerobic ammonium oxidizing microbial communities from anammox membrane bioreactor (MBR) in UC Berkley, California, United States -... | ecosystem: Engineered > Bioreactor > Anaerobic >...
ACTCAAATGCCCTCCTCATCCCCTCGTTCAAGGTCGGTATATGGGCTATGCCCTCTGGCGTTCATCCATCAGCGTTTGCCACTTCTCGCGAAGCGGGTTGTCATACTATATGCATGCATAATTCAGGTCCTGAGAAAACAACTCCACCTGGTGCGCAGCACCAGGTGGAGTTCAAGGAGTGCCCTCAGGCTGCCCGAGGCGATATGAATCGATCGATTTCTCGTCTGGCTCGCTTGAACAGGGTCAGCGCTCCCCGGCGCGAGCCAGCCACCGCGGTAAACCCGATACAGCCGAATTTGCTCATCGAATCGAGAAGGTGGAAGATCACGCCTTCCTGGCGGGAGCGGCTGAAGAGGATTCCGGTGCGGCTGAAATGCTCGAGAAGGAGGTCGGGTTCGCAAGTCGTCAGCCGGATGTCGATTACCGAGTCCGTGCCGGCATAGAAAATCCGTTTGCCGGAGGCGGTGAGGAATTGACCGCTCCTGCTGTCATACTGAGCTCCCGTAGCGATCATCGCTTCGGCTCTCAGGTGCGTGGTGCCTCCCTGACGGAGGTTGATCTCGATGGCGAATCGTTTGCCGTCGGCCTCGAGGAAGTCGACGCCGTAGTATGCCAGAGCACCTTCCTCTTGCAGGATCGCACCGACTTTGAGGGTGTCCTTGCCGATGGAGTGGCGCCTGAGGGCAGGAAAGACGGCGCCTTCGAAGACCATTCCATCGGGTCCGTGAAGAATCTGCTCGTGCGTGGAGAGCAGCTCGAGAGGGCCGTTTGGATGGATAAAACCCTGGCCGCTGGGGGAAGACTTCTGGAGGCCTTCGATATAGGCTTCGATGACTCCACCTGTAGTGGCAAATCTCGACATGAACGACTCTCTGTCCTGAAGGTCCGTCTGGAATTCGAGCCCGGACAGAGAAGCAGCGAGCATGCGGCGTCGCGATCGGCTCGAGAGCCGGGAAGGGTGTTCGGCCGGGAGCCGGATCACGGCGTTCCCGTATCCGGAGATGCCTTCGTTGACTTTCACTACCAGGCGTCGCCTTGTCGGGTCCGCCAGCCAGAGTGATTCGGCGGCTTCGATGAGATCCGGCTCGTCGCGCAAATCTTCGAAGCCCTCGGGAAGATCCAGCCCGGCACGTCTGAAGATTTTTCTGCTGCCACTTTTGGTGCCAAGGTAAGACAGCTCGCCGGGGGTGGCGACCACCGGAATGTTCAGGGTCTGGCCGAGACGAAACTCGCGGTCGGTTCCCATGAACGGCACCAGCACGGTTTTCTTGCCGTCCTGGAGCAGTCTTTTCAGGCGCTCGAGCCAGTCCTGGCGGGAGAGAATCTTTTCGGCCAGGGGCAGAGTAGAGCCGTCCTCCAGGCAGATCGTTTCGAGTGAGATGTTTCCGTGTCCGCAGATGGCGGCACAGGCGAGCATATGTCCGCAGGCCAGGGGCGAAGCGGGCATGGATGAGACAAAGATTACGCGCCTGCCTGTCAGGGCACGATTGATCAGCCATAAGAGCCGGTGCTCGTAGCCTATGATGGCGCGCTCGATAAAGCGAATCTCCTCGGGTGCGACGGATATCGATGGCACAACGAGATAGGTCGTATCGGGCTGTTTGAGAGCACTGGCAAGAACCTCGCGCTGTTGAGCCAGAGAAAGCCTGGAGCCCGGAGAAAGCTCGACTACATTCATGATAGGTACTCCTGGTGGTTGGTGCAGCTGGTTTTTTTACGCTACTCTCGGCTTGGAAAGGGAAGTTTCAATGAATCACAGTCTTCCTAGCACTGTTGCTTGTTGTCAGATAGCTGCATAGGAAGCCTTGTTTCGCACTTTTATCCAAATTGCGGTCGCTCGGGCTGGGCCAGCTGTGAAGCTACCGGTTTACCTTGTTGCTCTCCGCTTAATCACCTGTATACATCTTGACAACTGGATTTCAGGCTAGTTTAAAAAAACGGAAGCTGGCTCGGATAGCAGCGATTCACGCAACCTCGCTAGGAACTCCAAAATGGTCCTGGTGCAGGGATTTTCAAAGTATCAGCCAGGAAACAGATATATTCATGAATTCAGAAAGTAAAGTGAAATTCAGAAAACGTCATGAACAGCAAGTTTTTATTGGAGGATTCTAAATGACCGATCAAGAGTGTTTTTCAGTTAACTTGCTTGATTAGAACGGTCTTCTCTAGCGTATAGCTATCTTCTACTTTTTTGCTCAGAGCTATCTAAGCACCCTAAAACAAGCGCAGACGTTTCCTCATATCTGATCAGCAATCCCCTCGGATTGCCGGTCTGGTGTCGCTTGTGGTGCCTTCCAGTCTGAGGCTCTGGGTATCCATCGGGATCGAGCCTGGCAGCCTCGCGGCTTGCCATGCGGATCTCAGTCACATAACGAGTATCAAGGAGTTACCATCATGTACTTCCTGGCACCCCCGCACGAGAGAAAAAGGGGTTGGTTCGTTCGTTTTCTTCAGACCCTCGGCATCGGCACAGTCACTACCCTGACGCTGGTCGCCGTGACGGGTCTGTTCTTTGCGAAGCACTTTTTCTTCGCGACGCCGCCGGAGCTCTACGAGTATGCCTGGCAGACGGTTCCCGAGATGATCTATGACCCGGCCGAGGTCAAGAACTGGGATTCCTGGCGTCACAAGTATGACGGCAAGCTCGCTACCGACGAGGATGCGATCAAGGCCGCCAACGAAATGATCGGCAGCATCGACGACCCGTACACCCGCCTCCATTCTCCTGCCGAAGTGGCAGCCATGATGCAGGAGGCCCAGGGCGAGTTCGCCGGTGTCGGCATCCGCTTCGAGATGCGTGTCGATGACGAGGGCAAGACTGTCCTGGACAGCCGCAAAGTCCCCATCGTCGCTTCCAGCGATGACGGATACCCGCTGGTCTATGAAGCCATGCGCGGCGGACCTGCCCTCAAGGCCGGCATCAGAGACGGCGACGTCCTCATTACGGCTGACACCACGGATCTCAAGGACATCCCCATCGACAAGCTGGTGGACCTCCTCAAGGGTCCGGCCGGCTCCACCGTGGATGTCGTTGTTCGTCGGGACGGTGGTGAGCAAAAGATCACCCTCACCCGGGGGATCATCGAGGTCGACACGGTGACCGTGAAGCACTACGGCGACATCGGCTATATCGGTCTGTCCGCCTTCGAGCAGAACGACACCATGGACGAGATGAAGGCTGCCTTCGACGAACTCAAGAACAGCAAGGCCCTCATCCTCGATCTCCGGAACAATGGCGGCGGGCGCATCGACTTCGCTCTGCGTATTGCTGCTCTTTTCATGGAGCAGGGCGACATCGTCTCGGTCCGCAGCCGCATACCGGCTGGCGGCTATCACACCACCACCTCGAGCGTCACCTCGACGAACTTCGTGGTCACCGAGGAAGCTGGCGGCAGGAAGTTCGTCCAGAACCTCGACCGCGACCCCAACCTCTCGGGAAGCCGCCCTCTGGTGATTCTCGTGAACGGGAACAGCGCCTCGGCTTCCGAGATTCTGGCTGGAGCGCTCAAGGACAACCACCGTGGCGTCCTGGTGGGCGGCAAGACCTATGGCAAGGGCATCGGGCAGACGGTCATCCCGTTTGTCAACGGCACCATGCTCAGGGTCACTTCCCTGCGCTATTACAACCCGAGCGGTCACTGGCCGGGCGACGCCCACAACAACCGCATCGGTATCGAGCCGGATCATGTCGTGCCCGAAGGACCGCGTTTCCGTCCTCTGAAGGCGAGCGACAACCAGCTCCAGTTCGCCATCGATTTGCTCGAGAAGAAGCTCAGCGGTTCCAACTGAGCCCGCTTCTCTGTAACGACCCGGCGGGAGGCTTCTATCTCCCGCCGGACCCGACAAGAACACTCTAGACGAGCTCTTCAAGCTCGCTGAATCAGGAGTACTACAATGAGCGAAATCAAGAAATTGCTTCGCAGTCTCGGAGTTACCCGCGTCTCGGAGCTCAACGGCATCGTTGAGTACAGGCTCGACGGTAACGGTTTGAAGGTGCTGCTGGTGGAAAACCACGCGGCGCCTGTTGTTGCCACCATGGTGGTCTATCGCGTCGGCTCCCGGAACGAAGGGGTCGGTTACACCGGCTCCACGCACTTCCTGGAGCACATGATGTTCAAGGGCACCCACGCGCACAACCCCGCCGACGGCACCGGCGTCATGGAGACGTTCGCGCCGGTGGGTGCGCTGCTCAATGCCACTACCTCGCTCGATCGCACCAACTACTTCGAGTGCGTCCCGAGCCAGTATCTCGGGCTTACCCTCGAGGTCGAAGCCGACCGCATGCGCAACCTGGTGTTGCGCCGGGAGGACCGCGACTCCGAGATGACGGTGGTGCGCAACGAGTTCGAGCGTGGCGAGAACTCGCCCGGCAGCATCATGTATCAGCGCCTGTTCGCCAACGCCTACCGCGAGCATCCGTACCATCATCCCACCATCGGCTGGCTCAGTGACGTCGAAGGCGTGCCCATGGCGCGCATGAAGGCGTTCTACGACACGTATTACTGGCCGAACAACGCCACGGTAATGATCGTCGGCGATTTCGACCCTGCCGCAGCCATCACCATGGTGGTGGAGCACTTCGGCAAGATTCCGGCGTCCAAGGACCCGATCCCGGACGTCTACACCACCGAGCCTCCTCAGGAAGGCGAGGTGCGCTTCGAGATCAACCGTCCCAGCAAGCAGACCCCCGAGGTCTGGATCGGCTTCCGCGTCCCGGAGGCCGAGCATGAGGACACTTATGCTCTCGATGCTCTGGCCCAGATTCTGGGCGGCTCCGAGCCCTCCACCCGGCTCTACAAGGCGCTGGTGGATACGGGCAAGGCTGTGAGCGCTTCGGCGTTCGCCCAGAGCAACCGTGACCCCTCGCTCTTCATCGTGTCGGCGACCTGCGCCCCGGGCGTGGATCCGGCGGAAGTCGAGAAGATCATTCTCGACGAAGTTGAGAAGGCTGGCAAGGCGGGCTCCGTCTCCGACAAGGAGCTGGCCATCGTCAAGTCGGCGAACCGCAAGGGCACGACCCTGCAGCGTGACGACGCCATGAAGTTCGCCAGCCTGCTCTGCCAGGGCGAGGCTGTGGCTGACTGGCGCTGGATCGCGACCTATGACGATCGCTTCGACGAGGTCACCACGACCGCAATCGAGGCTGTCGCTGCTCGCTACATGACTCGGAGGAGCCGCACCGTCGGTCACTTCATTCCCGAGTCGGTGGAAGAGACGGCGGTGGCTGCTCCGGCTCCCACCACCAGCGTCGCCGAGACCAAGACTTTCGACGCGCGCGTCCGGCGCTTCACCCTGGACAACGGCCTGACGGTGCTCGCCCTGGCCACTCCGGGGACCGGCACGGTCAGCGTCACCGGTAGCATCAACGCCGGCGAGTGCTTCCGCTCCTTCGACAAGACCCTGGTACCTGAGCTGACCGCGGTGCTCCTCACCGACGGCTCCCGGGATCTCTCCAAGCAGAGCCTGGCGGAAGGCCTGAACACCATGGGTACTTCCCTGCACTTCAACACCGGCGACTTCTATGTCAACTTCGGCTCGACCCTGGTCGTACCGGACCTGCCGGCTTACCTGGAGCTGCTCGCCCGGGTGGTCACCAGCCCGCTCTACGACGCGGCTGAAGTCGACCGCACCAAGGCTCGTTTCGCGGCGTTCATCCGTCGGAACAGCTCGGACACTTCCCGGGTTGCGTCGTCGACTCTGAGCCGGGCCCTCTACGGGACCGACTCGGTGTTCCACAACAAGCCTTACGACGAGCTCGGCGCCGAGCTGGCCAACATCAGCCGTGATGACCTGGTCGGTTTCCACAAGGCGCAGTACAGCCCGGCCAACACATTGATCACCATCGTCGGTGACATCGATGCCGACAACGTCCTGGATGTCCTTCCCGAAGGTTTGAAGTCCTGGACCGGTTCGGAAGCCACGTCGATCATCAAGCCGGCTTTCGTCATGCCCACCGCGGCCAGCCGGCACAACGTCTCGATTCCGGGCAAGGCCAATGTGGACATCGCCGTCGGCTTGCCGGCGCCGGTGGACCGCATGTCCCCCGACTTCTACGCGTACAAGCTCGCCAACGCGGCGCTGGGCCATGACACCATCGGCTCCCGCCTCGGCAAGGTGGTCCGTGTCCGTGAAGGCCTTACCTACGGCATCTACTCGAGCCTGGGTGACGTGACCGTTACCGGCGCGCCGTGGAAGATCACGGTGTCGACCAACCCTGCAAACATCGAGCGCGTCCTGGCGCTTGTCAGCGAGGTGGTGGAGAAGTATCGCAGCGAGGGAATCTCGGACCGCGAGCTGGCCGACGAGTCGAGTCGTGTCTACGGCGAGTTCGTCGTGGGCATGCGGAATTCCCTGGGTCTGGCTCGCGCCATTCACCAGTACGAGCTCATCGGAGTCGGCATCGGCGTCATGGATACCCTGGAGTCCGCTTACAAGGCGGTCACCAAGGATCAGGTGAACGAGGCCATCCGCAAGTACCTCCGCCTGGATACCGCCGTCACGGTGGTGGCCGGCAGCATCTGAGCCTGGCGAGATCAGCGGCTGGCTGGGTCGGCGGTGCGGCATGCACCTGCCGGCCCGGTCGGTCGTTTTGACTCTTCCTGTTCGGATGATTTTCTCTCAAACCTTCTTTCAGACCCTGTTACGGGTTCAACCAGGCCGTAGAGCCAGGAGGTAATAATGTCGACCAAACTCTTTACGGGACGGGTCGGACCGAAGCTCGGCTCCGACTTCTTCGCGTCCCGTCGGCGCAAGTTTTTCCGCCGTCTGAAGAAGAACAGTGTCGCTGTGATCGTCTCCAATCCGGAGCTGACTCGCAGCAACGACACCGAGTTTCCTTTCCGGCAGTCTTCCGATGTGCTGTACCTGACGGGTTATCCCGAGCACGGCAGCGCTGTGGTTCTGTCCAATATCGGGGGCGTCGAGAAGTTCAGCCTCTTCGTCCTGCCGAAGAATCAGGCCATGGAAACCTGGACCGGCATTCGCTTCGGCGAGAAGGGTGCCATCAAGCAGTTCGGGGCCGACGCGGCTCACCCGGATAGCGAGTTCGCCAAGGTCCTTGCCGGGCTCATCAGTGAAGCCGAGTGCGTCTACTACAAGTTCGGCGTCAACGCGCACTACGACGAGAAGTTCCGCAAGCTCTGGCTCGAGTCTGGGCAGGCGGCGCTCCTCAATCCGGGAGACATCCTCGAGAATCTGCGCCACTTCAAGTCGAAAGACGAAGTGGCGCTCATCGCCTACGCCTGCGAAGTCTCGGCCATGGCGCACGTGGAGGCCATGAGCCTGTGCCGCCCAGGAATGTTCGAGTACCAGCTGCAGACTGTCGTCGAGTCGGTGTTCGGGTTCAACGGAGCCCGGGCTGTCGCCTACAACAGTATCGTCGCCGGTGGCAACAACGCCACGGTTCTGCACTACACGTCTAACGCCGATCGGCTGCGTGACGGGGACCTGGTCCTCATCGACGCCGGCGGCGAGTATCACGGCTACGCTTCGGATATCACCCGGACCTTCCCGGTCAATGGGCGATTCTCCGAGGCTCAGAAGGAGATCTACGAGCTGGTTCTATCTGCGCAACTGGCTGCCATCAAGGCTGTGAAGCCTGGCAGGACCCTGAACGAGATCCACGGTATCGCGGCCGACAGGCTTCGGCGCGGGCTCGTCGAACTCGGTATCATCTCTGCCGAGATGCGCACTCGCACCGGTGCCCGCAAGGCGATCAAGAAGGCGGTGGCTGCCGGAACGGCTGCCGATCTGCCCAAGCTGCGGGACTTCTTCATGCACGGCACCAGCCACTGGATGGGCCTCGATGTGCATGACGTACCGTCGGATCGCTCGACTCGTGACGACGCCGTCAGACCCGGCAACATCTTCACTGTCGAGCCCGGTCTCTACTTCCGTGCCGATGACCGGCGCATCCCGGAGAGATACCGGGGTATCGGTATCCGCATCGAGGACGACATCCTGGTCACCCGGGATGGCTACGAGGTGTTGACTGCTTCCGTGCCCAAATCGGTCGATGAGATCGAGAGCATCATGGCTCAGGGCAAGGCGAGGTGGTCTGCCTGAAGTCCCGGGACCGTGCCTGGTGGTGGGAGTTCCATTGCGAACCACCCACCATCAGGGCGGTCCCTTTTTTGTGCTGCCGTTTCCAAGCGCGCACCGTTTGCGGTGCGCGGGCGGCATGTTGTCGAAACAACTTTTCAACCAACAAATAGAGGCGACACATGGAAAAACTCATTGGCTTGCTGGGTATCGTCACGATTCTTCTCGTGGCGTTCGCAGCATCGAACAACCGCAAGGCGATCAGCTGGCGACTCGTCGGCGTCGGTCTCGGCGGTCAGCTTCTTCTGGCTCTCCTGATTCTCAAGGTGCCAGGCTTTACCGACGTCTTCGCTCTCATGGGCGAGGGCATTCGCAAATTGCTGGATTACTCTTCGCAAGGCGCTGCCTTCGTTTTCGGCGAGGACATGGTGAAAGGGAAGTTCGTCTTCCTGATCCAGGTCGGTTCGTCGATCATCTTCATGAGCGCTCTCAGCGCCGTCGCCTACTACCTGGGAATCATGCAAAAGGTGGTGGCTGGTCTGGCCTGGGTGATGCGCAAGACCATGGGGGTGAGCGGCGCCGAGGCACTATCGTCGGCATCCTCGATCTTCGTCGGTCAGGTCGAGAGTCAATTTCTCATCAAGCCGTACATGAAGACGCTCACCAATTCGGAGCTATTCACGGCCATGACCGTCAACATGGCTACCATCGCCGGTACCGTTCTCGTGGCTTACACCGCCATGGGCATGAATGCCATGTACCTCATCGCCGCCAGCGTCATGTCGGCTCCGGCTGGCATCGTCATCGCCAAGATGATGTGGCCCGAGACCGACAGGGAAGCGGCGACCCGTCAGGTGAGCATGAACCTGGAGAAGCAGGGAGAGAACATCTTCGATGCCTTCTCTCACGGCGTTCTGGACGGCTGGAAAGTGGCCCGGAACGTGATGATCATGGTCCTCGCTGCCGTCGCGTTCATCGCCATGGCAAACGGCATCCTTGGTGCCGGGCTCTCGCTCTTTGGCTGGAGCTTCCAGATCCAGGATGTCTTCGGGGTCTTCCTGACTCCGGTGGCGCTCCTCATGGGAGTGCCCTGGAATGAGGCTTTCATGGTCGGCAAGTTGATGGCTACCGAAATCATCGTCAACGAGTTCGTCTCGTATGGCGAGCTCGCCACCCATATCAGCAACGGCACCATCTCGGCCAAAGGTCAGGTGGTCGCCACCATCGCCCTGTGTGGCTTCGCGAACCTGAGCAGCATCGCCATCAACATCGGCGGTCTCTCGGCAATGGCTCCGGAGCGGCGAGGCGACATCGCCCGCATGGGGTTGAAAGCCCTGATCGCTGCCAACATGGCGACCTGGTTGACGGCTGCCGTGGCAGGCATCCTCTTCTGAGGTCCTCTTTTGGGGTCCTCTTTTGGGGGCCTCTTTTGAGACCAGGGGAGGCGAGCACTTCGTTTCGAGGATGCTCGCCTCCCTGTCTCCTGTCAAACTTCGTGCAACCTGGAGGAATTCAATGTCCGTCGCGACCAGCAAACTCAAGACGCTCACCGTTTTCACCCTGGCGGCCAAGACTGCCGTGGACGCTCTGCACAATCAGTATCTGACCCGGAGCTATCCCATCGACTCCGACGAATTCCTGACCATGGTTCGTCGCGATCTCGAAAAGTCCATGCGGCCCAGGCTCTCCGGAGAACCAACCGAGTTCAAGAAGGGAATGAGGACCTTGCTTGAGCGGCTCCTTGCGCACATTTATGTCTCCCACCAGATGCTTCATCTGGCCTATACCGGTCTCTGTGGTACCTACGCGCACGGCGATCTGGTAAGGGAGGCTCGCGAGCGCATCGACGCCTGTCTCGACAGGATTCTTGATCAGGCGATAAACGCCTGCCAGCCCGGCTTTCACTCGAACAGCCTGCGACCCTGAACAAGCAGGTCAGGAGGTGACATGCCCTGTCAAAAACTCTTGCTCATCGAAGACGACCTCACTCTGGGCGAGCTTCTGGTGAGCATTCTCAATGAGACCGGTCATGGTGTCACCTGGTTCGTTCGCGCTCGCTTTTCCGGCGAGCCTGATGGTGCTTTGATCCTGATGGATGCTGACGGAGTGGAGAGCCGGCTGGATAGTTCCAGTTTCGAGCTCGCCCTCATCGACTGGCGTCTGAAGGGAAGCCCCATCAATGGACCCGAGGTGATTCCCGCCGTGGTCAGAAGCGGTCTTCCGGTGGTCGGTATCAGCGGTCTCTCCTGGCTCAATGAGGAGCTCACCGCTGCCGGCGCCCGCACCGCCCTGGTTAAGGACGAGCTGATGTCGAGAGTGCTCTCGGGCAAACTCGTCATCGAGAAAGATTTCGGTCTCTGATTGGTCTGATTTCTACAGGAGGGCACGCGCTCAGGCGTCGTGACCCTCTGTTTTTGATTCCCGAGCTACTAAAATCAATAGTAAAACTTTCGAAATGAGAAAGCGTTCCGGCAGCGTTGTCGGGGAAGCCCGCCCGGGCTTCCCTTGCCAGTTTGCGTCTGGGGGACGGTGTCCCTTTCAGGTCCTGACCATTGCTTCCAGGGCGCTGTAGGCGACGAAGGAAGTTTTCTCGCGGTCAGTGAGGTAGATGCCGTGGCGGCCGTTCTGCTCGCCGGACCCGGCAGCGGCGGCCCGGAGCTTGGCGAGGAAGTCGGGGGCCAGTTTGCGGATACCTATGGTGCCCTGATAGCGGCCGTCGGCAACCAGGTCGATGCAGTCGCCCCTGGCCATGAAGGGCTCGACCTGATCTTGAGATACAGGCAGGACCTTCATGAGGTTGGCCAGCTCGGTCGCCTCGAGGTTGACGATGGACGATTGGTCGGTCATATCGAAATTCCCATTGCTGAGGGTTTCTGGTCATGCGTCTTAGACGCGGCACTCGTCAAATGTACAGAATGGAAGGGGGAAATTTCCCCCTTCCATCGGCTTCGTCAGGCTCAGTTCATCGACCGGGCCAGCAAACCGGTCTTCAGGTTCCCGGTGGGGGAGCAGGTCCGGTTCCGGCTCACGGCAGCCAGGGCGGCCTTGCGGCGCTGCCTCGGGGTGAGGCTCTTGTCGAGACGGATCACCAGGACCGGATTGACCGGCTCCTGGTGGTGGCGGCTGGAGCCGTCTTGACGGCGTGAGCCCTTGTCGGCCTTGGCGTCCCGCGCCTGGTGGGCGCCGGCGTGGAAACCCATCTCGTCCAGAGCCTCGGCGATCTCGAGGCGGGCGGCCGCACGGCTGAACCGGCGGAGACGCTCGTGCTCGAAGTCGTCGTCATGCCGCTCGTACTCGCGGCGCTTGCGGTTGCCCACGTCACCGCCGGGGCGGTTGGCCAGGCGCCGGAACTCGCCACCGCGCTTGACGAAGAGGCGGCGACGCCCGCGCACCGGCTCGAAGAGCTCGCTGACCGGCTCCAGGTCGTCGGTATCGAAGGCGTCGACGAAGGCGAACTCGTCGATCTCGTCGAAGTGGATGGCGGCGAAAGCGGGGTGGAAGCCGAACGTCGAGGTGGCGGCGATGTTGGTGAAAGCGTTCATCGTTGGTTCTCCTGGTTCGATGAATAGACAACAACTGCGATGTGCCGGCAGGCGCATCACGTTCTCCTGGTGAGCACTCACTGCCGATATGACAGATCGATACTCTCAGCGTGGATGCTGATGGGGTGGCTGGGAATGGGGAGCAGAGTTAATGTCCGGGTGAATGAGCTCCTTGTGTTTGTTGAAAACGAGAGATACCCATACGTAGCACTATCAGTGTTCAGATCCTAAAAGACGCAGGAAGGCTCTATAGCTATTCAGAGAACTAGAAACTCAAGCAGAGACTGAGGCTCATGACTTAAGTCGGATTGATCGTGTGAGTGATGGCATACGTAGTATCACCATGCGTTAGCCTTCGCGCATGTCCGCCAACCGGTTAATCTGCGCCCTTATCTATCAGGCAACTTGACCGCGTCAGAATCGGATTATTACTATAAGCAATAGCAAGGTTCATTCAGGAAAACAGAAAACAGAGGAGGAAAACAGGGGAAGCCTTGCGGCCTCCCCTGTCATCAGATCATCGGATCACTTCGGGTTACTTCTTCATCTTGGACAGCAGCCGGAGAAGCTCCAGATACAGCCAGACAAGAGTGACCAGGAGACCGAAGGCGGAGTACCACTCCATATACTTCGGCGCCTGGCGCTCGACACCCGTCTCGATGAAATCGAAGTCCATGACGAGATTGAGGGCGGCGAGACCGACCACGAAGAGACTGAAGGCGATGCCCCAGAATCCGCCTTCATGGATGAAGGGAACGCGGATGCCGAAGAACATCAGACCCAGGTCGACGATATAGAGCAGAGCGACAGCGCCGGTGGCCGACACGACGCCCAGCTTGAAGTTTTCGGTCGCCTGGATCATGCGGGTCCGGTAGAGGAAGAGCATCGTGGCGAAAACACCGAAGGTGAGACCGACGGCGTTGGTCACGATTCCCGGGTAGTTCGCTTCGTAGATGGCGGACACTCCTCCAAGGGCGACGCCCTCGAGGACCGCATAGACCGGCGAGAGGTATGGAGCCGAGCGCGGATTGAAGATGACCACCAGAGCCACCACGAACGCCACTAGCACCGAGATCATGCAGATGCCGAGGCTGATTCCGAAAACCCAGGAGGCGGCGGCTGCGGCAAAGGTCATGGCCAGGAGGCCTGCAGCCTTGGTCGCGGTGCCCTCGAGGGTCATGTGCGTCGTGGAGGGTGTGAAATCCCGGAATGTCTTCTCAGACAGAGCCGGATTCGTCGTCTTGTAAGACATCGAATTTCCTTTTCATGTTAGTTCGAGCGTGCAATTAGGCACCCCGGTCCTCAGCTTGCACAGACTGAAAACAGGCGGATCCCCCTCGCTTCCCTCTCTCGCCGTGCGATCCGACAGTCATCAGGATGACCGGCGGAGCCTGTTGGTGGATGTGGAGGTTCGGGATTCGAGTGGTTCTGGTTATCCGTGGTGGATTCGGCGAGAGATCGAGTTCAATCTACTCAGCCCCACGTGACGGAGCAATGATTTATGAATGTAAACCGCCTGTATATGGTTGTTGCGCTCTGCATGAGCGGTCACGTTCCTGTGATGCCATGTCGCTAGCGGAGCTCCCGTGCCGGTTTAATGAAGATTGGCTGATTCTGCCACATTAAATGCTTGCGCTAGCCGGGCCATTTTATTAGCAGGCACTAATTTGCGGTTTTCACTTATTAGAACGCCAGCCTCGTCCCCGGGTCGGAGCCTGGTATGGCTTGTCCTGACACTGTTTCGCCCGGGGGGTGGCGATGGCGGTAACAATATCTAAATGTTGCTCATGACAACATCTCACACCTAAGGTCAATACACCTTCTAAAACCTTTTCTCAGGACCGAGACAGCACCGAAACAGCACCTGTACGACCAGCCCAGCACCCATTCCATCGGCTAACGCTCGATGTATAGCGCCGTGTTCTGCGCCGCCGGGTCTCGTCGTCATCAGGTTCTGCAAGGTCCGCTTTCGCAATGAGGGGCTAAGAAGGGCATTGGTCAGCAGCCGCACGCCAGATTACGGGTGGCGTGCAACGTCAGGCTGCAAACTCACCGTCAACCTAGCTAAAGGAACGTTATGACCGATCTTACATTGATCACCATCGGGTGGACCCTCGGGTTCGCCGCCGTGGCGACCATCGCCACGTACCTGTTGAGCAAGCGCGTTTTCGTGACCGGGGTCGCCGGCGCCACCTCCCTGGTGGGCGGCTACTTCTGGTTCAAGCTCTGCCTCTACCTGTTCACGCCTGCCTTCGTCGGCACCTTCTGGGGCCAGACCGGCATGATGTGGGCAGCTGCATTCCTCGCCGTCTTCGTGGCGGGGATCACCTGGTTCGCGACCTGGATCAAGGGACGCGGTCAGCGTGAGGATCGCTGGCATGCCAGCGCTCTCGAGGAGGCGGGTGGACGCGCCGCCATCGGCAAGCTCATCGGAGCCGGCAGCCTGCTGGTGCTGATGTTCGTCGTCTGGGCCGTCACCTGCATCTGGCAGGGCTGGGGCGACAACAACATCAAGCGATGGGCGGGTCTCGCTAACGTCCGTGTGGAGTCCGAAGAGGCGACTCTGCCCCCCACCAATCCGGACCGTGTCCAGATGGTGACCCAGGGCATCGCTCACTTCCGCGGGCAGCAGGCCATCACCCGTGGTGGCGCGGAGCTCTCGAGCTTCTATAAGGTCCGGCTGCAAGACTGGACCAAAGTGGCCGTCAAAGGACGCAGCTACTGGGTCGCTCCCCTCGTGCCGGCTTCCGACTGGATGCAGTTCGTGGGCTCGGTCGAGGACTCTCCGGGGTTCATCTCGGTTGACGCCGAGGATCCCAACGGCGAGGTGAAGGTACGTCTCGGCCACACCATCAAGGTGTTCCCGAACGGCTACTGGATGCGCAACCTGGAGCGTTTCGTCTACTTCAACGGCTATCGCGACGGCATCCTCGACGATCCGACCCTCGAGGTCGACGACGAATGGCAGCCGTATTACACCATGACCTACACCCATCCGGAGTTCGTCATCGGTGGCCAGGTGATGTCCAAGATGCTGGTGGTCAACGCCAACACTGGCGTGATCACCGCCTACGACCCGAACAAGGGTCCGGAGTGGATCGAGCGCGTCATGAGCGACGAGCTCGTCAAGGCGTACAGCACCTGGTGGGGTCACTATGCCCACGAGAAGGTGGTCTGGCTCAACGGTCTCCGCAACGGTGGCCGCTATGAGCAGGAGCCGGCTGACATGGACTTCGTCTTCAACGAGTCCGACCAGTCGGTCTGGTCGCTGCCGATGACCAGCACCAAGAGCAGCGATGCCGCGTCCACCGGCGTCCTGTACTACAGCACCCGCGGCAACGAGGCGGTGTTCTATCCGGGGCTCAAGGGCATCGGCGTCGGCAGCAGTGTCGAGCAGGCGTTCTTCAATGCTCCGGACAACAAGGCCGAGAAGTACGAGGTCAAGCAGATCCAGCTCTACAGCATCAATGGCGAGCCGACCTATGTCGGAATCTACGTCCAGAGCCAGGGTGAGCACGGCGAGTCCTTCGCGGGCATCGGGTTCTTGCATGCTCGCAAGATCAACGGTGCCAACGTGATCATGGCCCGGACCAAGCCTCTCGCTCTCAGCCGGTACGTCAACTGGCTGGCCAGCGGCGGCGCCAACGATGCCGAGATCTCGCGCACGGCCGAAACCTCTGCTCCGATCGAGGGAGTCGTCTTCCGCATCGGCAAGGAGAGCGAGGACACCTACCGTTTCAAGCTGGTGGGTGACGAGCACACCTACACGGTGACCACGGTCACCTACGGTGATCTCTCGATGGTCGAGCCTGGCGACAAGGTGAGCGTCACCTTTGTCGACAACGGCCAGACCGTTCGTCCCGTGAGCCGCTTCTCCGACATCACCCTGGAGACGCAGGCTCAGAAGTAACTCCAGGTCTCCTGGAGGAAGTCGTTGCGTTGCCGGCGGTAAAACGCCGGCAGCGCATTCACCAAGATTGCCGGGGCGGTTTCAGGCTATTGCCTGGGGCCGTCCCGGTCAGTCTCGTTTCAACGAATCATGGTAATCCGATTCATGAAAGGAGGTGTACCATGAGAATTCTAGTAGTCGAAGACACTGTGATGATGGCCAAAAGCTTCATCGAAATGCTGGAGTCCGCTGGACACCAGGTGGATTGGGTCATCGGATTCAAGGATGCCGAGAACCTGATCGCCCTGGCTCCGGACAAGTCCGAGCTCGAAGTCGAGCCCTCCAAGTACGATCTCGTCCTCATGGACGGCGACCTGGAAGGCAAGATCACCGGCGCGGATGTCGTCCCGGGCTTTGCTCAAGCGGGCGTCGCCTGCTTCGGCACCAGCACCATGCCCAAGATGAACGATGAGATGATTGCCAGCGGTGCGGTCTATGCCGCCACCAAGGTGACCATCTTCTTCGCCCTCTATCACGGGCGTGTCAATGCGGATGAGCTGGTCGAGTCTGGCACGAAGACCCGGGATCGCCTGGAGGCGGCTCGGACCGAGTGCAAGGACGACGAGACCCTTCGCAAGGCGGCCGAGCAGTTCCTGCTTGCGCACGTTCAATGAGAACAGGACTGGTCAAGAGACCAGGAACAACTGATCTGGCCATGAAGAGCCACTTGCAGCGATGCAAGCAAGTATCAGTCCTGTTTCTCTTCTCCGGCGAAATACTATAAGATAAAGTAGAAATGTCGAATAGAAAACGAGACTGATGTTCTCAGGATTTTCGAGCACTCGTCTGGCGGGGAGTCGCCACCACTGGCGCTACCGGGCCGGTGGATTACGGTCGGACTCAACTTCCGGGCTGTTTTTCTGCCTTTTGCAGAAGCCATGGTCCACTTGCTGGCAACATCCATGATCCAGTTTCAGTTGATCGAGATGGCTGGTCGTGTCTTCAGGGGTGGAAATACGAAAACCACGATTGATCCTCGATCTCCAAAATCGCAAGCTCGATTCATATTCATATTCCAGTCTCGAGGTGGCTGATCTAAATCGCAACTGACTGTCCAGCATTACTTTCGACTTTTCTCGGCGACCGGCATGACGGTTCATACGTTTGCCGCCTGATTGAAGAGCGCGAACGAAAGCATCACCAACTGAAACCAGAGGAGGTATGCAGCATGGAACAGAATCAAATCACCGAACACATCGCCCGTCGTGTTCTCAGAGTAGTGGACCAGGGATTGACCTCTGGTCTTGGAAGACCGGAAGCCGGTCATATGTGCGTCGAGGCCGCTGTTTGTTTCGCCATGGGAGAACCGCATGGCCAACAGCCGACCTGCGTAGCCAAAATACTCAGCCGATTCATGATTGCTCTAAATGATGCACGGTGGACATCAAATGCCTTAAGGGCAACAGGCATGCGCCGGATTGCAATTGCTCAGCTGGGAACCGCAGGGACTCTCGGAGAGCGAGAATTTGCCGAGAGGCTTTGCCGGCTAGCCATCACCAGGTTGCTTCCGCGTGTTCTGAGAAGTGCTGCTGTCATTTGCCAAGATCCTTACAGCTCCATCCTCTCTGAGGAAGCGAATCGCTGCGAGGTGGACGGATCTGCCTATGGAAGAAGCGGTCCTGTAGCCAGAGCAGCTGCGGAAGCCGCCCGCGCCGCTTCCTATGCAGCTCTTCGTGATGGAGGGGATGAGTCATGCGGATTGTCCTATTCGGTAGCTGATGTAGCTTCGGCGGTGGCGCATGCGGCCCTCGATTCATTTGATGCTGAGGATTCCGTCTATGCAATTGGAAAAGCATTGGCGAAAGCAGCGGTCTGTTCGTCGACAGAGGCCGATGTTATCCTGAGCGATTTTGCCGAGACGGTCGTGCAGATCCTTGTGGAATTCAAGACTCCTGGTTCTGCCTTTCTTGGTCTTACAGACTCCGGACCGACAGAGAGAAGCTCATAGCAGTCAGAACCGTCTGGCTAATTCAAGAGACTCACACACACATCACCATTTGAAAGGAAAGAACTATGTGTATCCATACCAGGATTCCTGTGGCATGCGCCTGCATCGAGTGCACGAGTAACCGTGAGATTCATGACCGGGAACGCAGCCTCGCCTTCGTAAATCCGCTCTATGCGCAGCTAAGAGGCTCGTGCAACTGGGATGATCAAAACATCGCCCATCAAATGCGTCACCGGTACGGCGTGTACAACCGCACTTGAATGACGGATTGAGGCATTGATAATAAGTTCAATTCGAAGAATAAGATGATGACCCTGAGTCCCCCGAGTCATCGCTTTTTCGTTTGATAAATACTAAACGCAATAGTAAAACTTCGGGTAAAAGAAAGAAAGCAGAGGCCTTTCGGCATGCTTCCTTTCAGTGGTCGCCCCGCGGCTGACCTGCCCGGTTAGGGACAGGCCAGCCTGGTCAGCCGGTGAGGGCTTAGCGGGTGAAGTTGATGCGACCTTCGCCGTCGATGCTGTCGATCTGGACCTTGACGTTGCCGCCGTTCTTCAGACCCGCGGGGGTCTTGGAAGCGGGCAGCAGGCCGGTGATCACGGCGTCGGCGTAGTGGCACTCGACCAGGAAGCCGCCGCCCATGGGCTTGACGGCCTTGCCGGTCATGGTCGCGCCGCTGGCCATCGCCTCTTCCACCACCGCGGTGCGCTCACGCCGCTTGCTGGCGACGATGCTGAGCGCGATGCGGAGACCACCCTCCTTCTCGGAAGGCTCGGCCTTGATGATGTCCGCGTCGATGGTGTCGCCGACGTTCAGGCTCGCGATGTAGGCGTCGCGGTCCTCCTTGGTGCGACCCGGAACCTGCCGCGGATGCAGCAGACCCCGGTAGCCCGCCGCCGGACCCTCGCTGATCTTGACGATGGCGCCGTACTCGCGGATGTCGATCACCTGCCCGGAGACCGGGATGGAGTTCGACTCGCTCGCGGACGCCAGGTCGTTGACCATCGCGGCACGGCTGCGACGCTCGTCACCGACCATGGTGAGGCCGATGCGCAGGTCGCCCTTCTTCTCCGCCGGCTCGACGCTGATCACCTCGCAGCTCACCTCCTGACCGGCGGTGAGACCGGCGATGTAGGCGTCACGCTGCTTGCGGCCCTTGCCGGGGACTTCCGTCGCATGGCAGAGACCGATGCGGCCGGCGGCGGGACCTTCGGTGATGTTGACCAGCACGAAGTCCTTGCGGGCTTCCTTGACGGTGCCGACCACGGTGGCGCCCGGCGTGCTGTCGTTGCCGACCGTGAGGCTCTCGACGACCGCCCGATCCTGGATGGTCTTCTCGCTCACGGAGATGCGGGCGCGGCCCTTCTTGTCACCGTCCTTGGGCGGACGGATCGAGATGACCTCCACCGCAACCTCGGCGCCCTTGGCGATCTCCTTGTTGCGCTGGCTGCGCGCGAAGAAGGTGCCGCCCGCCATCTCGTCGACGTGCAGGAGGGCAGAGGTGTTGGTGTCGTTCAGGGCCACGAGCACGCCGTAGCTGAGCTTCGCGGTGATCTTGGCCGGAACGATCTGACCGACGACGAAGCCGTTGGCTTCCGTGATCTCGTTGCTCGGCGCTGGGGTCTCGGTGGGCTCGGCGGTGACGGTCTCGGCGACCTCGGCGGTGACGGTGCTCTCGACCTCGTTGGTGCTCACCGCGGCGACCGGCTCGGCGTCGGCGACGACGACGGGCTCGGTGACGGGCTCGACCTTCTTGGTCTTGGGCGCCTTCTTGGCCTCGGCGACCTTCTTGCGCAGGGTCTCGGTGGACCAGTTGCCGGCCAGCGCGTAGCCGGGGAGCTTCAGCTCCTTGATTGCAGCGACCAGGCGCTCGCGCTCCTGCTCGGGGGTCTCGGCGGCAGCCTTGTCGGCGGCGGCCTTGTCGAGGGCGGCCATCAGGATGCGGCCGAACTCGGTGATGCCGGTGTTCTCAGTGTGATTCGTCATGACGATCTCCTAGTAAGGTTTTGTGCTCCGTCGGGTGTGGAGCGGGTTACAAGAAAATGTCGGTGCTCTCACCCGAGAGACCGACACAACACCGATAAAGCGAGCTCGCTAAACCGGTGCCACCCGTAGGCTTTCGCTGGCCCGGGCCAGCTTCACGAAAACGCCCGCCAGACATCGCAAGACACAGTCTCTCGTTGCGCCACTGCGCATAGGGTGATTGCTGTAATAGCAAGGGACCGCTTGGTTGAGAGTTGTTGTGTCCGTTGAAGTCAGATGGGAATCAAGTGATACTTCGACCCTATATATTCAGGAATTACAGTCACAAGTTAAAAATCAAGGTCACGATTACCTAGCGAGGCTATACACAGTCGTTTAATCTAAGAAAACGCCGACCTGTCTATGTTCTCGGGATCCAATCGGATCAGGGCTGACTTGAGAAAATGCGCTTGACAACTAGCAGAGCTTAGCGCGAGCCCAGATTTTTAGCTATTGCCGGACACCGAAACGATCCTGGGCAATACGGTGAAAGCGGAAGAGGTAAGCAGGTTTGCCGTTGCACTGCTCCATGATCGCCTTGTCCGGCTGTTTGTGCACAACCCTTGTGGACAGCGGATAAAGAGACTGAGAGACGGACAGGAGCGAGCCGACGACAGGCCATGCCAGGCGATGTCCGAGGTCGGCGGTGACGATTTCGCTCACATCGAAGAAGCGGGTGCGATTACCGAATTCGATATCCCTGCCGGTATGGCGTTCGAGCCAGCTGGAGACCTGGGGAGGGTCGTAGGTATCGTCGGTGATGAGCATGTCGGCAGCTTCGTTGAGGATTTGCTTCCAGAAAGTCTTCTTGGTGTAGTCCTGGGGCTTTCTCGAGACTGGTGGCGGGTCTATCGGTCTTCCCAGGCGTGGCGAGCCGTGCAGGAGCTGGGAGGTGATCAGCGGCCCGTCCCGGTCCGATACCAGTATGAAGACCTCCTTTTCGACCAGTCTTTCGAGAAGATCTTTTTTCTGCATGGCCTGGTGAAAATCGTAATCAGACGAGGAGAGCAGAAGTTTGGTAAGGGGCGGTCCTGAATAGCTCCTAAGGTCGTCGGTCAGACCGAGAGCCAGTCTGCTTCCCAGACTGTGGGCGACGATATGCAGTGCTGTCTCCGGCGGTCTGGCAGTGGCGAGCCTGCCTATGAACTCTCGGAAAGGTGCCTGGCTCCATTCGATGTTGGCTTCGTCCATGGAGTAGTCGGTGCTCTTGCCCTGGGAAGGCCAGGCGAACAATATCGCCATGACCGGCAACTCGCCCCTGCCGTCGCGCTTCTCGAGCTCTCTTGCGATGACGGCGGCATCGCGAAGCGAGCCATCGAAAGTTTCATCGTAGCCGTGCAGAAAAACGACTATGGTCCCCTTCCAGTTTGCAATCGTCTTGAAGAAAGCCCATTGATCTTGAGCTTTGACAGAGTCCACAGCGGCAGCCTGCCAGGCGGAGTCGGCGACTTTCATCCTGGTCTTGTAAGTCGTCCAGTCAGCAGACTGCTCCAGGGGTGGTAATCCCCCTGGCTCCCTGACCCTGGCTTTCCCGTATTCGATTGATCCCTGACCGAGGTCTAGATGTCTCTTGATTCCATATAAGGGTTTTGCGCTTGTGCCTTCGTTGAGCCTTGTGGTTGCGTAATAGACCGTCGAGTCCGCAGCCTGGGCCTGAGTTTGAGAATGAACCGCCAGGATTGCCAGGATAATGGACAGAAAAGACGCTTTCTCGAGAATTTTGGATGCCATTTGTTGCTCGCTCTTTGAGCCAATACTTTAATCTACCCCTGAACCATCATGCGTCTCCGTGTGGAATTACGAAATGATATAGTAAAAATCGGTTCTAAAAAGAGGGCTTCCGTGCCCTGTGAATGAAAATGACTATCCTCCTGTCCTGGCGAGATAGTATTCGGCGTACCGACTCGCTCCGGTGGGAACGGGCTTGTCTGATTCCAGGAAATGGAGAGCGAACTCGATCAGGCGACGGCGGAAAGCTTCCGGTCCGTGCTTGTCCAAGGTGATTCGCTCGTCTCCGGACGATTCGGAGTCATAGCCGGCATTTTGCAGCATCCGGGCAAGGCCGAGGCGGTTGCAAGCGATGTCCATATAGTCATTGAGCCTGGCGAAATCAGCAAGCCATGCCACGACTGCATCCTCACCGCTTTTCAGGCGCTCTGGAAACTCGGCAATCAGCCTGTCCATTCTTTCCTGCCGGACAGGCAGTGATTCCAACGGTTGGTGTTGTAGATCCATGGGACCTCCGGTTGAATTTCTGGGAACGAGGCAAGAAGCGGCTCCAGAAGTCCGGAGCCGCTTCTTGATTCTCCATGTCTGTGCCTGACCTACTTGCGCCTGGACTCGATCCAGGCTCGAAGCACCTTCTGGTGCGACGGGAAGGCGAGCTCAGGCAATTCGTCGAGGGCGAAGACTTTCGCCTCGAGCGCGTCGGATCCCGGAGTCGGCTCTCTGTCGATGGGCCGGGCCAGGTAGAAGACGAGAGCGTGGTTGCGCTCGGTACTTCCCTCGACAGCCAGGAGCCTGTCGATTTCTATGTCGACATTGGCTTCTTCGGCTGATTCGCGAATGGCAGTGTCCGAGGGGAGCTCGCGGGGCTCACCGAAGCCGGCGGGCAGAGCCCACATCCCGGCTCGGGGCTCGAATTTTCTCTTGACCAGCACCACTCCGTCACCGGAGGGTATGATGGCCACTCCGACGACAATCGGGTTGTTCCAGTAGACGAAACTGCATGCCGGGCAGGCGAGTTTCTCGGTGTCATCGATCATGCGCTTTTCGAGCGGATGGGCGCAGTTCGGACAGAAGCGGTACCGGGGAGGACCGGCTGAGGGAGCCTTTTCCCCAGGGGTGAGCTCTGTGCCGCAGATGGTGAAGATGCTGGCGACCAGAAGAATCAAGCCCATATCCGAGAGCGCGTGATTGCCGACAAAGAAGCAGAAGCCGGCGAGCATGCAGAGGAAAACCACCGCTGTGGCAGCAGTGCTCAGGTAGCGCTTCCAGGCGAAACCGAGAGCGGCGAAAGGGATTGCTACAAGCAGGAAATCTTGCAAGTTGTTCATGGTTGCCTCACAGAATGTGAAGGGGCACCTGCGGCTTCATGCCGCAGGTGCCGTTCGGAGTGAGACCAGGGGCCGGTCAGGGCATCATGGCTGATGCTGGTCTGACGGTTTGGCCTCGGCGAGGAATTTGTCGAGCTCGGCCTTGGAGAGGAATTTGTAGGCGTCGAGCGTATAGCCGTCGACGAGAACCAGCATCACGAAGGCATGACTCTCGCCGTCCTTGCGGATGACGGTGAAGAGCCAGTAACGGTTGTGATCCTGGGTGAGAAGCTTGGCTTCGAGCGCCGCGAAGTCGGGCCAGTCGGCCTGGTTGTCGGCTTTGTGGACGTTCTTGAACGCCTGCCGGGGACCGTTGAGCGGCGGCATATGGGTCGGCGAGAAGGTGCGAGCCTTGCCGGTGATGCCGTCGAAGAAGATGACCTCGGTGAGCGCTGAGCTCGAATTGCCGTTCGGCTCCATTGGCGCCACCAGCTGCAGACCGAGACCTTCGAACTCCTGGAAGAAAGGCGGACGGTTGCCGCCGGTTTCCTCTTTCGGGAGGGAGGGATCCTCGGAAAGGGACTGCAGATCTTTCTGGTAGACCCAGTAGTTGAGGAGACCGTGCTTGTACTTGGCATAAGCCTCGGCATAGCGGCGGGCCAGATTCTCGGGAAAGAGAGCGGCGCCGGGATAGCGGACCGATGCCTCATTGATGGAGTAGTTGTGGACCATGCCGTTCTGGCTGATTTCCATGACGCCCTTTACCACCGGGATCATGGCTCCGGTCCAGGTCGGGCTGTAACTCACGTAGGACGTGAGAATCACCCAGGAGCCGTCGTCCTTCTGCCAGTAGACGACCTCGGCTTTTTCCGAGAATGGGTGCAGCCACTTGAAGAAGAGGTTTGCCACCCAGCTCTCGTCTCCGTAGAGGAAGCCGCTGTCAGGCATGGCCTCTGCTTTCTGTCCGGTCGACCCGGCATCGATCCGGGCGACACTGCCGGTGGAGCCCAGAATCGTTCCGTACCAGACCTCGTAATGCAGCGGGACCTGCCAGAACATCTTGTCGCTCTTCGGGTCGGCGATCAGGTGCGGGCGTCCCACGCGGAGGCGGTTGTCGGTGTTGGAGTTCTCGGCATAGTGCAGGGCGGTCGGCCGCGGCAGGAGCCGGTTGTTTACCGACATCGGCATCGATGTGACCTTGGTCGGCTTGATATAAGCCGCAATCTGGCTGTCGACGAACCAGTCGGTGAAGTTGACTGCAGTCACGCCGACGGTGAGAAGCACGGCCAGGGTGACCACCGATATCCCGGTCTTGCGGAACTTCCTGGCAATCAGGAGTCCGCCCGGGATGCCGATCAGCGGCAGGGCGATGATCGGCATGATCGACCAGCCCATGACCAGGAGCGGATGCACGAAGGGCACCGCGATCAGGTAGGCCAGAGCGAAAAGTGCCAGGGACTTGAGCCAGAACCGGGGAGACCGGATGCGGCTCTTGCGACTGCCTTTGTCGGGCGAAGTCGGAGCGGGCACTTGAGCAGGTGCGTCGTTCTCACTCATAGATGAGTTCCTTCGATCGAGGTTCTGATCACTGCGAATCGCAAAGTGATCCTTTGCCGGCGGCCAAACCGCTTGCACCGCCGGAGCTGACAGACCGATCATCACTCTCTCTCTGGCACGTGCCTGCATCGAACCGCCTGACAGGCAGGTGGTTCTGGTGATGCGGGGTTGATGCGGGAGAAGGCTTCTGGGTGATGAGGTGATCGGTGAGTCAGAAAAACGAAAGACCCCACAACATTCACGAGTGCGGGTCGGGTGATCAAGGCTCAGCTTAATGAAGAAGCATGCAGTAAGATCTCGACTACAACCTCAAAAGATTGATGGTTGCTCAACAAAACAAGCTTTACCGAGAAACATCAGATATCAAAACCTGTATCACATCTAATCTTTACTAGCTGCGCAATGTCATTGGGAGCGGTGCCAAGTTTGAGAAATAATTTTCAGTGCGAATACTATATGCATAAATAGAAACGGGATGAGAAAAGAAGGCGCGAGGCGCCTTGCAAAGTTCGGGCAGACGGCAATCGCAAGATTGCCGTCTGCTGGTGCTCGTTCTTGGCGATCGAGTTGCTCCTCCAGGGAGCTTTCTTCGCCGCTTCAGTGCATCTGAGGCGGCGCGTACGGAATGACGAAGGGCGGCATATCGATGGTCATGGGACCGGTCAGGGACGGGTCAACGGTGACCTTCATGCTGTTGCCTTCCGGGTGCTGGACCTCGGAGACGGTCTTGTTGCTGCCGTCGAGCACTTCCACTTCCTTGAGGCTTCCGTCTTCCTCGCGGTAGCGTTTGATGGTCCGGCCCGACTTGATCTCCTGGTCGCCGTGAAAGATCACTTCGCAGGTGACGGTGACGCCGTCGTCCGCAAACCAGACCAGGTAGCCTTCCTTGCCGTTGGGCAGGAAGGTCTTCACCAGGTCCAGATGCATCGAGCCGTCCTTGCGGAGCTCGTACCACTGCTCCAGCACCTTCTTGCCGTCGACATAGACTTTGCGCCAGACCGAGCCGTATTGCTTCATGTCGCCATGAAACTGGTAGGTCTCCGTGGTGGCGCCGGTGGGGTCGAGCAGCGTAATCAGCGTGCCTTCGTTGGTCTGCTCCAGTCTGCGCGCCAGCGTCTTGCCGTCTTCCAGATACCAGACTTCGGTGTAGCTGGTGTTCTGCTTGTTCTTCTCCATGCGAGCCGTGAGGATGCCCGTGGGGCTGAACCGCTCGGTAAGCATGGAGCCGTCGTCGGCAAGCCGGAAGGTCTGCTCGAGACTGTCGTCCTCGCGGCGGATGACCTCCGCTACCGTCACCCAGCCCTTTTCGCGGAGAAGGATGCTCTGGTCCTTGTTGACGACGCCGTTGGCGAAGAAGTAACGGAGCCTCGTGGTGTGGTCGTCCAGGAGCTCCCGGATCTTCTTGGTCTTGCCGCCTGGGTAGAACTCGGTGTCGAGCCTGTAGGTCACCCCGTCGGGCTCGACATAGGCGTGGCGGCGAACCTCGCCTTCGTCTGTCCTGGTGATGGCTTCTCTGAGTGTTTCATCCTGCCGATACCAGTAGTCGGTGATCAGACCGTCCTTCTGTCGAGCGACGGCATGCTGCCTGGTTCCCGAAGGATAGAGCTCCACCGTGCGAGAAGTTTCGTCGGGGTGGAATTCCATCCGTACATCGAGACCCGTGGGAAAGTCTACGTTCGCGAGATCCGCGGACGGGCGCAGGAGCCCAGCCGTCAGCGCGATTGCGCCTGCCAGCAGGATTCCTCCGCCAAGAGCCGATAGTGCAATGATTCTCGAGGTCAATGCAGTTCCCTCTGAGTTGGAGGCGGGCTTGCCTCGAAAGGCAAGCCTGCTCTGGTTGACTTGATAGAGCGTCAGGCGCCGATGCTCAGGAATCCTGAGATGAGCGCCACGGCCGCGTAGCTGCCGACGATGCTGGCAAGCCCGATGAAGACGGCGGCGGTGATCGCCACCAGGAACGACCGCACGAAGAGAACGCGCGGGAGCGCCTTGCCGACTGCCAGGACCGCCAGGGCATTGATCAGCGCCGAGATGACGATGAGCAGCCAGGGGTTGGCGGACAGGTAGACGATGGCCGCCGGCGCGAGCTTGAACAGGGCAATCGCGAACAGCTTGGTGAGCAGAGACCCGGCGAAGAAGATCAGCACGATGGCTGCCGCCGAGCTGAAGAAGTTGCCGGTGAATGTGACACCGCCCCTGGTGATGGCCGGCACCACGAACTTCATGGTGAGAAAGACCGTCCCGAGGACGATGGCATAGCTGAAGGCTTTCAGCAGGAGAATGATGATGCTTGGGTCCATGTTCGTGTCTCCAGTATCTGGGGGTTGCGTTTCAGCGGACCGACTTGAGGTGCCCTTTCGACCTCGAGCCCGTCGATCTTCCCGAATCGGAAGCCAGGCTGATTCTCGCTCCGTTGGAAGCGAAACGGACGCCCGGGGTTTTCGACCCGTCTTTCACGGGATTCCGTCTGGCAAATGGGTCGTCTGTCGGTCTCAGGGACGGGAAGCCCTGGTGACCGGCAGACGGGGTGACGGATGCACTGCTTGGCTCATCTCCGGTCCGGAAAGCGGCGCAGCTGCAGGCGCTTATGAAGGCGCAGAGGCAGCCGAAGTAGCCGCTGTGGTCGCTGAGGGCATAGAGCCCGACGATGAAGATGAGGCCGACAAGCGGAAAGGCTTTTGGCGCAGACCGCAAGAGGCGAGCCAGGTATTTGCCGGACCAGGCTCCGATAACGATTGAAGCCACCAGACCGATGGCGAAAAGAAAAGTACTCATTTCGAGCTCCTCCCAGTCGCCACCTGCCGGTGGAGAGCTGTCAGTTATGGGTGGGCAGTTGGCTCACAGGCGGAAAGCCACCCAGGTGTGCGGGAGATGCACGCCCTGGTAGCCGAACCTGCGGCTCACCTCTTTGCGCAGAAGAGCAGGAGGAAGCTCTTCGATCTCGAAAGAGGGTGTGCCCTGTGCTGTGTAAACGATTACTCTGAGCATTTGAGTTCCTTGAAGAATGAACAAATGAGTTCGATACCCTGGTTCTGGCTTTCGGAACCCGGGCGGGCCGGCAGGCGTGAGCCGCCGGGACGTTATCCACCGATCTTGTCTCGGCAAGAAAATTGGTTTGTTGAAATTGCTTGTTCTGGTTGCTTTAGGTCTAGAACTCGTGCTGAAAAAGATCTGAAAGGGATACATCAGCGATAACAGACAGGTTGTTTTCTTGACAACAAAACCTATGTAAAGTTGACCCTTTTACAGGGCTTTACAAGTCCCGGGACCGGCTAGTTGCCGTGAGACATGGAACGGGAGGCTGTCGATATTGCCCTTGTTCAATTGCGCTAACCATTATGGGCGGGTATGTCTTGCCTTTTCTCGACAACCCGGACTAGGGTGAGTTTGCCTTCTTACATCTGATTTTCGTCTCAAACCAAACACACGACTCCAAAAACACTCTCCAGCTCTTGAAAAGTGTTTACTGCCAGATTCACCTGGTGGTTCGTGTCGGGCGGCGGGTCGGAATTCAGTCAACCGGCTGCGGGCGGTTTCCGTCTGCAAACTCAAACCACACCGTTTGGAGGTTCCTATGAAAACTCTGGTTCTTTTCCGCGTGGATGACGGCAAGTACATGAGCATCTCGCTCGACAAGCTCGCCGAATTTCCGGTCAAGGGGCATTCGTACTTGCTCGACAAGCAGGTCTACGAAGTCACTGGCGTCATCGAACCGGTCGGCGGCGAGGGCGGCAACGCGCAGATGCTGCAGCTCCTCAACCTCGATCTCGGCGACGCCGTCTCCATCGCCAGCGCTGTCTCGTCCATGATCAACCTGGACGGCAGCTCGGGCAAGCTCGAGCTCATCACCAGCGAGCCGGACAAGGTGATCCTCGTGAGGCTGAAGGTTGTGCGCAATAAGTCGAAGGTTCGGCTCGCCGATCTCGACCTGGTCATCGACGTGCAGTCCCTCTTCTCCCAGGCCGGCCCAAGCGAAGACGGCGACGCCTGATTCGCTGAGCTGATATAGACCGGGTCGGGTCTGATTTCTAGAGACAGAAGCCGGCCTCCTTCCCGGAGCCGGCTTCTGTCTCTCTTTTTCCCTTGGCTTTTTCTTCTGAACTCAAGTATTATATAAGATAGGAGAAAAGCTATTAAAAAACACCGGCTGCTGCCGGTGTTTTGATAAGGCTCAGGAATTGCCCGGCGGTTGCCTGGTGAGAGCCTGGATGAGGGCCGACTTCTGGAATTGCTCCTGGGGGCTCGAGCCTCCGCCGGCGGTGGCGTTTCCAGAGAAGAAAAAGGATACCAGAGATACCAGAATAAGTGCCTGGACAATGAGATTACCAAGCTTGTTGCTTTTTGCTTGTGCCATTATTCCTTTGAGAACCTCTTTGAGGATTTGGTAACGGATGCCAGAGATCTTAAGATCGGGGATCTGTTGCCGACAAGTGCCGTTGCGGTCGTCCGTTGATTGTCAGGAGCCTGAAGCGACCGACCCGAATACCGATGCGAGAAAATCTTAGCCCGGGTTAATTTTGCTTAGTCTAATCTTTCTTGGACCTTTCGTTCAGTCTCTGGCATTGTTCGCCAGGGCAAGAACGACACGTCTGGCCATTCTTGGAATGGAGTATGCGATGGAGAGCGCAGCGCTTACTTGCGGCAGGATCTGGGTGACGGTGAGAAATTCTCGATCGAGCCGCCAGTATGCTTCGTAGAGGTCGGCTATCTTGAGCTCTTTTTCGCCTCGTTTCATCGCTTCACCCTTGGCGAATAGCAGGGCGCATACAAAGCATGCCACCAGGCTGTTGAAGCCCGAGACCACCGAATAGCCGGCAGCGGCGGGACCGAAATAAGTCTTGCCGAAGATCTTGACATAGAGCCAGCGGCAGAAGAGCTCGTTCATCTCGGGCGACAGCGGCTCGACTTTATAGTTGAGCGACTTGCTCAGGTCGTTGGCTCCGATTTGTGGAATCTCGGCTTTTTTGAAGAGGATGGTGCTGATGCCGGTGCCGGCGAGATGACCGAATTTTTTCGCGATCATCATGATCGAGCGGGGACTGAAAGACTGTCCCTGTATCTGCCAGAGCTCCTCATAGCTAGACCGGACCGTGGGGTAGACGAGGTAGAGGTAATAGATCATGGCGATGATCGAGACATCGGTTCCGGAAGGATTGCCGGCTCCGGAGGCGGTGACATCGGGCTGGTAATCAGCCAGCTCGGCAAGGGACTTGCCTTCCCTTGCCAGCCGTGTAGCCCGCAGGACGATTTCCTCTGCCTGGACGAGGACGTCGAAGAAGTTTCGCTTCTCGTCCATAGCCTGCTTCAAAAAGCCGGTGAGACGGGCGTCGAAGTATAGAAACTCGCTCCACGGGACCGAGGCTCCGGCGGCAAAGTCGACCTCGTCAAAGGGGTTGGCTGGTGGTTCTGTTGAAGCACCGGTAGCGGTATCGGCCGGTCGGTCGGCGGCTCGGGCACTCAGGTGATGGACTGTCTTTCTGAAATAGCCTTTGAGCTTCTCTTCCTGATCGGTGAGGAGCTCGCCGATGTTGCGGACCGAGGCCATGCTGTTATAAGCCAGTCCCATATAGATTCCGGTGGGAGTCTCTACATAGGAGTAAGGAAAGATCTGGCAGGTGCCGGGCTTCTGCTCCTCGCCCATATGTCCGTGGATGAAACAGAGTCCGTCGATCAGGAAGGGACAGGTCCCGTCTTTCCGTGGCTTGGTGAAATGAGGGTACTGAGCCAGACCCTGCTTGAATTGGTCCTGTCTGTGGATAAAGAGCTCTTTGTTCGCCAGGTCGGGATGCAGCGAGCCCCAGTCGACGTCTTTGACCCGGGAATAGTCGGCTTCGCTCAGACCGACCGACCAGCCCGAGCAACAACGCCCGCAACCCTGGCAGTTGTAGCGGATCTCCTCCGGTATGAGCAGCTTGAGATCATCGGCTTTTTGAGCTTCTTTGTCAGTCATATCCTATACTCATCCCCGGCCTCGTCTGTCTTAAACAACATCTACCACTATAACAAGCAGTAGAAAATCGTTCAAGTGAACGATAGCAGAATAGACCGGTGTGCCGGGTTCTTCTGCTATCGTTCGGGGTGTGCTGTTTCTGAATCCAAGGATTGTCTCCTAGTTGCCGGGAGCGAGAATAGCTTCGTCGACCTTCAGAGCCTGGTCCAGAACCGTGTCGTTGCGACCGGCACCAGATCCGTTGGAAGTGGCTTGAACGTCGGGCTCGAGTCCCAGCTTGTGGACGCACGTACCGTCGGGCTGGTAGATGTATGCCTGGGTAACCTTGATTGCTGCCCCTCCGGGAAGCTCGAAGGTCGTTTGCATAATCCCCTTTCCGAAGGTGGTTTGGCCGACGAGCCTGGCGCTGCGGTGGTGCCGCAGGGCTCCGGCTAACGCCTCGGAGGCGCTGGCGGTGTTGCCGTCCACCAGGATCGTGAGCGGCTTGTTGCCGGTCAGATTGGCGGGGCTTTCTTTGCGGCTCGTCTCACTGCCGTTTTCGTATTCGAGGAGTCTGCCGGCCTTGAGCTCGTAGCGTCCGGTCCAGGGCTTGCCGTCCTTCCTTCCGCTGGCGGTCTGGAAGACCCCCTGGTCGGCGAAAAGAGCGAACACCCGGAACGACTGCCAGACAAGCCCGCCGCCGTTTCCTCGCAGGTCGATGATCAGGGCTCTCGCGCCGGAGAGGGCTTTGAGAGCCTGCTCGACTTCGGTGGCAGTGTTGTTGGAGCTGAAGGTTCTGATCTTGACATGGCCAACTCCATCCGGAAGCATGCGCCAGGTGACGACATTGGTAGCCGTCCTTCTGGACTCGCGATGCTTCTTCTCAACAGGGCTGTAATACCTGGTGTAGCGGTCGTTGAGGGTGCTCAACATGGAGTCGATTTCGGCCTCGGCAGCCTTCATGCTCGTGAAACGACGAGGTGCCGACTTGCGGGCTTTCCAGCCTGCGAGCCTGTCCTCGAACAGAAAGTTGTCGTTGACTCTCGTCCAGACCGCCTCGTACCGGCTCTCGGGAGTCGGTGCCTGGTGGGCGACCCGGTTGGCAACCACAACTGCCAGGCAGACCAGGGTCAAGGCAGCGAACAACGCTGAAAAGACCTGCCCTGCGTTCTTTCTATGCCTGCGCATTGTAGGGTCCTCTGTCTTAAAGGAACAGAGGAGGGCACCATTTCTGGTGCCCTCCTCTGGCGCGGGTCCGGCTTATACAGAGCCGGTTGCCGCGACTTCAGAATCGGTCAGTTGAGGGTGACCTTGCCCTCGGTCACATGGACCGGCGTGCAGACGGTGCGGCGATGGGAGCGCGAGGGACCGGTGTTCACCGTGTCCCGGTTGAAGATGCCGGTGAAGAGCCGCTCACCCTTCGAGAGGGCGGGGACTTCCTCCACCGGAACGTACTCCATCTGACCGTCGATTTCGCGGAAGACGCACTGCCCGACCTTGACCTCCCGGAGGGAGCCTTCGGGAAGCGCGATCTGGCGCGTGTGGCTCCGCGACGGTCCGTCCTTGGCGGTCTCCATGGTGAAGCGACCGGCGAAGGCGCGCTCGCCCGCCTGGAGGAACGGGACAGTGTTGACGGGAACGTACTGGTCGATGCCGGCGACGTTCCGAATGACACAGATTGTTGACTGGCTCATGATTAACCTCGATTTCTGACGTTTGGTTGTAGGTTGAACTGAACAGACTGACTGACGATCTGCAACTGGAAGCGCATCCGAGTCTCGGAAGCGCCTCCTGAACTGTCCGAAACTCCTGCCGGTCAGCCGATCACCTGCTTGTACAGGTGCAGCTTCTCGGCTGCCAGCTCGAATGCCGCCCTCAGCTCCGGGGTCGAGACCCCTCTGGACAGGCAGGTTTGCCAGGCCGAGACGAGACGGTGCTGGAGCTTCCACCGGTTGATATCGACCGAGTGCTTCTCGGCGCTCTCAAGTATGGGAAGGAGTTCTTCCACTGCCTCGACGGTGTCGAGAGGCCCTTTGAAGACGCGGTCGACGCGGTGCTTGAGAGCCACCCGCCTGACACGCTTGCTGTAGACATCGGCGCCGTTGCCGAATTCGGCCATGTTCGAAGGAGCTTTCTCGAGGGTTTTGACTAGCCTGTCCTCGAAATCGCTGGCCTTCCCCGTGACCTTCTCGGCCAGCTCGATTGCTCGAGTGGCGTAGCAGAGAGCCTGGATGGGCTCGATGCGGCCGATGTCGTCGAAGAACCAGGCGCAGCTCGTGTACATGAGCATCGCCATATGGCTCATCTCGAGAAGCTCGAAAGCCCTGGTGTCCGCTTCCTGAGACCTCGTCCCGGCGAGCATCTGCTCGTCGAGGAAGGAGGAAGCGTCGCGGGCTCCGGTCACGACCCCGACATAGGCGTTGCGCGCCTGCCACGGGTCGGTGAAGAGTTTCGCCCCTTCGCACTCGAAGATGGTCACAAGCTGTGCGTGAAGGTCATCGAGAGCTTCCCGCAGAGGCTGCCTCCACCTGAGTTGCCACTTGCCGTTGCCGTCGCCGGTCTGACATCCGCAGTCGGACCGCCAGCGCTCGACACCGTGCACGCAGCTCCAGGAGCTGTTCTCGTGGATTTCCGCCTCGTCCTGGGGCGGGTTGAGCTCGAGGAAACGGCCATAGTTGGTAATGGTCACTTCCTTGCTGTTCTCGAACTGGTCGATCACCCAGGCAAGGCACATTTCACCGAACCTGAAGTGATGACCGAAGGTCTCGCCGTCCACGGCTAGATGCACGAGCTGGTCGTGCTGGCGCTTGTCCGAGAAGCCGCTGAGAATCCGGGACTTGAACTTGTCTCCGGACTCGAGCAGGCGCTCGAAGGCGACAGCTTGCGAGATGGGCCCGTCGTAGAAGAAGAGATTGATGGTGGCACCGGACGGCAGTCGGCACAGGTACCCCCTGGTCGGGTCGATGCCTCCTTCGCTCTGCCAGGCTTCGGAATCAGAGCCCATTTTGCGCCAGCGTTTTGCCTGGCGCGGTGCAAGCACGGTGAACTTGATGCCGTTTCTGGCCAGGACCTCGAGCGTGGCGGTATCCACGGCGGTCTCTGCCAGGTGCATGCCTTCGGGCTTGCGACCGAAGTACTGCTCGAAAACGGCGATTCCCCACTTCACCTGCGTTTCCCTGTCCCGTTCGGAGGCCAGGGGCATGATGACGTGGTTGTAGACCTGGGCGATGGCGTTGCCATGCCCGTTGTTGCGCTCCCGGCTCTTGCGGTCGCCGTCGATGACGCGGGCAAGCGTGATCGGGGCGTGCTGCTCCATCCAGGTGAGCAAAGTCGGTCCGATGTTGAAACTGGCGAACTCGTAGTTGTTCACCATCGAGGCTACCCGGCCGCCATCGCCCATGATGCGGGCGAATCCATTGGGCTCGTAGCACTCGTCGTTGATACGCTCGTTCCAGTCATGGGACGGCGCCGCCGACGGTTGCATTTCGATGTAACCGAGCCAGGGATCTTCTCGAGGCGGCTGGTAGCAATGCATGTGTACCGTCAGGTACTTGTTCATGGCAGTGCTCCTTAGCTTTTGTCTGCAGAAAAAGAAAAAGCGATACAGCCGCCCCGGCTCCTTGTCGGAGCTTGGGGGCGGCTGCTCGCCGGTATTGGCTCGGTTTCGTCCGTGGAGCGGGCTTCCCTGTGAGAGCTACCCGCGCCGCAGAGCGACTCAGGCAGTCTTGGCCACAGGGCTTTCACCATCCTGGTTTTTCACAACCTCGATGGTGCGAGCCATTTCGTCGTTAGCCACTCGGTTCTCGGCTACGTTGCCCATCCGGAGGATGGTCAGCCCCTGGTAGTGCTCTTCCTGACCGGGAAGGTCGAGGTGCGAGCGCATCAGGGTCCAGGACTCATGCTTGGGCAGGGTCCACCAGACAGCGTTTTCTCCCTTGATGGGAACGCCCTGGCGGTCTGCTTCGGCACCGACCCAGGTCACGAGCGTCCGGGCGACGGAGTTGGCCTCGGGGCCTCCCTCGCCGTCCGGCATCTCCAGGCACGTGAAGTGCAAGACCACCCGAGAGTTCGGATTGTCCTGGAGCTCGGCCAGAAGGCTCATGAGCGGCCGGTAGCCGCGCCCCTGGTCGTCGTGATCCCAGTCGTTGAATCCAGTACGCAGAAGACCGGCAGCAAGCTCTGCCAACCGGTCACCGAGCACCACACGATCACCCTCGCGCCGCCCGGTGCGCCAGTGCACGCCCGGCACCTTGGCTCCGATGTCGATACCCGCGAGAGGCGAGTCGTCGGCAGCGAAGACGCTCAGCGCCAGACGCAACACCATGCGTCCGTGGTTGAAGAGGATGGTGCTGTACCACTCGAAGAAGTCCCGACCATAGGTGATGTCCCAGTGGTCGCCACGCTGGAAGAACTCGGCCGGATTGCTGGGAGGGTTGATCTCCTGGCCGCCGGCGACGTTGGTTCCCCAGGCGCGGTCGATGCCCTCGGCGTTGTGGTACTTGTTGAAGACCCACTTCCGGAAGGACTCGATGGCTGGACGTGAGTAGCACTGCAGCGAACCGCGTGCCGGGTAGTCGGCGCCGTCGTCGTGGCTGTTGTACGACGGGTACCGGAGCTCACCAGCAGGACCTAGGCTCACGTTGATCTCGGCGATGTGGTCGGCGAGATGCGCGAAGTGGGAGCGGAACGCCAGCATGACTCGCTCGTAGAGCGGCAGAGCGTGAACAGTGTTCCAGAACGAGATGTACTCGTCGCTGGTGTTGCCCTGCTCGCTGACGAACTTGAGGTCATGCTCGTCGGTGTAGCCCGTGATGCTCTTCAGCTCGCTCCACACCCAGGGCTTGATGGGCACGAAAACGGTGTCGCCGATGTTGCCGCCGCAGCGGTGGAAGCTCAGGATGGGAATCCACTTGAGCCCTGCATCGATGACTTCGCTGGCAAGCTTGTCGTAGTAGGTCCAGTCGAAGATGCCGGGGGCAGTCTCGATCAGACCCCACCACACGTCGGTGGTGACTGCCTCGACTCCGAGGCGCTTCATTTCCTGGAGGTGACGCTTGAATTTGCGCCACGCTTCCTGTGACGGCCCGCTGAACAGGTCATGGGGATCACCCACGACCAGCGGCGCCATCACGTTGACCGTGATGTGATTTTTCGCGTTCATGATTTTTCTCCACTCTTTTAGAGTTCGTAAAAAACAAGAAAACGCGCCGCTTTTGAGGTGGCACGTACTTACCGGAAAGCCCAATGCTCGCCGGCGACTTGTTGATGTTGTTGATGAGGTTGTCGTTTACCTCTCCTCGGGTGGAGGAGGGGCGATTGCTATCAAGTCGGAGTGATGTCGGGTTTTGACGTTTTCTGGGAGTTAGTCACTCGGGTTGTAAAGAACTTGATATTTCAGCCTTAACATAAACTACCGATTTTCACCAAGACCACTTGGTATCAAGGTATGTAAGGGCTTTTCGCGTCTGTCGTTCACGGACAGCAAGGTTATTTGGCTCTTTTACAAGTGGGGTCATTCTTGATTTCTCCAAATCTTGAAAGATCACGGACCTAGCGCAAGGTTTAATCTATAGCGAGACCGGCACTATGGCCGGTTGGAAATATCAAGAGCCAAGATCCACGTTGAAGCCTGCTCTGAAGTCCGCTCTGAGTGTAGAATCGACCTTGCTTCTTCGATGAGGAAAGGGCTGTGAAATTTGCGCGCTCCAGCGGTGTTCTGCTGCATCCAACTTCGCTTCCCGGGCCATTCGGAATCGGCGATCTCGGCCAGTGCGCCTATGATTTCGCCGACTTTCTGGCCAGGTCCAGCCAGCACATCTGGCAGATCCTCCCCCTCGGTCCCACCGGGTATGGCGACTCTCCCTATCAGGGGCTCTCGGCCTTCGCCGGCAATACTCTTCTGATCAGCCCCGAGAAGCTGGTGGCCGACAAATTCATCAGCAAAGAAGATATCGCCTCGCCACCGCGATTCACAGCCGACAAGGTGAGTTACGGCAAGGTGATCGAGTACAAGCGCAAGCTGCTCAGGGAAGCCTTCGAGAATTTCAAGAAGAGCCCTGATGTGGTCAAGCAGACCGAGTTCCTGGCCTTCTCCCAGAAACACCAGGACTGGCTCGACGACTATGCACTTTTCGTCGCACTCAAGGACATGCACGATGGCGCCTCCTGGGATCAATGGGAGCCTCGTTTCGCCCGGCGCAAGGAAGAGGCCCTCGAGAAAGCGACCGACGAGCTCTCGGATCGGGTCGAGGCGGAGAGGTTCTTTCAGTATCTTTTCTTCCACCAGTGGGCTGAGCTCAGGGCTTATTGCAACAAGAAAAACGTCTTTCTCGTCGGCGACATGCCGATTTTCGTAGCCTACGACTCTGTTGATGTTTGGCGGAACAACAATTTCTTCAAGCTCTCCAGGGAAGGCTCACCAACTGTAGTGGCAGGTGTACCTCCGGACTATTTCAGCGCCACCGGGCAGCTCTGGGGCAACCCTCTCTATAACTGGGAGTCCCTCAAAGAAGATCGTTTCGGCTGGTGGATCAAGCGTTTCCGGATGGCCCTCGAAACCGTCGATGTTATGCGTCTCGATCACTTCCGGGGGTTCGCCGCTTGCTGGGAGATCCCGGCGGGCGAAACCACGGCGAGGAAGGGGAGATGGGTGCACACCCCGGGGCGCGAGTTATTCAAAGCTCTTACCCGGGCTTTCGATCCTCTGCCCCTTATCGTCGAGGATCTCGGCGTCATCACCCCGGACGTGGAGCAGCTTCGCGATGATTTCGAGTTCCCGGGAATGCGGATTCTGCAGATGGCGTTCGGAAGCGATGCATGCAACATAGATCTACCGCACAACTATGTGCCGCACTCGGTGGTCTATACAGGCTCTCACGACCACGACACCGTCCTCGGTTGGTTCCGGAGCAAAGCCGGTGCCGGTTCCACCAGAGACGCCGCCCAGATCGAGAAAGAGCGCGAGCACTGCCTCCGCTATCTTCGCTCCGAAGGCAAGCATATCAACTGGGATTTCATCGAAGCAGCATTCGCGTCGGTGTCCTGCATTGCCGTAGTGCCTTTGCAGGATGTGCTGGGTCTTGGTTCTCAGGCGCGCATGAACCTTCCTGCCAGCCAGGAGGGCAACTGGTCCTGGCGTTTCCGCAGCGAGATGCTGACCGGGCAGCAGAGCGACAAGCTCGCAGAGCTGACTGTTCTCTATGGCCGTAACAACCCGATCATGTAGTAAAGTTAGGTCGGAATTCGACAGTACCGGAGAGCCGTAATGGGCAATGACTCTTACCATGAAGACAGACCCTGGGGCGCCTTTTATATCCTCGCCGACAAGCCCAACACCAAGGTCAAGCGCCTGGTGGTCAATCCCGGCCAGCGTCTGAGCCTGCAAAGCCACAAGCTCAGAGATGAGCACTGGGTGATTGTTGCCGGTGTCGCCCGGGTTACTCTCGATGACAATACCAGAGACTTCAGCTATGGTGACCATGTCTATGTCAAACGAGGCGTAAAGCACAGGATCGCCTGTGCCTCGGATGAGCCTGTGGAAGTGATCGAGATTCAAACCGGCGAAGCATTCCCCGAAGAGGACATAGTCCGCTATTCGGACGACTACAATCGCACCTGAGTCTCTCAGCCCGGCTTTCAGTGCGTCTCTCAGTCCAACTCTTCCAGGTCGGCCAGCTCGAGGACCATGGCTCTCATGCCCGGTACCGAGGGATCATCGGGATCGATGGTGAGCACTCGGTCCAGGCAGGCGTGGGAGGCGTCGAGATCGCCCTGGAGGGCCCGGGCTCGAGCCAGATGCAGCCAGGCGCTGATATAGTCCGGATTGAGCTCGAGAGCCGATTTCAGAATCTCGATTGCTTCTGCGAAAGCCCCTTCTCTGATGAGAAGACTGCCGAGATTGCCATAGGGCCACTCGAAATCAGGATATTCATCGATGAGATTCAAGAAGACTCGTTTTGCCTGGGTCGACTTGCCGGCGAACATCAGGTTGAAGCCCTGGATATTGGTTTGCTCGGCCACCAGTGGCACGGGATAGCGCGGAATCTTGGTGCTGAGGAACCGTCTTGCATCGGCGGCTGACCGGGAGCCCGGATCGGATTCGATGGCTAGAAGCAGCGCGTCGCGCGCCTGTTCTGTCCAGCCGGCTTCTTTGTAGCGAAGACCGAGAAGGTAATATTCCTTTCCGGAGAGACCGTCCGGCACCTCCCTCGGGGGTGGCTCCTCGGCCTTGAGATTGGCCAACTTGTCTCTCAGGGCGTCGAGCACGCCGGCTCTCTGGTCAGCCGGCACGCCCAGTTCGCTGAGCTGACCTTCAATCGCCAGCATCTGCACTTCGAGATCTTCGTCGTGGCTGGAGGAGCGTCTGATTTTGAGCGCATCGTTGATCAGTTTGAGAATGCTGTTGCCCAGGCTCGAAGGGATCGGGATGCCCTGCTCCGCTTCGTCTGTAATACCCAGATCTCTGGTCATGCACTCGACAGCCTGCTCCTGTTTGCCCATCAGGGCATAGAGCAAACCCAGTCGCCTGTATTGTCTGGGAGCGAGGTCTTCGGGGACGTTTTCAGGAGGTGGCTGCACTGGCAGTAAATCCGTAAGCAGTCATCAGGTCATGGATCTAGCTTACTCCTATTTTTGAGATAGCGAAGCGACGAGAGATGCAAAACAGGCCAAGAAATAAAAAAGAGCTCTATTCGACAATCGGGAGTTGAGTTGTTCAGCTTCTATTTGATAGCTAACTATGTCTTTCTGATTCACTCTCAAAAAACTCTTTAACGGCTTCCTTCCGGACTCCAACATTTTTCTCCGCTGCTTCGACGATTTAGCTTGTCGACAGTCGGGGACCGGCAGGAGCTGACTTTCTGCGTCCGGTGTCACTGCTGGTGGTACCGGAAAACGAGGAGAATTATCGTGTCTGCATCCGCTAATCGCCAGGCGGAGTCGCTTGCTCGCAACTACAAGCTGACTCTGCGTTTGAAGTTCTACAAAGGTGGTGCCGCCCTGGGCAGCGCCATGAGTTCTATTGCTCGCGCCGGTGGTGACACGGGCACAATTGATGTCGTTCGTGCCGGCAAGGATTTTGTTATCCGGGATGTCTCGGTGACACTCAGGGACGAGAACCACGGCAAGATGCTTGTGCGCCGCCTGAAGCGGCTCAAGTATGTCGATGTGGTCGATGTTTTCGATCCGGTGCTCCTCAAGCATTCAGGAGGCAAGATCACTGTCGATCCGCGCCTGCCCATCGCCAATGCCAGCGATCTCGCCGAGGTCTACACCCCGGGCGTCGCTCAGGTATCGCTGGCTCTCTCCGCCGACCCGGGTCGAGCCTGGTCCCTCTCCTGCAAAGGCAACATGGTGGCCGTGGTCTCCGATGGTTCCCGGGTCTTGAGTCTGGGCAATATCGGTCCTTACGGGGCTCTTCCCGTGCTCGAAGGCAAGGCTATGCTCTTCAAGCATTGTGCCGGCGTGAATGCATTCCCGATCTGTCTGGCCACTCAGGACGTCGACCAGATCGTTTCGACGATAATCAATATCGCCCCGGTTTTCGGTGCCATCAATCTCGAGGACATCGCCTCTCCGGGCTGCTACGAGGTTGAGCGCCGGCTCAAAGAAGCCCTCGATATCCCGGTCTTCCACGATGACCAGCATGCCACCGCCATCGCTGTGGTGGCTGCGGCGATAAATGCCGCCCGGGTGGTCGGCAAAGACCTGTCCCAGCTGAAGCTGGTGGCAGCCGGTGTCGGTGCTGCCGGCATGGCGTCCATCAAGTTGCTCATGGATGCCGGCGTCAAGGACGTGATCGGTTTCAACCAGGTTGGCCCCGTTCATGCCGGGCGCACCGATCTCACGCCCCAGGAGCGCTGGCTCGCTGAGAACAGCAATCAGTCAGGGTTCAAAGGCTCTCTGAAAGAAGCTCTTGCCGGAGCCGATATGTTTCTCGGACTTTCGGTGGGTGGTCTTCTGAAGGGGCAGGACCTGAAGGTGATGAAAAAGGACGCCATTGTTTTCGCTCTGGCGAATCCGGTTCCGGAAGTGCTTCCGGAAGAAGCGGCTTCTTTCGTGAAGGTGATGGCCACCGGAGGCTCCAATTATCCAAACCAGATCAACAATGCCCTGGTCTTCCCCGGAGTCTTCCGCGGCGCGCTCAGAGCCCGTGTCCGGGAGGTCACCGAGGCCATGAAGATGGCGGCAGCCCGCGCCCTTGCCGGAGTGGTGGGGGATGACGAGCTTCACGAAGACTACATCATCCCGAGCATCTTCGATGCTCGCGTGGCCAAGGCTGTTTCCACTGCGGTTATCGAGGAGGCGCTGGCATCGGGTCTGGCTCGCTCGCATCCTGACCCCAAGGACTTCTGATTTTCTGTAGAGGCAAGAGACCCGCTCCGGTCTCTTGCCTCTTCTTTTTCCTTTTAAGCAATACGAGGACATATAGTAAAATTGAACTCTGCATGACAAATACCTGTCAGTTCAAAGCAGGTAAGCTGTGAAGGTCAGGCGGACCCGGTTCGAGATTTCGGAACGGCAGTTTGCCTGCCGGTGGGCAATTTTAATCTACCTACTTTGAACGGACTGGTATGGGAGTGTCCGCTAGTTTTTATAGCATCAACGACCTGAAAGTGAGATTTCTAGGCGTTTCTGACGTATTTTTCGCCGTTTTTTATGGCACAAACGCATTTTTGGTCTGGGAATGGAAATACTGGGGTCTCTTATGGCAGCTTGGGGGGAACAGGACATTGGTGGGGACTCTAGCTTCAGTGTGCTTGCCGTTGGGCATTTTAATCTACCTGCTTTGGAAGGCTGATGAATAAAAACCCGGGCTCGCTCAGTTACTTTTTTAACTTCAGATAGAGAGTCGTCTTGCTCTCGTCTTTGATTGGCGAAGTGACTTCCGATTCTTTCACCACCGAAATGGGAATTCCATTTTTCTGCACCATGACGAAGACAGTGCCCGGTTTGCTGGCGGTGATGTATTTGCCGTTGTTTCCATAGGCTCTGATTAGAAATGCAGTACCGTCTTCCTGGGTAGTTCCTTCGAAAGGATTGACGGTGAGACATTCGATGAGACCCGGGTTGAGACCGGTTTCCTTATCCGGTTTGAACATAGCCTTACCAGATGCCATGTCATTGAGAGATTCGGCATAGGCGACATCGCCTTCGTCTTTCTCGAACTGCCTGAGTCTCAGTAGCGGTCTCATACCGCTTCCGAGAGGATTGTTCAAATCGGTCTCCGGTCCGAGATCGCGGAATTGCTTGCGTTTGCTTGGATAACGGAAGCTGTTGCGGGAGAAGAAATAATTGGCGAGATCGGCGATCGTCTTCATCGCTTTGATTATGGACTGGTCCGTGGACGACTCGGCAAAGAGTATGGTCCCTTCCGGGTCTTTGAAGCCTTGTGGTATCTGCTCGAGAACATAGCTCTCATCGCCGCCGGTGAGCTGTTTGAGCATGGCCATGGGTCCACCGGAAGGCTCGCCGATCTTGACGCTCAACTTCGTAGTAGTCTTGCCGAAAGTAAGCTCGGCGGTTCCGTTGTTCATCACTTTCAGGCTCTTTAGCCCGTCCGGGCTCTGATAGGTGCTGCCGACGAAATGAGCGAGGCGCGAGTCGATCATGCCGGTCTGAGTCGTCTCGGGCTTGAGCATCATGAATGCGGCGGCCATGGTTGTTGCGATTGCACCAATCAGGGCGCCTACCACCAGGACCATCACCCAGCGTCCGGCCGGCTTGGATGCCTTCATCGGTGGTGGCGTCATCTCCTGGTTTCGAAAACGACTGCGTGACTGGTGGAGTTGTCTCTGCCTTTCGATATTCTCGAGGTTGAAATTGCCGGTCCAGACCAGGAAAAGGTCGTCAAGGTCGCCGTCTTCGCCGATCGGGCCGGATGCTCCTTTGATAACGACATCTTGAAATTCCTGCTCCAGGGCTTCGAGATCGTCTTTGTAAGCGCCGATTTTCTTGAGCAGGTTCATATGCAGCCGGTAGGCAGCGGTGACGAGGGGATGAGACGGGGCCAGAAGAGCGTTCGCCTTATTGATCGCTTCGCGTCCTCGCATTTTTGCTTCACTGAATCGCTCGAGCTTTTCGCAGGTTTTGGCGATTTTCTGGAGGGCTACGATGAAAGTCGTCGCCTCCGTTTCTTCTGTCTTCTCGCAGATCTGCTTCAAGGCAACGAAGTTCTCCAGAGCCTCGTCGAAATTAGCCAGGTGGTAATTGCAGTCTCCCAGCTTGTGCAGACAAGTCTGTGCTTCTTCGGACGTATAGGCCTCCGATTCGCGGATGAGCCTGAGAGCCTGCTCCAGCAGCGGTTTGGCGACCTGGAAGTTGTCGTTCTCCAGTGCCGAGTCGGCGGTGGCCATATGGATACGTGCTTTATGAAGGTCCTGACTCCGATTGCTCGTGTCGGTTCTGGGCTCTTCATCGACCTCGACAAAAACCTGTCTGGGCTCCTGCTGGTGCTCCTCCTCTCTGATTTCCTCTGGAGGCTCCTGGTCGGTTTTCTCTTCCTGAAAATCCTCTTCTTCATTTTCGAAGGCCTGAATGTCGAAAGATGATATCGACCTTCTGGGTGGATCCGGGGCGACCGGTTCGCTTTCTTCGGGTGGCTCTTCGACTGAAGATGGTGCCTCTGGTGTGGATTCGGGAGGAGTCTGAGCTTCGGGCGGAGCAGGCCATGTATCGTCTGGCTCGGATAGCGTGTCTTCAAACAATTCCCGGTTGGCCGGAGGAAAAATAGGATGCTTGCCCGAGGCACTGACCTCGTCTTCGGTCTGCTTCTTTCTCCTGGGTACTTTCTTGGGATCGAATGCTTTCATCTTTGGCAGGACAGAGGATGAGCGCGACTTGCCCGGAGGCGTCGGTGTTTGTGTCTGCGGCGCTTGTGGTGGCAGTCCGGGTGGCGCCTGTTGGGGAGGTTGAACAGGAGGTTGAACAGGAGATTGAACAGGCGCCTGAGGAGGGCCCTGGGGAGCGAAGGGCTGAGCCGGAATGTTCTGTTGCGGAGGCGGTCCGGGAGGAGGTCCCTGGGGAGCGAAGGGCTGACTCGGAATGCTCTGTTGCGGAGGCGGTCCGGGAGGAGGTCCCTGGGGAGCGAAGGGCTGACTCGGAATGCTCTGTTGCGGAGGCGGTCCGGGAGGAGGGCCCTGGGGAGCGAAGGGCTGACTCGGAATGCTCTGTTGCGGAGGCGGTCCGGGAGGAGGGCCCTGGGAAGCGAAGGGCTGGCCCGGAATGCTCTGTTGCGGAGGCGGTCCGGGAGGAGGGTCCTGGGGAGC
>Ga0226835_1000495_pt1 | contig 42999 bp, 34 predicted proteins | sample LAC_MetaG_1_FD_163627 | JGI IMG/M metagenome (GOLD analysis project Ga0226835, IMG submission 163627) | Anaerobic ammonium oxidizing microbial communities from anammox membrane bioreactor (MBR) in UC Berkley, California, United States -... | ecosystem: Engineered > Bioreactor > Anaerobic >...
CCGCAGGGGCAGGGGTTCATCGCCGCCACCAGCTGGAACTGCGCCGGGTAATCGACGCGGTGCGCGGCGCGGGCGACGCGGATGTGGCCGGATTCGAGCGGCTCGCGCAGCGCCTCCAGCACGCGCCGCTCGAACTCCGGCAGTTCGTCGAGGAACAGCACGCCGTGGTGGGCGAGCGAGATCTCGCCCGGACGCGGGTTCGAGCCGCTGGGGAAATTTTCGCTAATGTAGACTTTTGTTACCGGTAATGTAGAAAATGTGCATGAAACGGGTTTAATAGAATGCTTTGTACAAGAGAAGCCGCTTCCCCTCCCATTTTGGAATGCGCCAATTGATTTGGCGCACATCAGGTAATTCATGCGAGCTTGTTCAGCACAGGCGGGCCTAACGACAGTTCCACCTTGATCCCTGCGGGTTTAGTTCTACAAAAAGAAAGTCTGGCGCCGTCGCTCGGCAACAGGGCCTTGATGAGTTGAAGCCCCGTACCCAGCTCTTTCCCCGTCTCGAAATCGAACCCTTCCGGCAAATTACCGCAGGCATTGCGTACCTCGACCACGGCGTCGAATTCCCTTTCTTCGAGCGACAAATACACCGGCGGTTTGTCGCCATCCTCCCTCAAGCAGGCCTTGATCGCATTGATCACCAGTTCATTGATGACGAGCGCCAGCGGCACGGCCTCGCGCTCGTGGATGCTCCATGACGCCCCGGCGGTTTCCATTGTCACCTCTATGGAGACTTCCGGGAAGGTGCGCTCCTTGTCCATGACGATTCCCGTCAGAATATCTTTAATTTGGAGCGCATCGGACCGACTGCTTCCATGCAAACCGTGCACGAGGGCGATGGCGCCGATTCTGGCTACCGCCGTCTCGATCAACTCCTTCAGTTCCGGTCTGCCATGGGTGGATTGTCGCAGTAGTCCGATCACCCCCTGGAGATTGTTCTTGATTCGGTGATGCACTTCCCGCACAAGGGTATCGCGCTGTCGCTCCAGGTTTTCGATTCGCCTGCGTTCGGCCTCTTTCTGGTCCGTGATGTCCGTAATGATCCCGATGGCGGTTGGCGTCCCGCCTTGTTCGCTTCGCAGCAGGCTGCCCCTCAGGCGCCCCCAGAAGACTTCACCGGTCTTTCTGACATAGCGCTTCTCCAGTTCGAAGGAATCATGCTCTCCAGTGAAGAGCTTCCCCGCCATTTCCCTGCTCTTCTCGACATCCTCCGGATGGGTCACTTGGGCGGCACTCAAGCCGACGATCTCCTCCTGCCCGTAGCCGAGCATCTTCGCCAGCGCCTTGTTGATCTCGATGAAGCGGTAATCCTCACCGATGATGGAGATTCCCGTCGGTGCGGTTTCGAACAGCGTCCTGAAGCGCGATTCGCTCACGCGCAGGGCCATTTCGGCCCGCTTCAGCTCGGTGATGTCGATGTTGATGCCGAGCATTCCGGTTATTTCCCCGCCGGTTCGGACGGGCGCCAGCACGTTGAAACACCAGCGCCTGTCCAGTCCGTGGCCGTAGGCCACCTCGCCGCGGACGATCTCCCCCTGCAAGGCGCGCCGATTATTCTCCCTCCAGATGGTGAGGGACTCCTCATCGACGCCGGCTTCGCCCACCGTCTTGCCAAGCTGGTCACCCCAGTTCCGCACCACCAAGGCGCTTTGCATCGTGCAGAGTTGCTCGCGGTCCCGCACCCAGAATTCAACGGGAATGTTGTCGAAGGCGGTCTTGAGGAGGGACTCGCTGGCGCGCAGCGCCTCCTCCGCCCGTTTTCGTTCGCTGATGTCGCGCGAATTGACGACGATGCCGCGCACCGCCGGGTTCTCCAGGAAGCTCCGTCCGTGCGATTCGAAGCAAATCCACTTGCCGCCCTTGTGCCGCAAACGGTGCTCGACGACGATCACCGCGCCGGGATTGCGAATCGCGTCCTCCAACCCGGCGAGCGTCTCCTGCAGTTCATCGGGATGAACCAGATCGAAGCCGGACGTGCCGAGCAGTTCGTCCGGCGCGTAACCGAGCAGCCTGGCCATGGAGGGACTGAGGAAGCGGATGCTTCCATCGCCGTCTAGCAAGGAAATGATGTCCGAGGAATTCTCGATCAACGCCCGGAAGCGAGCCTCATTCTCCCGCACCGCCTGCTCAACCCGTTTCCGTTCCTCGATTTCCAGATTGAGCAAAGCATTGGCGGCCTCCAGGCTGGCGGTACGCTCCGCGACCTTGGTTTCGAGCGCTTTATGGCTCGCTTGAAGCGCGTCCTCAAGCCGCCTGCGTTCTGTGACATCGACACCGGCGCCGAGGACGCTGGGGCGGCCCCGCGGCGAGATGGGCAGCGCCGCGCAGCGCCACTCGATCATCCGCTCTTCGCCGGATTTGGTCCGCCAGGGATTCTCGTGAGGCAATTTGAGTTCGGGCGCGTAAGGGTCGGCAAAACGTTCGAGGACGACGGGAACCCAGTCCGTCGGAAGAAACAGTTCCGGAATCGTTCCGCCGACCACCTCTGCGCGGCCGTATCCGGTCAGGTCCTCGCAGGCCCGGTTGAATATCTCGATGCGTCCGTCCGGGCCGGTCATGACCACCATGCTCGGCACCGTATCGACCACCGCCTCGAGCAATAAGCGCTTCTTGCGAAGCCGCGTCTCCATGCCTTCCATCTGGATCAACTGCCAGCCGAACAACCACAGCGCGGCAAGTCCGGCGGTCCGGTTGAATATCGAGTAGAGCGGCGGCACGCCCGGCGCGGACAGGTAATGATCGAGGAAGGCAAGAACGCTGATCAACGCCAGAAACGGCATGAGCTTTCCCGTTCCATCCACCCGTACGAGGATGAACATCGGCAGCGCGTAGCACAGCCACAAGCCAAGCCCAGTCGGGGCCGCAAGATCGGCCAGAAACACGGCCAGCGTCAGTCCGGCCACCAGGACCAGGGCCGATCTATTCGTCATCCAGGGTATCGACATATTCATTCAGCCCCCTCGCGAGCCACGGTCTGGGAGCCCCCATACCATGGTGTTATGATTGTTTGAAAGCCCCGTCGGCCCGGATCATTGCCGACGGAATATAACTTGCGGCCTCGCCATCGCAAATGCATTGGGCCAAGACACGTCGCCCTGCAACCCTGTGGGAAGATACGTCATGTCTCGACTACGGCTCAATCGTCGCTGGCTGCGGCCTTCGATCAGCAAGAAATTCGCGCTGTTCTTCGCGATTCTCCTGATCGTCGTGATTTCCAGCGCACTCGTGGTGGATCACAGCATGAGCCGGTTGAACGGCGCCGGCGCCCAGATCGATCTGTCCGGGAGCCTGCGTTATCTCACCCGCAACGTACAAGTCAGCGCCCAGCACTACGCCCTCATGGGCCGGCAAGCCGACTATGAGGAGCTCGAATACAATCTCCAGCGCTTCCATCGGCATTTGGGCCTGCTGAGAAACGGGGGCGATTATTCGAATCAACGCATCCCCCCGACCCTCGGCCATCTCCATCATGAACTGTCGCTGATTGAGGCGTCCTTCAACGATTATGAAAGACAGCTGCTAACGGTCCTGGTGGCCGATAACCGTCGCAGCCAGTACGCGGAACACAAGGAGTCTTTGCATGGCGCCGCCAGCCAAATTCTCGGGTCGGCCGATCGATTCACCAATACGCTGTCGGAACAGTTGGACAAGACGCAGGCCGATATTCGGGAAACGTTGCTGAGGCTGGTTCTGATCGACGGGGCCATCCTGATCGCTGGCCTGTTCGCCGTCCGGTTTCAGATCGTGCGTCCGCTCCGAAAGGTCGAACGGGCCAGCCGGCGCATCGCCCAGGGGCATTACGACGAGCGCCTGACCCCTACCTCGGGTGACGAAATCGGAAGACTCGCCCGAAGCATCAACGACATGGCCTCCGCCATCGAGTCGCGCAAATCTGAGCTTCTCCGGTCGCGCGCCTCCCTGCTTCGGGCCAACCGCGCGCTGCGCCTGCTCTCGTCGGTAAACCACACCATGATCGGCGCCACCGACAAGCTGGAGTTGCTGCAGCGGATGTGCGAGCTGGCGGTATCGGAAGGGGGCTATCACTCCGCCTTCGTCGGCAGGGCGGAGCAGGACGAGGAGCGAACGATTGCGATCATCGCCGCCGAGGGCATGCCCGATGAGTACCGCGCCAGCCTGAAGCTGTCCTGGGCGGATAACGAATACGGGCACGGCGTCGCCGGCACCACCATCCGCGAAGACCGGACCTATGCCGTGCATTCCCTCCGCACGAATCCGCGCTTCGCCCCCTGGGCTCAAATCGCCGTCCAGCTTGGGCTGGAGGATGCGATCGGCCTGCCGATCAGGGTCGAAGGAAAGGCCTGGGGCGTGATTTGCATCTACTCGACCCAACCCGCCTCCTTCGACGATGAGGAGACCGCCCTGTTGCAGGAAATGGCCGACGATCTGGGTTTCGGCATTCAGACCCTTCGAATACGGCAAGACCGGCAGGCCCTTGAGGACACGCTCCGAAGGACCAACGAGCAACTGGAGCAGCGCGTCGTCGAGCGTACCCGGGCGCTGGAGGAGGCGAACAAGGAACTGGAAGCGTTCAGCTATTCGGTCTCCCATGACCTGCGCGCGCCCTTGCGGGCCATAGACGGCTTCGCGAACCTGCTGAATCAGGACTTCGGCTCGTCATTGAACGCTACGGGACAGGACTACCTGGCGCGGGTCCGCAGGGCTACCCAGCGGATGGCTGCGCTGATCGACGACTTGCTGGACCTCTCGCGGATTTCAAGGGCCGAGATGGCCGTCAAGGAAGTCGATCTCACCGCCATCGCGTCGGACATCGCCGGCGAACTCGTCTCCTCGGATCCGGATAGAAGGGTGAGCTTCGAGATCGCGCCGAACGTCGGCGCCAGGGGCGACCCGGGCCTGCTGCGCGCTTTGCTGCAGAACCTCCTCGATAACGCATGGAAATACACCGGCAAGACCGCCGAGCCAAGGATAGCGTTCGGTACAACCGAGACGCCGCAGGGAGAGCGTATCTTCTACGTCTCGGACAACGGGGTCGGGTTCGACTCGGACAGCGCGGGGCGGCTTTTCCAGCCGTTCATTCGGCTGCATCGGGCCGAGGACTTCCCGGGTACGGGTGTTGGCCTGGCGACGGCCGCTCGCATCGTGAGCCGCCACGGTGGGCGCATCTGGGCGCAAGCGAAACCTGATGAAGGGGCTACATTTTATTTCACGCTGCCATGATCAAAAGGCGGCTGGCGCAAAGTGGAGGCGGGAAGGGCGGGAATGCAAAATTCGCAGACGCCAGGGGATGATTCGGCGATCGGGTTCTTCCTGCCCCCAGATTTTCCATATCGCGATCTCCTTCAGGTCAGTGAGAAACTAACCGGGGCCGATGTATGCGTGCCGGGATTCGGTGCTCCGCCGGTTGGCCTCTATCACCCACACGGATACCTGTACGAACATGGCGTCGAGGGGCGCAAGACAGTGCTGCTTCCTGACCGCAACGTCGCATCGCGGATGGCACAGCTGGGCCAGGGCAATGTGGTCAAAACCGATCAGCAATTGAGGACGGCCGCGGCGTTACTCGCGTTCGCACAATGTCTCGACATCGAGATCGAGCCTTCCACCGCGTTTCATGAACTGGCTCATAAGGAAGGCAACCAAGTGGCATGGGCGGAGCTGGGATGGTTCAGGGCAGCGGACAACGCGCGGACACAGGAACTTATTAACGTCGCACTGGGGCGATCCGACTCTCTCGTCAGTCAATATGCGCCACATGAGGTGCCTGCGCACGATCTCGCTAAACCAGTCAAGCGGTGGCGCAGGAATTACGTAATCGCTCTCAAGATGATGGAGTTCGAGCGGGAAAAGCTCCAACCTGTTGAGCGTGTTCTACGTTTGTTCGATTGGATGTGCGACGACTTCATGTTCGGTGGCCCGGCGGCGCTATTAGCGAGCGTCTACTTCGCCCCGAATTCGCCCCCGATAGGGGGTGTTTTTAAGGATAAGAATTCCGTCGACCCGGAAGTGGTCCTCGCCGGTGTTCGTAATGCGGCTTGGGATATGACGTATCTCAGCGAATTCGTCCGTCAGGTGAACGCAAACGACCACGATGTCAGAACGCGCTATCTGTTCGCCAGTTTCGATAAGCGCCTTCGGAGGTTCGCGAAGCTTCTCTTCGAATATGGCGCCGACGAAGAGTCGCAACCAACCGCGCTTCCGGTAGCACTGTCACAGTGGTGGCCTCGGCGCGATGCCGAGAGGATCACCCAGGGGCTATGGGCACAAATCGAACGGGTTACGGCACCAGACTGGAAGGCGAGGCGGGCGCCGCGCCCAGACTACGTCGACTACCTGATAGAACAAGGTGAAAATCACCTCCGCAAATCGGCGCTTTGCTAGAGCGCAGCAACACAAGAGGAGCGAGGCGCCCGCTTTATTTGGCTACTCTTCATGTTCGTATAATTACTATCGGGAAAACAGTTTCGGAAAATTAGTAATTCGTCATTTATTCATTATAATTATTCCGCTGGCGAATATTTTGTTTGTATGCGCACCCGTCGCAGACCCTACATATCGGGAGCTACGCCCACGCAAAGCGGAATCCCATGCCTACCCGCAAGATCACCCGCAGCCCGGTCAAGGTCACGGGCACCCTTCCGGATGGACAGCGGTATGAGTCCACCCTCGAGGAGGATTTCTACGTCCTGCTCCGCTTCAACCCCCTTGTAGCCAATTTCGAAACTCAGCCCGTCACCGTCGAATGGCGAGATGGCAAGGGCAAGATCCGCAATTACACGCCCGACGTACTGGTCCAGTACCGACAAGATTTGACCGAATCGGCCGACATGCGGCCTGTCCTCTGCGAGGTTAAACCGGACCTGACTGAACAATCCGAGTCTCCCCGCCGGCGCAGACCACCCCGTACGGAAAACGAAGAAGAGAACCGGCACAAATGGGCCGCCGCCGAGCGCTACGCGGCAAGACAGGGCTGGACTTTCAAGGTCTACCGCGAAAGCGAAATACGCACTCCTTATCTCGACAACGCCCGATTTCTTCTTCGCTACCTTGAAAAGGCGGTTGGCTCCAAGCATGAGCCGGAGCTTCTCGCCTGGATCGCGGAACGCGGGCCCCGCACCCTGAACGAATGGGCGTCCATCCGGGGTGGTTCGTCTCAGGTTCGGGCCGAGATTTTTCCGGCGTGCTACAGGCTGATCGCCCAACGACGGGTGGAGGCGGACTTGTCGGCACCACTCACTCTTCAAACCGTCATCAAGGCGTTGCAGGATGCGTGACCGGATCCTTCTTCGCGAGGGTGCGCTCGTTTCCAGTGATGGCGAGGACTGGCGCATCACTCATGTCGAAGATACCGAACGAGTGTTGGCCGCCAGGCTTCGGGATGGCCGTCACGATTTCCTGAAAATCGAGGATCTGAAGCCGCCGATCCTTTCAGGTGCGGATGAAAATGCTGAAAGCCCCTCATCTGGGAAGGAAGACGCCGCTGGGACCCGGCAAAACAGCAAGCTTGCAAAACGGGTACACGGTCGCCGCCTTCGCAGTCTCCCGGAAGAAAGCGCGGAATTGTCTGAGACGGAACGCGATAGGCGTGATCTTGCCGTGCGCGAATTCCAGGCGGCGCTCAAGGTCCTCGGGGCTCCTCGGCGTGAGCGGAGAAAATACGTCGAGGAGATGTGTCGGAGATTCGGTTACAACCGGGCTGCCGCCTACCTGCGGCTCCGGCTCGTCAAAACCTTTGGAACCGCCGACGCGTTGATGCAGGCGGTGCGCGCCGACGCTGGGCGATTGCGGATCCGCAAAGAAGTACAAGACGCGATTCGTGGGCATCTCAAGGATTTCCGTTTTGTCCGGGAACCCAAGACGTTGTCCAAAATCCTCGAACTTGTGAATGGGCACTGCAGGGCGCATGGCTGGCGGGAAGTTTCTCTCTCGACCCTGCGCAAGCTCGAGAAGGAGACGACCCTCAAACAGAACCTGGAATCCCAAGGCCGCAAGAAGAAGGCAGCGGACGCTTTCCGGCCCAAGGTGGGTCACCTGCCCAACAACGACTACCCGCTGGCCATCGTCCAGGTCGACCACACCCCGGTCCAGATCTGTTTCGTGGACGAGGAGGACCGGCAGCCGATAGGAGACGCCTGGCTCACCCTGGTCATCGACACCTACAGCCGCATGGTGCTGGGTTTTTATCTCAGCTTCGAGGCGCCGAGCACCCTGTCCACGGGCCTCGCCCTGGCGCACGCGTTCCTGCCCAAGGAAGAGTACCTGCGATCCCTGGGCGTACCTGGTGAATGGCCCTGCTGGGGATTCCCGGACCTGATCCTGGTAGACAACGCCAACGAGTTGAACGGGCACATGATGCATGGCGCAAGACGCCGCTACCGCTTCACCCTGCGCAACCGGCCGGTGGACGCGCCCAACTTCGGTGGCCACGTGGAGAGCGCCTTCCGCACCTTCATGTACGAGTTGAAAAGCGTGCCTGGCACGAAGTTTTCCAATCCAGTGGAGCGCGGGGAATACGATTCCGAGGGACGCGCCATCTTCACGATCCGTGAATTCGAGGCCTTCTTCACCGACTTCCTGGTGAATGACTATCACCTCGGCAAGCACACCGGGGAGGGAATGGAGGGCACCGTGCCTTTCCTCAAGTGGAAGCAGGGCATCTTCGAAGGCGACGTGATGCCGCCCGTGGGTCTCCCTGAGCGCCCCGCCGATCCGCTGTCGCTGCGCATCTCCCTGATGCCCTTCAAGCGACGCACGGTTCGTAGCGGGATCGTCAACATGTTCAACGAGGACTATCACAGCGGGGCGCTCACCCTGATCAGCGACTCGGTCGACCTCACCAAGCCCCTCGACGAGCGGACGTTCGAGATCAGATACGACCCGCGCAACATCTCGAGGATATGGCTCTACAACAACGCGACCGACAACTATATCGAACTCACCTTCGCGGACCTGCGCAAGGGGCCGATCAGTCTCTGGGAACACGATGCCAGGAAGCGGCGCCGGGGCGACCCTTCGGCCCAGTTCAAGGACGACCGCTATGAGAGCATGCTGCGCCGCGAAGAGATGAAGAAGAAGGCCGCCAAGAAAACAAAGCAGCGGCGCCTCGAAGATGAAAAGGCCCGCCGGCGTGCCGAAGGCGCCCTGGTGCGGCCGACGAGGCCCTCCAAACCCCAAGCTCCTCCCCAGAAAAAATCCCAGCTCAGTCCGGAGCAGCTAGAAGCGCTCCGCAGAAAGGTTCGACCGGCGTCCGTCCCTCCTACGACGAGAAAGGAATCAGACCATGAGCCCTGAAGAACGTTATCCGCACCTCGCGCCCGCCGCCGCGGTGATGGCGGACAAGAGCGACGAAGCCCGCATCGCCTATATTCGGCGCGACAGGTTCGTACCCCACAGTCAGGCTGAGGAAGTCCTCAACGAATTCGAGACGCTGTATCGAATGGAGGATGCGGTCCGGCCGCAGGGGCGGCTCCTCGTGGGGCGTCCCTTGATGGGCAAGAGCACGATTTTCGAGGAGTTCATGCGCAACCACCGCGCCAGCGACAACCCCGACGGGGACGCGGCGGTGGTGCCGGTCGTGTTGGTACAGGTTCCGGAAGTGCCGAAGGAAGGGATCTATTCGGAGATTTTGGCCAAGCTGAACGTTCGAATGTCGACGAACTCGAAATCGCGGGACATTCGCGTTACTGCGGTGAGCCTGCTCAAGCGCGTCGGCACGCGGCTCCTCCTGATCGACGAATTCCACAACATTCTGGCCGGTTCTTCCATGGCGCAGAGGATGGCGCTGAATTCAGTGAAGTACCTGATGAACGAGTTGCGTCGTCCCGTTGTCGTCGCCGGCACGGTCGAAGTTCTGAACGCCGTCGCCGCCAGCACGGATCCGCAAATCCACAGCCGGCTCAGGCCGATCCCCCTGGCGCGGTTCGAGGACGACGCACTGTTCCAGGAGTTGCTCGCGGGCTTCGAGATGCTCATTCCGCTGCGGCAGGCGTCGTGCCTGGCTGACCCGGCGCTCAGCAGCCTGATCTACGAACATACCCTTGGCGTGATCGGGGACGTATCCGATCTCCTCAACAAGACGGCCATCCTGGCGATCATGGAAGGCGAAGAGAGGATTACAGCCGAATTGATCGAGGCGACGAAATGGAAGGAAAGCCTGGACGACGCGAAAATTCTCGCCGTCCTTTGATTTACCGTCGTGACCAGGATCTATGGCCTGACGGGCAGGCGACTGCCCGTTCATCCACACCCCCTGCCGGATGAGCTGCTGACGCATTGGTTCATGCGGCTGGCCCACGCCAATGGGCTCAAGGCTCAGAGCCTCGCAAACCGCGTGTTCGGTACCCAGAGTTCATTTTGGGCGCGCGATCAGGATATGCTGGCTTCGCCGGTCGTGATCGAGCGGCTGTCCGAGCTGACCGGTCAGGAGCCCGACGACCTCAGGGCGCTCACGCTGGCCGCCTATGAGGGAACGCTCTATTGCGGCCACAATCCATTCGGCAACACGCGATGGATTTTGCCGTTGGGGATATATCACCGGACGCGCCGTCGGTACGGCACACAGTTCTGCCCGCTCTGCCTGTTCGATGACGCAGAGCCATACTTTCGTCGCAGGTGGCGGCTTGCCCTGGTCACGATGTGCGATCGGCACGGGATCATGCTTCACGACCGCTGTCCTGCCTGTGAGGCGCCGGTCATCTGGTTCCGGAACGAATTAGGGCACCGCCGGGAACTGACAATCGGCCAGTCGGCCAAGTGTTGGCAATGCGGGTTCGATCTTCGGCGCGCTCCGGCAAATGGACCACCCGCGATCGATGGCCAATCGATCATGGCGCTGCGGTCCCTTGTCGCCTTCCATGATCTGGGGTGGTGGTTCGTGGGCGATAGAAACCTTCCCTATGCGCACCTGTACTTCGACGCGCTGCGCCACTTGCTGGCCTGGTTGCCCAACAAGAAATGGCACAAACTCCTCAAAGGGGTAGCCACACGGGCCGCCTGGCAAACGGAATATCCGTATGCCAAGGCGTTCGAGGTACGGGCGGTAGGCGAACGACACCGTCTGCTCGCCACCGCAGTATGGCTGCTTCAGGATTGGCCGAACCGCTTTATCGGGCTTGCGAGTGGAACTGGGCTTTCGCAGGCCCACGTGCTGTACGGTCAGCGTCTGCCTTGTTGGTTTGAATCAGAAGTTCGTAGCGCTCTTGGCGCAGGGTTTGGTTCCCCGTCTGCGGAAGAGGTGGCGAGCGCGGTTTCTCATCTTCGGCAACAGGGAGCGTCAGTTTCAGCTCACGCGCTTGAGCGTCTAATAGGAAGCCGTGATGCCCGGGCGGTATTGCCATACGTAGCTCGGGGACGGCCGCCGTTAACGGACGAGGAATTCTGGGGGGTAATTGCCGGAATCGACGCCGAGATGCGGCGGTGCAAGCGAGGATCGCGCAAGAGATTTCTACTTTGGCGGGATCGGACAATGTTCATTGTCATGCGTGTGCTAGGAAAGAAGCCCTGCGAGGTGCGAGCGATGACAATTGCAGATGGGGCTGAACTTGCGAAAAGAGAGTCTGGTGGTGGAAAGGATAGTCGCCGAATGATAGCCGCCGTCAGCGGATACCTACACTCGGCTCGCCCGAGATTCGCTCGCAGAGCCGAGGGGGTATTGTTTCCTTCGAGCGCAGCCAGAGGACGCATGTGCGCGCAGGCTTGGCACAATCGTTGGAATCGGGCTCGAAGGGCAATTGAATGAACCCCACCTTTTTCACTTCTAGGGAGACGCAGTAAGCCCTACTGGTTACGGTGGAGACGCGTACCAAAATTATAGGCCCATTCATCCCCACTTGATTGAGGTCGTGTAGCTCATCTGGCGACCCACTGACCGAACCATAATCACCCCGGATGTGGCATTGTTGCGTTGCACAAATACCCGCAAATCCAGTAAAAATCGGTTGAAAATGGTAGGTTAATGAAATATCCTTTAAGGTAAACGTTTACCTTATATGTGATGCAAGCAAAGAAGCTGCTTGAAATGACGAGCTGCCCTGAGCCGACTTTTAAAGATTGGCTCAACAAGGGGGTAATCGTTCCACAGCGTCCTGGTGGCGGCCCAGGGGTTCATGCTGAATATGACGACGCGAACGCTGTTGCGTTGTCGTTAGCCCTGCGCATGAAGGAGGCCACGATCACGGTCGCCCAGTATTCAGCGGCTTTTCAGGATTTTCACGCTTGGCTGCGCACCCATTCGGCCATCGAGTGGCCTCGCCACATCGCTGTGTTTAAGACCGACGCGTTTTCCGTGGTTCCGGCGAACCAACTGGCGCGGGGCGCGTCCATTTGCGGATTCGTGGCGAGCTTGGCGCCGATTTGCGAGCAATTGACGACGTCGACGCGGCCGCGGATGGGACACCAGCTTTCATTAATCGGACTGGAGTCCGTGGGGCGGTAGTAGGCGCTTTGATCGAGACGCGTCTCGACGAACGACTGAGGGGGAAGATGTACAGCATCGAAATGTTCAGCGGCTGTGGCGGACTGGCCCTCGGATTGGCGCGCGCCGGTTTCCACCATGAAATGATGATCGAGTGGAACGATGACGCGGTTGCCACGGTGATGCACAACCGTAAAAGAGGCATACAACATGTGCGTCATTGGCCAATCGAGAAGGCCGATGTAAGGTCAATAAGCTGGCAGCGCTTCGCCGGGAGATTGGATCTGGTCGCGGGCGGTCCGCCGTGCCAACCGTTCTCCATTGGAGGCAAGCATCGCGGACATGACGACGAGCGCGACATGTGGCCCGAAGCCATCCGCGCCGTTCGCGAGATCGCGCCCAGGGCCTTTCTATTCGAGAATGTGCGAGGACTGACGCGCCCCGTCTTCGCCAACTATCTCCGCTGGATCGTCGCGCATCTTCGGCGACCCGACATGTTTCGTCGGAACGGCGAGAGCCACGTTGAGCACACGCAACGACTCGAGCGCGCCGGCGCGCATCCTTTGTACGATGTAATAGTCGCGCAGGTCAACGCCGCCGACTTTGGCGCCCCGCAAAAGCGGCACCGCGTGATTATCGCCGGCGTGCGCAGCGATCTAGGGGCGAAACTGATCGCGCCGGAACGCACTCACTCACGCGAGCGGCTCTTGTGGGACCAATGGGTAACGGGGGAATATTGGCGCAGACACCGGCTTGATTTCCCGCGCGATTCCGCCATACAAGCGGGGGATCGCGCCACGGTCAAGCGGCTACGCTCCATGCTCGCGCCCCCAATGGGATTGCCATGGGCGACGGTGCGAGACGCGATAGCCGATCTTGGCGAGCCGACGGGAATCGCCAATCATGTGTTTCAGGATGGCGCCCGCACCTACCCCGGCCATACGGGCAGCCCCCTCGATCAACCCGCGAAGGCGCTTAAGGCGGGGGACCATGGGGTGCCGGGTGGCGAGAACATGATGGTTCGCGACGATGGGTCCGTTCGCTATTTCACGACCCGTGAAGCCGCCCGCCTTCAAGGACTGCCGGACAAGTACCTTTTCCCCCGCTCTTGGACCGAAAGCATGAGGCAGCTGGGGAACGCCGTGCCAGCGCAATTATCCGAAGCGATGGGCCGCTGGATCGCTGGCGTACTGAACGAGGTTGATCGAGAACAGCGGGTAGCCGCTTAAATGGCGGGAAAGGCCAAGCGGCCGGAGCAAGTCGTACTGGACGAGTTGAGGGAGCGCCTCTCGTTATTCCGTGATTTGCTTCCAACGCTGTCCCGCGCGGCCGCGAACAAGGCGATGGCCGATCTCCTCGCGCTGACCGAGGAGATCGAAGGCGCGCGAGCCAGTCTTGACCCGATAAAGGATCCGGGGGCGTCATTCGATCCCTCGAATCCCGAGACAGCGGGTCGAATGGTGGCGCTTGCGTTGATCGCGCAGGACCGCGTGCCGTTGGACAGGATCGCCAAAACTTACGGCTCTGGCGTTTACGCCATCTATTATCAGGGCGACCATCCGGCCTACGACGCCATTTCAGGGTCGGAAACTCCAATTTACATAGGTAAAGCGGACCCGAAGCAGGCCGACGCTAAAACGCCCCGCGAGCAGGGTCCCCAACTTCATGGACGCCTCTCCGATCACCGCCGCATGATTCGAACCGTCGGCGAATACGCCGTCAGGAATTCCCTCCCCCATCCGTTGAGAACCGAGGATTTTGAGTGTCGGCGGCTCGTGTGCGCGACGAACGCGCAGCTCGTGGCGGAGCGGCATCTGATCGCCGCCTTCAAACCGCTATGGAACAACGAGGTTGGCATTTGTTGGGGCATCAGCAAGCATGGCGACGCCGCGACCACGCGCGCAAACAAGCGATCGCCATGGGATGTTTTGCATCCAGGGCGCGCTTGGGCGATGGCGGAAAGTCTGGAGGACAAGATGTCCCCAGAACTAATACTCTCGCGCATCGCCGACCACTTGGCCGCCAACCCGCCGCAACGGAGCAGGGTTCGCGTCGTCAGGGATTTTTTGACGGCGTTTTCGCAAAACGCGGCCATGACCTCCTTGGATGAATCGTCGCACGACGATACCGGTTTCATCCCGGTTGGCGGGGGGATTAGTAGCGCTTAGGTGGAGCGCTGGATCCAGCCCCATCGATCTACGACACGGATCCCCGGGGATGATCGACGCGCCGTGAAGGTTGTTATACTCGCCCCCAAACGCGTGGAGTCGCGCAAGGGGTAATGGGGACAAATACCAAGGAAGAGGAATCCACCGAGGATCCGGCGGAGAATCCTGGGGCGTTCAGCGAGGAAGGCATGTCCGGTCCGCACGGAGCCCTCCGCGCCATTCCGTTGATCGAAGCTCCAGTCGATTTCGCGTGGAAAATCACGAATCCCCTACTCAAGGCCATCAAGGGAACGGACAAGGGACACGGGTTCGGCACGTTCGAGCTGAACCTTAACCGCGGGTTGGCGGAGCAACTCGGCCCGTATTTCGATTCACTTTCGAGAGCGCCACTCACTCCGGAGAATATCGCCAAAGTGCCGTTCGGCGCGGAAGGGGCCTACGCGCTTTATCTTGATGGCGTGCTTGCCTACGTTGGGAAATCAAATTCGAAGCGCGGGCTTGGGGAAAGACTGGCCCGGCATCGATGCAAATTGTCGAACAGACTTGGAATCAGTCCTTCGCAGGTCGAATTCAAGGCCGCGCAGATATATTCCTTCTCCGCATTCGATGTCGAAAGCCTTCTCCTGTTGCTGGCCCAGGAACGAAGATTCAAATTGCAGTGCGACGACTATAAGCTCCGCCTGGTCGAATGGGAGCGGGAATCCGAAAGGTTTAAGGACGAATCGAAGCCCGTCAAACCGAAGAAAAAAGGGAAGAGTCTCGAGGAGCATCAGGCGCTGGTCGCCCTCCATGAACAGGAACTGATGTTGTGGCGTGAAGGTAAAAGCGCTCTTAATAAGAGGAAACCAAAGAAACCCAAATTCGATGACGTCAAACCCCCGTACCTCAATAACTCGGGATTCGGCTCGAACGACACGGGTGAGGAGCGGGACACGCAAAAGACCTCGCGATTCGACGAGAAATTCCCGCTCGACCTTGACTCGTGGGTGGACGCCTATGCCGACGCCAAACACCGTCGAGACCTCATTAATGAGAAGGCGCAAACGGAGCCGCGTTGCGGGGAGGGCGGGCGCTGTAATTTGCTTCAGGCCCTTGACTGGTTCTCGGAGAACGTCTCCTTCACGTTTCGCTTAGGTGAAAGCAGGAAGGAGCCGGATTTGCCGAACTTGATGGTGCAACCTCGCCAACTGCTCGCGGCGGGGCCCATGCGCGAAGTCTTGTCGCGAATCAGCGCCCTTTTGTCCGACGAGTGGCAAATTACAGTTTTGAAAGGCCGTGTATTGCTCCACAAGAAGCGCGAAGAGTTTTCAGATAGCCTGGGTTACTTTGCGAAGGGCGAATTTTCGGCAGGTAAGCGAAGCTAGGAGCCACGGCCGTGCGCCGCCGAGACCCACTGTCACCATCCGATCGTAGCGCCCTGATGGCGAGAATCCGGGCAAAAAACACCGGCCCGGAGCTTGCGGTGCGAAAGCTCGTTTTCTCCCTGGGTTACCGCTACAGACTTCATCGCGCGGATCTTCCCGGCAAGCCCGATCTCGTCTTTCCAGGGCGCGCCAAGGTGATTTTCGTCCACGGGTGCTTTTGGCATCAACATGCCTGCGGCCGGTACTCCATACCGAAGAGCCGGACCCGTTTTTGGAAGGAAAAACTCGACGGGAACAAGAGGCGCGACGCCAACAACGTTCGACGCCTTCGCGCGCTGGGATGGCGCTCCTTGGTGCTGTGGGAATGTCAATTGCGGGATCTAGAAAAGGTCACCTGGCGTATTGAGCGTTTCCTGGACGATTGTGATTGAACGGTCGATTTTTCGCGGGCCTGTCCGCCGTCCTACATTCGGCGGATAACATCGACAACAACGCCCGTCGCCAGGCAATCGTCCTCGTTGTAATCCAATATCCTCTGCCGAATCGCCGGATCACCCGACTCGATCCAGCGGTGATACCACTCGATTGAGGCGGCTCCAGAGGGATGTGTGTCGCGCCACCTGAATCCAAGATGTTGCGCGAGCGTCTTGATGGATTGGTCGTAAGTCGGCCACTCCGTCGCCTTCTTTACCACGTCCGTATAGAGGTCGACCATCGCGGGGTGGGCGAAAAGGGTTTCAACGTCCTCTACGGAGCAGACGCGCGGAAATTTGTTGGATAGCCTCTTGTAGGCGGTTCGTTCGTACTTTGAATAGTAGTAGATCGTTGAATCGTGAAGTCTGGTTTGAAGGAAATTCCACGCCTCACGGAATATGGATTCCTCCTCTTCCGATTCGATGGTATTCGCGAAAAAGGGAATGAACTTTGCCGAACTCGGCAGCCCGTGCGCGCGCTGAACGAAACCATGCAGATACACGATGTTGCGCATCGGGTCGGCCTCGATGTCGAAGTAGATTTCATTTTCCGCGACGGGAAGGCTAACCGGCTGCTTCAAGTATGCGGAGGCGTCGGGCGTGGCGAGCAGGCGAGCCCGGGCATGAAACTTGATGAGACTATCCGGCCCAATGCCCGCGAAGCTCGTTTTCTTCCCTTTGATGAAGTCGTTGGGATCGCATGAGGCGAATGCGGCGACCGTCGGAACCGTGTCCGCCATGGCGTCGCGTTTAGAGCGGCCCAATTCCGCGATTAGAGTCAAATCGTCAGCCGAGATTAACTCATCCCTGCAGCGCGAATACCAGTGACAAAGCTTGCATACCGCCGCCAGCGCTCCTAGCGTCGGCCGCGAGCGCCGCATAATTTCCCGCACTTCGCTCAGAGCGCCTTGGTAATCGTCCCACCAAGTCTGGGTATTACGGACGCCTTGTGCCTCCATAAGTGGATATGCAACGCGTTGCGCGGCCCGATCGATGACGAAAGCCTCTCTGCCGCCTTTGCCAAGGTTTAGTTGCTCGAGAACATGGACGTAATGAGCCAGTTGGAACGCGTAACGCTTTTTTAATTTCCCCTCGCTTTCGTCCCCCTCAAGACCTGCCCCCGACTTGATGTCGCCCGGGACGTAACCGTCACCTTGGCGCTCCAGCAGATCCGGCTCGCCAACAAGATCGCCGCTGGTGAGGCGGCCGCCGTAAATAAGCGCTTCGCCTCTTCGCATGGCGGCGATGGTTTCACGTTCCCGGTCGGCCACGGGCACCGAACGTAAATTCGCGGTGACCCCGAGTGAAGCGGCGACGTTGGCTTCGTGCGTGAGCCCCTGCTTCCACAGAAGTTCTACGAATGGATTCGGATCGTCGCGATCCGCGGGGTTGCCAAACGCGTCCAGGGAAACGCGATGTGGACACTGAACGTAATCGTAAAGCTGGGTCGCCGAAATCATCGCACCTCCCTTGACGGGATGATAATGACACATGGGTTATGCGCGCAAGATATCATGAGCGACGCTCGATCGCGCGCATATCTTCTTTCAAGATGCTTATTGGATGTGGGAGTGATAGAGTATTCCTCCGCATCAGAGGGGCCGAAGACAAAGGATGGAGGGCGGACGATGAGCGAGAAACGGGACGCGGCCAACGCCGATATCGGCGCGGACCTACGGGAAGGCCATGGCGATGGGGAGATCCAGCCCATCTACCTTCATCTGGCGCTGACGGACCCTGAAGTGGTCGCGGCGGTATCCGAGTACCCGAATGGCCCACAGCGAACCGACTTCGTGGCCACCTGCGTCAAAATCGGAGTCCTTTCGCTCAGGGCCGCTCGTGGCGTTGTCGATGGGGACGCGATCCGGCGAGAGGGGGATCGGTTGATTGATCAGCTGACCGAGCGGCTGACCGCCTATCGCACGCTGCTCGAGCAAAATGTCAGCAACAGCCTGACCCATTACTTCGATCCGGCCTCCGGTTTGTTCTCCGTCAGGGTCGAGAAGTTGGTGAGGGATGACGGAGAGCTCGCGGGGCTGATTCAGGGACAGGTGGCGAACGTACAGCAGCAGCTTACCCAAACCTTCGAGCGGTTCATCGGAGAAAACAGCGCGTTTCTCGCGCTCTTGTCCCCCAACGAATCCAATCAACTGCTCGCGGCCATGCGAAATACGGTCGATGGCGTTATGCAAGCGGAGAAGGCCGCCATCCTCTCACAATTCAGTTTGGACGAGCCCTCAAGCGCTTTGTCCCGCCTGGTGCGGGAGCTCACCAACACCCATGGGAACCTGACGGAGGCGCTAGGCTCAAAAATGGAGGCCGTGGTTGGCGAGTTCTCGTTGGACAAACCCGATTCGGCTCTGAGCCGCCTCGTAGGACGCGTTGAGCAGGCGCAGAAAAGCATAACGAGGGAGTTCTCGCTGGATAACGCGGATAGCGCCCTTTCACGCCTCAAGAACGAAATGAAGACTCAGCTGGAATCCCTGGCGGAGTCGCAGCAGGCGTTCCAGAATCAGGTTGTGGGACTTCTTTCGAGCATGCAGGCGCGCCGGGAAGCCGAGACGCGCTCGACGACGCACGGGGACGTGTTTGAGGAAGCGGTAGGCCATCGTTTGCGCGCCATCGGGGGGCCTGCGGGCGACATCATTGAGGATTGCGGCACAACCACCGGCATGATCAGAATGTCGAAGGTGGGCGATTTTGTAATTACTTTGCCGCCTGAATCCATGGCCGCCGGAGCCAGAATCGTCGTTGAGGCGAAGGAGTCGGGAAGCTACTCCCTGAAATCGACCTTGGAAGAGGCGGATGAGGCTCGTCGCAACCGTGGAGCGGCGATTTGTCTATTTGTGCATTCAAGCCGCACGGCGCCAGACGGACTGGAGGCGCTTGCGAAGTATGGCAATGACGTTGTGGCGGTCTGGGATCCTGACGACCCGACGACAGACATTATCCTCAAGGCGGGCTATCTGACCGCGAAAGCCTTGTCCCTCCGGGCCGCGCAGCGGTCAAAGGCGGAGGCCGCGAGCTTTCACAAGATCGACAAGGCTCTTGAAGTTATTCGTAAGCAGGTTGAGGGCTTCACGGAAATCAGCACCAGCTCCGGCACAATCGAAAACGCCGCCAGAAAGATACTCGATCGGACGCGCATAATGCGCGAGGAATTGGAAAAGCAGGTGGAGGTGCTTGCCATTCAGATCGCCGCCGTTAAGGACAGCGAATCGGGTGAGGAAGGTTGATTGCGGACCACGTCGCGCTTGCTGTTCGAAGCCATCGTTGTAATCTGAAGGAGAAGAACTATGGATCGTTACAAGAATCTCGACGGGGACTCGGGAGTGGTTGGATATGAAATCGCGGATACATCGATTACGGTGGGGTTCCGTGACGGATCAATTTACTTGTACACCTACCAGAGCGCAGGCGCGGAGAATATCGAGCGCATGAAAAAGCTGGCGATAGCCGGTGAGGGGTTGAATAGCTTCATAATCAGAGTCGTTCGAAAGGGATATGCGTCAAAGCTGAGGTGAATCCTTCCTTTCCCCTCGTGAGCAGTTTCCCTCATATTTCCACCACCAATTCAGGCTTGAACTCGCCGACCATCTCCCCCGGCACATACCCCCGCGGATTGCTCACCACCCGCGTACCCTCGATCTCATAGTCGGTCGCCAGGTGCGTATGCCCATGCGCCCATAGCCTCACCTGCTCTCTGCCCATCAGGTGTTTGAGATTGGACGCGTAGGCCGCATCCAGCAGCCAGGAAGGCTCCTGGTAGCTGAGGCTTCTCGCGCTCGGCGCATGATGGGTCATCACCACGGTCGGTCCATCGTGGTGATTGGCGAGCTCTCCTCCCAGCCAGGCGCGCGAGGCCAAATGCCGCTCCCGCGACATGGCCGGTGTAAATGGAATCAGCTTTGTCTTTCCGTAGCCGCCGTCCCGGCGTCCCGCCATGATGTGCCGGAAGTCGCCCATCTTCATCCCCGCCTCTTCCATCGCCCGGACGTTCCGCGCTTCTTCCTCGAAGAGTGCGAAGTCCGTCCACAGCGTGCAGCCGAGGAAACGCACCCCGCCGATCACCACGGCGTCGTTCTCCAGCACATGCACATGCGTGTCACGGCACTTCGCCCGCGCCGCGGTGAGGAGCTCCGGCATCAGCCGCTGCCCGTAATACTCGTGGTTGCCGAGGACGTAGATCACCGGCCGGCGGAAGGCGGCGAGCGCCCACGCGACGCCATCCAGCCCGACGCCGATGTCGCCGGCGAGAACCGTGACATCGGCGTCGACCGCGTTGACGTCGACTTCTTTCGGCCAGCGGGCGAACTCGAGGTGCAGGTCGTTCAGGATGTGAAGCCTCACCCTAAACCTCCACAATGAGTTCCGGATCCCAGCCGGTCGCTTCCAGCGCCCGGCCGTCCCGTGCATAGCCGCGCGGATTGCACACCACCCGGCAGTCCCCGATCCGGTGGTCGGCGAAAGCGTGGGTGTGCCCGTGCAGCCACAGGTCGGCCCGGGCGACGAGCGGATCGAGATGGCTGGCGAAGGCCGCCGTCAGGAGATCGTTCTGCCACCAGGGGGCGATGCTCGCCAGGCTCGGCGCGTGGTGGGTCACCACCACGGTCTTGCCGGCGAAGGGCTCGGCCAGCTTCCCCTCCAGCCAGGCGCGGCTCGTCCGGTGCAGCTCCACCGTCTGCTCGGGCAGCAGATAGCCGCCCGAACCCGTGCGGATCGTCCTGAAGTCGTTCATCGAGCGCGCCGCTTGCCGGCGCGCGGCGAACGCAGCCTCGGGCCCGAACAGCTCGAAGTCGGTCCACAGGGTACCGCCGAGGAACCTCACGCCCCCGACGACCACTTCGTCGTTATCCAGGAAGTCGATGCCCAAGTCGAGCGCCGCCTTGCGCATCTGCGCCGCCAGGCCCCGCATATCCGCAAAATAGAACTCGTGATTGCCGGCGACGTAGACGATCCGTTTGCCCGCGAACGCCGTCCTGGCCCACTCCAGGCCATGGGTGTGCCGGCCGATGTCCCCAGCCAGCACGACGAGGTCCGCCGCCGCCACCGTGGAGGGTGTGGGCATCCAGTTGCTCATCTCGAGGTGCAGGTCGCTTACCGCGTAGATCCTCATGATCCTTCCTTTCCGTTGCGCTACTTAAGCCACATCGCCCGCAGCGCCAGGGCGTCGTTCAAGGCATGGTGCTGCGTCAGGCCCTTCTCCATGAAGAAGTCCTGGTACGTCCCCATGGCGAGGTGCGCCCCGTCCTTCCCGCGCAGGTAGCAGTCGACTCGCAGGGGCATCTTCGCCACATTGCCCGGCCAGGCCGTGCCCGTCTCGGCGAAGAGTTCCACCAGCAGGTCGAAGTCGTGCCCGGGACTGTCGGTGGCGAGCTGAACCTCGCCCAGCCCGGCGAGCCAGGCCCGCAGCTTCTCCGCCAATGCCTCCGGCCGCTCGCCTTCGCACCCTTGTCTGGACTGGTCCAGCAGCGGCACGACATTGGCGCGCACGTAGGCGTTGGCCGCTTCCAGCCAATACGCCGGCGCGAGCTCGCCGTAGCACGTCCGGCCGTCCTCGGCGGCAAGCCCCACCGAGATTAGGCGGATGTCGAGGAAGTCCGTGAACTCCGTGTCCAGAAACACCAGCATGGCGCCTCCTCAATCCTCGTCCACTTGCGGGTCGGACAGCTCCGGCGGCTCGACGTGGCGCTCGCAGGCCGTCACCAGCCAGCCGTTCTGCCGCCTGCGCAACTGCCCCGGCGCCCCGCACACCTGGCAGCGCCTCGCCGCCTGCTTGGCCGCTTGGGCGACGATCTTGGCGATGCGCTCGCGCGTCCGCGCGGACAATTGCGGCTGCAGTGGCTCGACCACGATGTGCGCCAGGCTGTCGGGGCCGATGAAGTCCAGGTAAACCCCGCCCTCGTTCCAGTACATGCGCAGCCCGCCGAACTTCTCCTTGATCTGGCGCCAGCGGAACAACGCCTTCTCCTTCGGAGTGAGGAGGGCGTCGATCCGCCGGCAGGCCGCCTCGATCGGCTCGAACCAGCCCGGATCGATGGAGACCATGTAATACGGCAGGTCTTCGAACTGCTCCGGGTAGCGCCGCCTAAGCTGCGCCGCCCGGCCTTCCCATGCGTTCATGCGACACCTCTCGTTTCCATTCAAATGAACCCCATGCGCCGGTCCTCCCGGCGCGTCTCTTCCGGGCCCGGATAGTCGAACCCGACGGCCCTGCCCGCCAGCCGGTCCCGCGCCATGCGGCCGATGGCCGTCTGCAGCACCAGGCCCAGTTCCCGCGGGCTGGCCGCGGCCCGCTCGAGCCAGGCCGCCGGCGGATCGGCCGGCAGCTGCCCGGCCAGCCCGTAGCCCTCGATCAGCCGCCGGTACTGGGCGCGGCCGATCCGGCGCAGCTCGCAGGCGCTGGGCCGGCGCACCTCGAACACCACCAGGCGGCTCTGGATGGGCGCCGGGATGCGCGCCAGGTCGTTCGCCGTCGCCACCCAGGAGAACCAGCTGGCGTCGATCGGCAGTTCCGCGAACTCGTCCGCAAAGCGCCGAGCGCTCTCCGTTTCCAGCAGTACGTAGAGGCTGCCCAGCGGGTCGTACCTCGACTCCGCCGCCTTGTCGATCTCGTCCAGCAGGAAGACCGGGTTCATCTCCCGACCCAGCAGCAGGGCGTCGAAAACCGCCCCCTGCCTGCCGTTGCCCCAGAAGCTGGACAGCCCGCCGAGCTGCCCGCCCTGCGTCGCATGGCCGAAGGCCACCTCGAAGCGGCGCACGCCCAACACGTCGGCGAGCCGCTGCGAGAAGACCGTCTTGCCGATGCCGGCTTCCCCCAGCAGCAGCACCGGCGGCAGGCGCAGCCGGCCGTTACCCAGCCGGGCGATCGCCACCTGGGCGGCGTAGTGCTCGACCACCGGGGCGAAGTTGGGGAAGGCCTCGGCGAGCGACTCAATCGCGGCGGGCGCGGGCGCCGGCGCGAAGCGCCGGTAAAAGCCCGAGCGCGGCACGCGGCCAACGATCAGGTTCTTGCGATCGGCGTGGTCGCCGTTGCTCGTCTGGGATATACGTTCCGCCGCGTCCAGCCAGGCGCCGAAGTCGACCCAGGGCAGCTCGCCCGCGGCGGGCGCCTCCCGGATGAGCTGGGTGAGACGGCGCACCAGCGGATAGCGCCAGCCGGCTTCGCGGAACTTCTTGATGCCGATGACCGAGGCCTTGCCCAACATGGAGGCCGCGCCCTCCTCGTCCTCGACGAGCAGGCGGCCGATGCGTATGGGGCTCGCTTCGCCACTGACTTCGCTGTCGACGAAGAGGTAGGCGGCGAGGAGATGGCGCAGGGTCTCGTCCTCGGGTTCGCCGATGAGGCGGCCTGCGAGCGCGAGGAGATCTCCCCAGCCCCTCTCCTGGGAAACCAGCAGGCGCGTCCTCTCACCATTGCCGAGATCAACGCGCACGACCGTCAGCCGGCGCGGCAACCAGTTCGGATCGATCCGAAAGCGTTCCATCTTCATCTCCCCGGCCTTGTGGGCCTCAAACGGACGACGCGCCGTGGGTAACGGCCGCCGCCAAAAACAAAAACCCCGCGACATGCGCGGGGTTCCCTGGAAAAAACTTCTCCTATGCGATCACGTCACCCCGGCGGACGCGCGCGAGCCGGCACCGCAACTATGACGGTCGCGGCGCTGAGCAAATTCGATTTGAAGTTGATGCACATGCGAAACAAGATACCGGATCGGAATCGGACCGCGCAAGGAATTTGTTCGGGGGAATCCGCCTTCGCGACCGAAAAACAACAATCGACTGATAGCATATGCTGTCAACCGATATCGTTTGAACTCTGCGGTCTCCGGTGGCGACAACCGATGCGTTCGAGCATCGAGAACCCGGGCCGATGATAAGCGATCAATCCTGCATCCACTCGACGACAAGGAGCGAACATGAAGAACAAGATGCCGAAACTCTTTATACAGAGCGGGCGTGAAGTGAAGGAGCTGAGACAGAAGATGGGCCGGAACCAGTTTGAGTTCTGGGGGCCTATCGGCGTGACCCAGTCGGGCGGCTCGCGTTACGAGTCCGGACGGGACATGCCGAAGCCGGTGCAGATGCTGCTGCACCTGGCGTATGCACCCGAGAACCAGGCGGGGGCGATGATGGAGTATTTGAGGGGACGAGGAAAGTGATTCTCGATCGCCTGTAGGTTTCCTTTGGCAGAGTCGAAGAGTTTATGAAGGTCATAGGTGTTTGCGGAACTGGGAGTGCCCCAATGCGAATGGACTGGAAATTGTTGCTAAACAAGACCAGGCTGGGCCGTGAAAAAGACACGGTTTCCGAGGATATTCGATCTGAATACATGCGGGATTGGGACCGCATCGTCTATTCGAGCGCGTTCCGTCGACTACAGGACAAAACACAAGTGTTTCCTTTGGCGGAGAGTGACTACGTTAGAACTCGATTGACGCATAGCATCGAAGTGTCCTCAGTTGGGAGATCTCTCGGCACGCTTGTCGGCGGATTTGTCGCCGGCCAGGAAGGACTCGATGTTTCCCCGCAGGATTTCGGCAACATCGTTTCGACGGCTTGCCTAGCGCACGATATAGGCAATCCTCCATTTGGGCATTCAGGAGAGGAAGCTATTAGAACTTGGTTTCGTGGTAGTGGAGAGAAGTATCTCGATGCGCTATCGGCTCATGAACGAGAGGACTTTCTGAACTTCGAGGGTAACGCGCAAGGTTTCAGAATCTTGGCGAGGCTGCAGAACGCCGTCGATCGCGGTGGATTCCAGCTCACCTATGCAGTGCTGGCTGCCTATATGAAGTATCCACGTGGTTCGTATCCGGAGGCGTTTGAAAAAAAGGTGGTGAGTGAGAAGAAGTTCGGCTATTACCTCCATGACAAATCCAGCTTTGTCGCGATAGCGGATGGCGTCGGCCTAATCAAGAAGCGGGAAGGAGCGTATGCAAGGCACCCCCTCGCGTTCCTGATGGAGGCCGCCGACGATATTTGCTACCGAGTGATCGACCTTGAAGACGGCCATCGTCTTGGCCGCGTTTCATTTCAAGAAACTGAAAACCTGCTTAAACCTATCGCAATTTCGTCGGGCGAGGATATCGCCCGATCATCGTACGCCTTCATAGAGGATGAAAGGGGAAAGGTCGAATACTTGCGGGCGCGAGCGATAAACAACGTGATCATTTCGGTAGTTGAAGTGTTCAAAAGCCGGTACGAAAACATAATGGCTGGGCGCCAGGAGGAAGACTTGACCTCTCTTTGCGAATATGCGGATCGCTTGGAAGACATCAAGGTCGTATCAAAAAAACATGTCTACTCAGCTCCGAACGTGCTTCATGTGGAAGCGGCGGGCTTCGAAGTACTGGGTGGGCTGTTGGACAAAGTTGTACCGGCGCTTCTTCTGGATGAAGACACCAGCACAAGCGCCGACAAGAAAATAGTGACGATTGTGCCGCCCCAATTTACCCGTGGCGCCACTCCATACGAAAAGATGCTGGCGGCAACGGATTTCGTGTCTGGCATGACCGATTCGTTTGCCGTGACGTTGTTCCGTAGGCTTCGAGGTATCGAGCTACCGAGCGGATGAACGCACTACGTTTGGCCGCATATCGCTCTCATTGCCCCAGGTCTGCCAGCCATGCCTGAGTGACCATGACCATCGCGAAGGTGTCCAACTCGCAGTAGCGCAGCAGGGCCGACTCGATGCGTTCCCTCGCATGGTGATCCAAGTCTTCGAATTGGAGGCGCGCGTAAGCGACCGCCGCCGCCCCGCCCTCAGCGATAATGCTGACGTCACCTTCTGGAGTAAGTTCGACGCCTTGCGGTAGGAGGTCCTTTGCAGCTTGCTTTAATTTTGTATAGGGATCCGATACGGAACCGTCAGGACTGATGTCTATCCAGGCAAGTCCATCTGGAGAAGCGAAGTTAAAGCTGGCGATTCCTCCCGGCGATCCATAGATCGGTTTGCTGTACGTTTCCCGCAGGGTTGAAGACGCCTTGAGGATGGCCGGCAGCACCTTCTTGATCGAGCTGCTTCCCTTGGTGTCGGGGTGGAAGTATGCTTTGCTGGCGATAGCACAAAGGTCGACCATAGCGCGCGCTCCCCCCTTGGTCAGGGTTGCAAGAAACTGTCCCAGTTGTTTGGCATCGGGCGGTGCGGCTAGGTCTACCTCAAGCTGGGTTTGGATTTTTGACAGGATGGTGTTTTCGTGGTGGCTCCACATGAAGACAGTGCCGTCGTCGCCATCGAGTTCCTTCTTAAGCGCGCGCGCGAACTCGTAATTCGGAAACTGTCCAGGCACGGCGCACAAGAATTGACCAGCATGCCTAACGTGCCCATTGGCGTCCATGACGTGATGTGAGAACTGGAAGGCGACCTGCTCGTACGGTCTCATTCCAGAATGAAAAGGCAGCGCGACAGCGGCGGTCTCGAAGTCGATGAAATGATATGGGAATTTCCATTGCGCCAATGCGTTCTTGACGAAGGGCGCATCGAGGTAGTATCCGCGCTCTTGAAATTCTTCGGGGAGCCCCTTGACCTGAAACCATTGGCGCTGCACAGCACTGAGACCATCCTGCCCCGGGTTTTCGTCGAAGTCGCCCAGATCCTCTTTCCGGACTGCTGAAATCCCGAATACGCCTTGGTCGATCAGCTTCTGCTTTCTTCGGCAGTTCCACAGATCAAGAACGCTGCCTTGTGAGAAATCTTTGTCCTTCCAGCCGACAGCCGTCTTCCAGCATTCGTGAAATCCGCTCTTTAATTCTCCGTCTAGATCCGATTTGAATTGACAGGAGCCGCAATGAGATCCAATAACCGGCGTCACGCGAATATCCTTCGCATATGCCGCAGCCCAATGCGTGGTAGCAGCGTCGATCGGAGCCGGCCCTCCCGGAAATTCCAGCGGCTCCTTGAGAATCTGGGCGACGAGATCCGTGACATCGACCTTAGCGAGAAGCGTCTCGGCTAGGCCTTTGGCGTCAAATCCCTTCGGGATCCTGAGCTCCACGGCGTAATTTTGCGTGATTTTGAACATTTGGTTGACGCCATCCATAGGGGCAACTTGTGCCTTGTCCGGCATCATCATCGCGGTGGAAACCGTTGAGTCGGGGAATGCCCGCTGCAGGACGAAAGTCTGAAACGCCGCGTCCCGAAGGTAAGGAAGCATGTCGGATTTGATTTTCCCGCGCGCCCCCACAATCTCGGGAGCCGAGGAATTGTAGGATTTCGCCTTTACTTCTATCAGCTCAAAACTGTTCCCTTTTTTCGCCAAAATATCTATCCGGATGAAGAGGTCGCCAACCCGGATCGCTGGCTCGAAGAGGACAACCGAATCTTGCTGGAGATACTCGCTGGTCAGCGTCTCTGCTGTGGCGTGGTCCTTTTGGCTAATCTCGATACCGCCTGGATATCGAAGTTTGGCTAGGGCCCCGACCTGATATCCCCCTTCGGCCAGCATGGCGAGAAACTCGTCCTCGGCCGCTTTATCCCTGTACTCGTCGACCTTTCCGGAATAAAACAACTTGGTTGGACATTCGACAGCGAGCTTAAAACGTGACTTTGTCAGATATCGAGGCTGAGCCATCGTCTTCTCCAGTACTGTTCTATTGGGTAGGTGGTTGAAGTGAAGCTTACACCGGCGATGCCTATGGAATTTTAGTAGCGTTGCCGAATGCTTAACAATCTGAGAATGCCGTGGCGCAATGCAATGTACTAGCCCAAGACAAATTATAAAGATTGTAGAAATCGTGCAACGTAAGCGAAAGAGGATAACTTGTGTAGTTCTACATATATTTGATTTTAATAAATAAATATCTGTTTATTTATGCTATTGACAATATTGTAAAGTTGGATTTACACTTTACACATTACATTTATAATGTAAAAAATAAGGTAATTGTAAAGAAGGTAGGTTATCTGTGTTCTTGGCGAACCTGCAAAAAAAGATCGGATCCAGCGAGCGCGGATGGAAAATACCCGCCGCCAAATTCCTCGGTGTGTCACGGCCGACACTTGACCGATATTTGAAGCTGGAAGCAGAGGGGCGTCTGGAGAAAATCCCCAGATCGATCCTGAGGATAGTCGGGGTAAACGATTCCGAAGATGAAGCCGGACTTCTTGACGAGGGCAAATCAGAAGTCGGCGGCAGCGAATTCGACATGGTCAATTTGTTCGCGGCGGGCTTGCGCAAACTACAGGATGACATCGACCGCCAAGGACACATCCAGTCTCCCTATCCTGAGCCGCTCTCGCAGGCGTTCAATCTAGCCGCCGCCTTTAATATTGAACGTAAAACGTCTTATCCGGTCGATCTCGCTTCCCTGATCCGGGTCGCGACATGTCCGGTGTTCGAGTGGTGCAGCGCTTATGGAGACAACGAACGGGGCGGCGCTTTCATCACATCACGATTGATCGAGGACGGCGAGATCACGCCAGACTGCATTTCAATGGCCGGGCTTTCGGAAGCCGATGCCGAGCAGTCCTTTTATCAAGCGCTGATGTCGGTATGCGCCGAGTTCGACGAGGATCTTGGGCAGCGCTATTACAGCGAGTGGCGACGAGCCGTGATTGAGAACCCCGTCGCGGAATCCCATGCAGTATTCATCGCGAAGTACGATGTGTTGAGAACCAACACGACCATCACTAAGAGGCTCGTCGACTTCTTCTATGAGCGGGTTCCCGAGATTCACGCAGTAAACGGAAAGCTGGCCCTTTGCCCACTTACAGGAACGCGCCTCAAGAAACATGGCGTCCAGTGGACTACGGAGATGCGCGATCCTGCAGTCCAGCAATACCTCCGCGACCATGGCCCCAAATGGATTGAGCATACCCCGGCGACCATAGAACTGAAGCGGCCCGCCAGGGTGTTCTGGGCATTGCCGGGCTGGCATGAGTTGCAACTTCACAAAGCGGTGCAGGCCCGCGGTTTCGCGGCTATCTTGTGGCCCGATTTCGACAGCGTGGATTTACTCGTGTCGCAGCCTTCCGGAAGAAGGTTCGCTGTGGACGTGAAAGACCACATTTCCCCTATCTCCTTGTCAAGGACCAGCGGAGAAGACAACCGGCGCCGCCGGCACAAACGCATCATCGTTATCCCCGACTACCTGGAGGAGCGGCTACCTCAATACAAGACTCTTTTCCTTCGGGCGAGGTTGTCCTCATTGAAAGAGCCTGAACGGGTCATGACCGTGTCGGAATTTCTCGCCCTGTTGGGAGAGAAAGCATGAGGGATGTCTCAGCGTTTCTCGAGCGTTATAGAGAACTGGCTTTACCGGGCGCGAACACACTGAACAGGTTCGACCTAAGGGACATCGCTCTAACTGACCTCTGTCTTCATTTCCTACATCGCCATGCGCCGTCCGAGTCGGTCGGCTTGATTCCCCCGCTATTACAAGGGCACCTGGTGGCGGCACTACCCGAAGAAATGGCGCGGGCTTTGTTCGCCCTCAGGCAGTACGCGGGAAACCTCTGCAGTCGCTTGGCATGGCGAAAGGCTCTGTCCGCCCACTCGGAGGCAAGGAGCAGAACCGCCTACATCGTTCATACCGAGGACAAGGTTCGACCAAGAGAGGCTGTCGCGCCAGACTTGGTGGGGCTCTTGGATGGGGCTCTTCTTGGTCGGCTGCCGTACACCCAACGTGAGTTGCGTTTCGCGGACCCCGGCCACGCCAAAGTCGAGCTGCGCCATGGGCAGGAAATTCGCACATTCAAAATCCCCCACCTCAAAGACTCGGTGCCGGATAGAGGCGTATTACCAAAACGGTCGGTCAATCCTCCTATATCGATCAAATGGGAGCGTCTTCTGTCAGTTGCTCGGGAGGTGGACGCGCGCGAGACGGCCCCAGGCTTTCCAGAATGGATGCCACGGCTCAATCTGCATTCGCGACTCTCAAAGGTGAAGGTCGAAAGCATATCCCCCGATTTCTTCCAAAACGGGGCCATCACCCTTGATGGAACACGTCACGTGGTGGGAATGCTCTCCAGCGGGAAGAGCACTCTTTTGCAGGCGCTGCTCTTTACATTGGCTAGCCCCGATTATGGCAAACGGGTTGTGGTGTTGTCACCAGACACCGCCTCCGCCTCCCAACTGGTGGCTCGGTTGCACGCGCACGGTTATCAGCAGGCGACGGTTATCAGCTCCGCGCGAAACAGGGACGAACATCTAAGCATGGCGCACTGGAACGCCCAAGGATATCCATCAGACGCCATGCTGGAAGCTACTGCTGCGATGACAAGAAGCCTTGGAGTGGCATGTCCACTCGAGGGATTCCAGCCACCACCACAATATTCAGATGACCCGGTATCGCGAACAGTACTAAGGTTGTCTGAAAAACCCTGCCATCGACTTAAACAGCCCGGGAAAAGTCGGTCTGACGTACAACGCTCATGTCCGCTCATAGGCGGTTGTCCCCTGCACGAACAACAAAGCAGGTTGGGCACGGCCAATGTCATCGCAATCACGCCGCAGGCTTTACTACACATGACTGTGGACAGAGCGTTTGTGGCGGAGGAGATGTCCTTTCCGGAGTTGTTCCAGTACCTCGCAGATGTCGTGCTGATCGATGAGGCGGATAGCGTCCAGGCTACTTACGACGAGGAGTGCACACAAGAAAAAGATCTGCTCTCGCCCAACGATTCAGCGTTCATGATTACCAACATGCGCACTGTCGCGCAATCGATAAGCGACAGGACCGGTCGGCAATACTTGGCTGCGTCAAACGTTCGTTGGCATCGTGAGCTCAATAAACTGCAGGACAGCATCTCAGCGATCTACCATTTGCTTCTGAAGCAAGGGGATAAGCTGCGTTGGTTTACCGATCGCAAGACTTTTACGGCCGCCAGCATTCTGGCTGATCTAGTTCCAATCATGGAATCGGCTGAAGAAGGTCGAGAATCGGCCGCGCGCGAACGGACCAAAACTCTTGAACAAATCGCAATCATTGCAGGCATGCTGTACGGCAAAGTGGCTGCGAAAGATGATGAGGACACTAGCTCCGATTCGAAGGAAAGCTCTTTGTCCACCGAGATGCGCGAAGTTTATGCGTTTCTCGACCGGCATCTCCTTATGATCACAGAAGCCGTGATCGAAGACGCGCAGGAAGGGGCCATACACCAAATCGCCAACGCCATCGAATCAGGACCGCTAAGCGTTTTCTCCCATCGCGGCTCGACCTCTAACAAACGACGGCGAATAAGCGGACCTTTTAGCCGCCCGACAACGCCAATTGATTCCTTGTCTCGCGCGTACGCGATAGCGCTTGCGATGCTTACGAACATCTGTCTTTCAAGTTTCGCATATTTGGTAAGGAATCAAGCGGCAGTCGAAGACGATTTTGGGTTGTCCGAAGAAGACGCGTTCCGGGAAGCCCGCAGATTGCTGAGACATTACGGCAGTATCATCCCGCGCCCACTTTTTGGCACGGTCTTTGGCCTAATGTTCAGCCCCGCAAGCGAATCCGCGCAGGGTGGAACACTCAAGCTCGTCAATCATCTTGGTGTGGGACGGTATCTGCTCACTCAGTTTGATAAGCTCTTGGCCGCTGAAGGGCAAGCGGGCCCACATGTCCTTCTGATGTCCGGGACAAGCTGGGCGGGTGGACAATCCGCGACCGCATCACCAACATTTGACGTGCAGCAGCCGGTTAGCGCCATTCTTACCCAGCCGGAAGAGGAACTCGTTGCCCTTTCACAAAGCCGCTATGAGTTTGTATCGCTGAGCCACGAACCAATCACCGTATCCGGAACCGCGCCGGACGAGCGCAGAGAAACCCTGCGCCGCGCGGCGAATCTGCTCGGACGTTCGTCCGCGACCGGATCATGGTTGTCAAACAAGTGGCACGATCTCGAAGCGCTTTGGACGAATGAGCGAGAGCGTATGCCCAATCGTCGTCGCGCCCTTTTGGTCACTAACAACTACGGTGACGCAAAGATCGTTGCGAATGAACTGGCACGCGTGGCCGGACAAGCCCATCGAGTGTATTGTCTAGTGAGTGACCAGTTGGTCAGATTGGGCGAACTGGAGCGCGATGCAACACGTAGCGCGGAGGAATTTCATAGGCATGTCGTTCCGCTACCCAGATCCCGAGTGGAAGATTTTGGGAGAACGCCACAAGGCTCGATTTTGGTGGCTCCACTTAAGCCGATTTCAAGAGGGCACAACATCGTAACAGAAGCCGGCTACGCGGCCATCAGCGCCATCTATTTCCTACATCGGCCGCATCCGAGACCGGACGATCATTCCAGTGTGATCGGAATGATAAACCGTCTCGCGATGAACGCTCTGCGAAAGGATGGCTTATTCACGTCGTCGAACAAGTCCTTGGACTTTCTCGCGAGGCATTTCGTTTCGCAGGCACATCGCGCGCTGAATGAGGGCTTTGCGATGCGGGTCGCCTACAGCATCATGCCTGAAGAGGCGAGGACCCAGTATTCCTGGGATTTGATCACGTCCCTGTGGCAAACGATAGGTCGCGGAATTCGAGGCGGCGTTCCAATATATGTTGGATTCATTGACAAAAAGTTCGCCCCCGGTGTTTTTGACAACCCGCCAAAACGGGACACCGCGAACTCCAGCAGCCTGAGGCAATGCCAAAGAACACTTCAACTGGCAATGAGCGACAGCGTGGACAAGGTGGTGGCGGAACGGCTTTATCGACCTTTTCTCGACGCGCTCGACCGGCTATTTGACGATCAGCAGGGAGCGGAACCATGTCTGGAATAATTCACCCTTATCTCTTCGAGATCGACGCGGCTCAACTAGAAAATCGCAAAATTGTTCGATTTTCAATGCCTGTTGGCGTCTATAACGCCATTAAGGAAGCGCAGGGTGTGTCGGCAGATCATGCGATGGCGTTCGCAGGCCTGCAAGCGGTGGTCGGGTGGGCGGCGCCCAGTGTCGACCTTGTAGGCATAGCCGCAACATCACCTGGCACGCAGAAGACACTGACGATGACTGCGATCGACCCTTCGAGATCCGCCGACGAGATCCGGCGTGAGATTGAAGTTGCGATATCCATTTGGCTTGGCATCGTGATTCCAGAAAGGGCAGCGGAAATCACGGCGATGCTGACCGATGGCAGAAGCGTCAGAAGCGCCGCATGCGTTGAACAACCTATACGTGCCGCGCTTTCATGGAATGGAGCCTGCGCGTCACCCGCCGATTTCGCGCTATTTGACTTGATTTCTCTTGTCGCGGCCAGGGCGCTCGAAGGCCAGACGTTGAATCGCGACACGCCTGACGAAGGGAAATTAGTTCTGTCCGGAGCGCAGCAGAGCCTCTACTTTGGCAAGTCATTGCTGCGATACGAACCGTCACGCGTCGATAGGAAGCGAGGAGCGGGATGGTGGACGGAACTATTCAACGTTGCCGCAGTGTCGACTCCGGAAAGCCGTAATCTTCGGGTCGCCATAAACGTTGGAATCAGGAACTTCGGCGAAATTCACGAAGCGCGCCTCGGCCGGCACCGCGCCAGGTACATGGATATATTCCTGCCAGCCGATCCGACGCTGGCTCCTGGGTCAGGGCGAATCCGCTGTGTAGAGCTCGCTACGACGAGGAGAGATTGGTGGAATGCGGAGCGTGGCCTGACAGGAAGGGAAAGCGCAGACCGGCGAGTCCTGAAAACAATATTGGGCATGTCAGGGCTTGAAGTGGACGAAGCTACGCTTGGATTGAAACCATTAAGCTGCGAATCGGTTGGTTTGTATCCGCGATTCGGTACGATCCATGGCGACCAGTGGGCTCCTGGCGGAACCGGTTTGCCCCATCCGGAGCGGGAGGAGTATCTGACGTTTCTCGATGAACACTTGGGCGCAAGCGGGTTCACGCGGGTGCGGATGAACAGAATCTCGAAACGGGGAGTGAAAGGCAAACCTGTTACGGTAATCGGCGCCGAACCAACGGACCTACAAACCGCCTTGTTGCGGCGCTTTGGAGATACCGGCGCGACGTTGGCCTTGCTGCAATCCAGACCAAGCGGCGCCAGGCTATTCGACGACGCGATACGTTCGGTTTTAGGCGAGCCTCGGAAAGTATACGGGGATAGGTGGATTTTCGGGAATGACTTTTCGCTGCGAGTTCAGCACGGTCCTGCCGGGCCATTTGCCCAGTTGCTTGACGCTGTTGATGAAACCAAGGCGGCTGGCGTTCCGAAGCATCTCCAGTACAGGGTGAGAGATTCGATTCGGGACGAAAGAGATAAGGCGGCGCGAGAAGGCATGACCACCTATTTGGAAAGCACTTTCCAATCGCTGCCCAATGCCTGGATGGGCTTAGTGGAAATGAATGAGGCGCTAGCCGAAGATGCCGGGCGTGATCCATATCTGCTCACCTACCAGACGATCGCAAGAAAGAATGGAGTGGCCCAGGTAAGGCTGTTCGATCCGGAGGGCGATCTAGATTTGAACGATGACGGCACTAAAACCTCAACGACCGACGCGGATTCGTTTGCCTATCAGAATTCCATTCTCGACCTGTTCCGGTCAGCGGGGGTGAGCCCCGTCGAGAAGCAGGAGATTAGGCTTTCGGCATGGTGGGTAATTAATCAAAACGAGCGATCAGGAGAGCGGCAAGCTGGAGCTAAAGGAGGATTTTGTACTCCACTGTACATTGAATGCGATGAAGGAGCGATTTCGGTCTCCCTAATGGGGCGTGACGACGAGACTATTCGTTGCTCGTATCAGGAGGCGGTGCGATTAATCGCGTCAGGAGAAGTGGCAAATCTGAAATTCAAGAAATCGGCGGAGCAAGCGACTCTAATTGCCCAGTTTCTTGCTCGTGCAACTCCCCGCGACGGCCGGAGGACGGTGCTGTTCGTAGAGGCTACGAACATTAGAACAGCAGTACCTGGGTTCAGGAACAGCGGGCAATTTGCGTTTGATCGACTGCAGTTGGGCAGTGTTGGCGGCGCAGCACCAGTGCGCGAGATTTCGCCATCCGATGGGTTGTCCATCGTAAGAATCACAGATGAGTCGGTGAAGGCCCCATGCTACTGGGTCGAGCAAAGTTCTCAGGGAACTACAGCGGGGATCTTTCAGGAGATAGGCGTGTCTCGTACGTTCTGGATCAGCCGCGGACTACCTACTCCTCTGCAGATTAGCGCGAGGATGGCTAACAAGAAATCGAGACATGACAGTGGTGCGGGCCAATATAAACACCGCCGTTTCCCGTCGTTGAGCGAGGTAACGGTGGTGGTGAAGGGCACTCAAGACGACCTTGGGGACTTGGTTGGTTTAACACGCGCCATGATGCAATGCCATATCGCGACAGACGAAAAAACAATCCTACCTTTCCCGTTGCACGAAGGAGCTCTATTGTCTGGGGCGGCACGCTAGGGACAATTCTGTTCAACGTATATACCAGCCTGGTTCTCCGGGTGATTTCGTGATGTAAGCACAGGCGCAGACGCCGGGCGCAAATACTCGTTGTGGCAGTTGATATCCTGAGGCGTTGGACCATAATGAATATGCCTTCGGGATATCCGGCCGGTATTGAGTGACGCCAGGGGGAGGAATGGGACAAGTACGTATCTATGCCAGGTTCGGGCGTGTCTTCTCTAGTGCGTTGCTTGCCTGCCTTGTGCTGGGCAGCAACCCTGTCCTCGCCCGCACCTGTATGCCTGATGAGAAGGCAGAAGCCGACAAGAAACTCTGGCTCAACAAGCGGGACACGGCCGCCGCGATCAGTCGCCATCTTCCTTGGGGCCTTCCCGAATCTACAACCTCCAACGACAGCATCCAGGTGCTGGCCCAGCGGGACTATGTGATCGGTTATGACCTGGAACTTCGAGTCCCCTTATGGACGGCGCATCGCCTGAACGCCAAGGGCCTGGGGAAGAGTGAGCGGGTGGATTGCTTCCGGCGGGACCCGCGCATAGATGCCCCCGCAGCTTCCTTGCCGAGCGACTACAAGGAGCCCGTCTTCGATCAGGGGCATCTCACGCCGAACGGAGACATGAGCACCGGACTGGTGCCGGTCATCAACTCCTTCGTGATGTCGAACATGGCTCCGCAGTTCTGCCAGTTCAATCGTGGGGTTTGGCAGATTCTGGAGGCCATGATACGCGTCTGGGTGAAGGGCAAGACCTCCCTGTATATTGTAACTGGCAGCGTCTTCGATCATGACGGCGATGGCCGTCCGGATGCGAGTGCCGATGTGCCTCGCATGAAATCCTCGAACGGCAAAGAGCGTGTTGCGCTGCCATCACATTTCTACAAGATCGTGATCCATCAGCAGAAAGATGGAACGGTGGATGCGCTCGCCTTTCTCATGCCCCACGACATGACGGATGTCGCCGGCGACGAGGCTATCCAGCACCTTGTGCGAAACCTGAAATCCATCGAGGACATCGAGGCAGTAGTGGGAGTGAAGCTCTTTCCGGCGGTAGAGGGGCAATACCCACCGAAGGCGACGAGCCTGTGGGAGTTTGAGGGCGCAGTGCCAAGAAGTCTGGTCGATGATCGCTGTCGGGCTACAGCGGACCTGCCGCGTTGAGCGGTGAGGGGCCGGGCCCTTTTTCATTTTTGAATCGATCTGAAGTGTTGGGAGGAGATGGTCGATGTCACTAGAAGAAAACCTCAAAATCGAGCGTTACAAATTGGTCACAGAGCGCCAGAAGTATTTCACCGACCTGGCCAAGGACACCTTTACCTCCTACTCTAAAATGTTCGCGGCCTTCGCCGCCGGCGCCGTAGCCCTCGTCTCTCTGAAGAAGCAACTTGGAATCGAGCCTTCGGTCGTGAATGCGCTGTTGCAGGCGATCGCCGTCCTGCTGACTTTGGCGGCGGTGCTTTCGGTTGGTCAGATACTGTTTTGCTTGATGCGTTGGTATGGGTTTCGCGACGCCGAGTGCGAAATCAATCCAGAAGCTCCCAGACCGGAGAGCTGGGCCTGGTTGTTCGAGGGGATGTACTGCGTTGGGATGGGAGTATCGGTGATTTTCGCATGGTGGGGCGTACACCATTTCGAGGCGATTCTCGCGAAACTATAGGTTAGCGAGCCGTGTCTCGTGAAATGGTGTTCCAAATAAACTCGGAAATAAGCTCCGGCTTCTTCGCCTGACTTCCCTCGAGCACGGCGCAATCACCTTGCCCTGGCAAGGATCCGATCTTCACAAAAGCCATGCAGTGCGCGAGGACGCTTTCGTCGTTTGCTCGCTGCGGCACGTCCAGGCGAATAAGCGCCATCTTTTCCGGGATGGTGGTGAGAGCCAGCACGAGGAACATTTTGTCCGCAAGAGTTTTGCCTTCCACCATCTTGGCGCACCATAGCTGGCGCGACCGATCGTTCGACTCCCGCACAATCCAATCCCCACGCAGGAACGGATTGCCGGGTGTAATTCCGCCTTGATCTCGTAGCGGCGGCATCAACTTGGCCGTGATCCGTCCCTCCCGCACCAGCTCCTCGAAGACTTTCCTAAACAGAACCACCACTTCAGGTTCCGATTCCCATTCCGCGCTCAGCGCCCGGGAGTTCGTGACCTCGGCTTCTCTTCCACCAAGACTGGACGACGCCTCCCCTGAAGAGAGGGCGGCGACATCCTCCGAATCGTTCGCGCGCGAACCACCATTCCCATGGTTGTCGGCCATACGATGAACGGGCTTGTTAGCCAAATCCGGGAAAGGCGCCTCGATGTCGTCCGCAATGACCGCCATTGGTAGGAGCGCACGGGTGACGAAATTCTCCAGCAGCTCTTTCTTGTGCCGGCGAGGCTCCGCGTCGCGGCGTGACGACTTGCCTCTCCCGGACGATCCAGGCCGGCCTTCACCGGCAAGCTCGGCGGTCGTCCTGGCGAACAGCCACTCGAATGGAAAGGGATGGCTGCATTGGAGAATCCTCTCCACCAGCAATACCCGTCGCTCGCCTCCTCCCAACCAACGACCCTCAACGGTAAAGTTCGTCTCGCCTTTGAACGGGAAAGTCGTTCTGGGGTAGTACCGCTCTGAATGCGCTGCCGCCGTGACTCCCGATTTGACGATCCAGGCCGCGGCCCTGGCCGCTTGCCGGTCGAACGCAATCCGAGCGACGGTACGCGCAGCCGGAAAAGGCAACCCGGGCGCCAAGGTGAGATGGGCCGCGCCGGATACATCGCTGCGCCAGGCGGAGAGATAGAGATTGTCCGTCGCGGTGGCTCCGGAGAAGAGCTGTTTCAGCAGAAGACCGCTGTCGCCGAAATAGAAGCGGATCAACTCCATGCAGGGCACGATGAGAAACCCACCTTCCGGCAATCGCACTCGAGCGCAGAACGCCCCCGTGTGGCCACGGTGGCCATCGAAATCCGAGAACGGCAGGAGGTATGTCGGCTTGCCACCGTCTTCGGCGACGGGGAGGCCGGCGGGCAGGACGCTCGTCGTCGAGTCGTCGATCTGAAGGCGCTCGAACGTGATCCTGGTCGAACCGGGATCCGTACCGACTCGCTGGCCCGAAACCCAGATGTCGCCGATCCTAAGTAGTCGAAGGTAGGCGATCGGGATCGAGGCGGTGAGCGGGGAGTCGTCAACGATGTCAGTTCTGATCCACTGACCCTGATGGCCTCTGGCCAGAGTCACCGCGACCATCGGCGAGCGTCCGCCGGAGCGTCCGGCGTAGTTCACGTCGCCGAACCATTCGATCCGCAGGGGAGCTGAACCAAGGTTGCGTAAGGGGATGAGAACCGGAGGTTCCGGGGTTTCGGGCATTCCCGCAGTCTATCGTCATAATGCGTTGGCCGAACTTGATCTTGGTTATGTTGCTTGCCGGAATGAAATTCTCAAATAGCCAAAAGGCGAGGATCCGACACAAAGAGTGGATATCCCCACCGCTCGCCGAGCGGTGGGCTCCTTGGATAACCTAAAGGACGTGAGCGTTCATCAAACTCCTCCGGATCGCCTCGTAGTTTCCGGCGTACGATTGGGGTGTCAGCTCACGAGCAATGTCAGTAGCCAACTGGTCAACCTCGAGCTTTAGAAGTTGAAGGGCGGAGAATTTCTCCCCCAAATCGATGATGTTCCGTGAGCCATCTGGAACAACCAGACTCACAGCTAGCTGTGGGTTATTAACCAGAAGCTGAAGATAGCGTTGTGCTTCCGCAATCAGCGAGAGTTCCAAGTAGTAGGGTTTGTTGAGATCGGCATCGTCGAGATGCCAGGCAAGTGCAGCGATATCGTAGCTCGTCAGTTTAATATCCTTGCCGGAGTCATGTTTGAGGTTCTTGAGAAGTCGGATAACTTTTTTTAGCCCCCCATGGGTGACCAGATCCTTATCCTCAATCCGCTTCATGTGAAGGAATGGGCGATTGGTGAGTAGCGTACGCTCATCGCGATGCAGGACTTTAACTTCTCGGTCATGCTTGGCGTGAGTCGCCTGGAATGTGGCCGTGTCGTGCCAATGACTTGGGACCACATCCACCTTGCGCCGAAGGGAGCCTCCAGAAAGCGAAATGGATTTCGGACCAGTCTTATCTACTTTCACCATAGGAAATTGTCGCTCAAGGATCAGCTCGCACTGCTTACGCAGATGGAGCATGTCGTCGAGAATGGATCCTGTTCGACGGGAATAGAACGAGGCCCGTGGCCCTGTCCAGTCGAGCGTGACGAACTCATCATGGAGTACAAGCAGGTCAATGTCGCTTGCGAAACGAATATGGATGTCAAGAGGCACAGACCCTTGGTATTCAAAGGTGACCGGGATTCCAACATTCTGCAGCCCGGTATTGAGCTGATTGCGAACACGCTCGCCTTCCTGAACGCTAACCTGTGTGTATTTTGGCTCAAGCGCTTGCATTGCCCCTAGCGCGTATTTTGTTGCCTCAGACTGACTACGGGTCTCATAGGCTTCCCGGAAGGTCGTTGCTTCCGCGAACTCTGCCGATTTGCTCAGGACCGCAACGGAGTCGACGCCAAGGCGCCGACTCCGCATATCGGCCAGTTTTTGTGCGTAGTTGCCCATGTCAGTGCTCCTTACGGCGTGTCAGTGTCATGCGGCCAAATGTGATTCGGCCCTTGTTATTGAAGTAGTCGCCTTCTGCTCGCGATAAATCTTGACTAAGCTGGAGCTCGCAGTAACCGACATGCGCTCGGAGTTCCGGCTCTCCAATTCGCGGGTCGTTCTGGTAGCTGTACATCAAGACGTAGCCGCGTCCCGGCTCCTTGACTAAGGACGCCGATTTGCTTCGGGAGCTGGATTGTCCCGTTGTGAGGTAGACGCGGATCTTTTCCCACGTCTGAGTAATAGTGACGACCCCCGTCCATGTGTTGGTGACGTTGCCATCCAGATCCTTTGTTTCGCCGTTGCACACCCATTCGCCGTTGAGATCGGGAATTCCCATCAGTGCTTGGACGATCTTCCGGCGCCAGATCCATTTCTCGAATACCAGATGACCAATGAAGTAGAAGGTCGCCGCATTCAGAGGAAAGAGAATTACGCCGGTTGTATCGGAAGAGAGACTGAATCTCTTTGCCAAGTCCAGGCCAGCAGTAGCAATCAGGGCAGTGAGAGAGGCCAAGAGGCCGGCTGCAGTTCCCAGATAACGCCCGATGGAGGCGCGGCTATGACCTATGACGGAATATTCATGGGGCTGCACTGGTTGTTCTCCGTTCCGTGAGATCCGATCAACTCTACTTGGTACTGCTGGTTGGCAGGATATGGGGGCAGATCAAAGTCATACGCGCCCCACTAGGGGCAGGCCCTTGGATGTGAAAGCATCCATGGCCAAATGCGTGAGGAAAGCTCCGCCGGCGGCGAGTAGGAGAAAGCGCGTCAGCGCTTCGCCCTCGGTTTTAGCTTCCCAACGGTAAAGTCGATGGAACACAAGCCCAATCAGGCTTGCACATGCCAGGCTGTGGAAGAAATCCCGGTGGTTCGGATGCAGGGCCGGCTCCAAAACGTCGGGGAGAGTTCCCAGGGCGACACCGGCGCAAGCGGCCGCCAAGAGGCGGGAGGTTTGCACGCCGTTCTTCTGGTCCTCGTGTGCTGCGGCAACGGCTAAGGTGACCGCGGCGCCGAATCTGTGGGTAGCGGCGTTGGGCATCATTTCTCCTTTCGCACACCCTTGAAGGGCTGGCCATTACTCTTCTGGTCCATGAATTTGCCGGAATCGGAGTCCCGTTTGACCCAGCGTTCCGTCAGAGGGTTAAAGGTCTGCGAACGATGCAGCACCGCGCCGTTGCGATGCCCGTCGCCTTTGGGAGGATTAGTCGCCATACCGTCACCTAAGTGAATTGGTTATCCACAATCCGCGATAGCGGAAATTCCGCCTTGGATTCCGGCGTTGGAAGGATAGTATGGGATCAATAAGATCGTGTCAAGAGATCAAATAGTTTGTTTGAAAGAATCCTTGTGATTCTATACACTCGCGCTAACTTTAGATTAGGAGGCGCATGGCGCGATGGAAGCCCCCCTTGACAGGATCAGTCACACACAAAAGGAACGCTTGGCCTACATTGAATTCCGGGCCTATTTTCTTGGCGAAATCACCCGCAGCGACATTATTAGGAGATTTGGCATTGCAACTGCAGCTGCGACCCGAGACTTAGCACTATATCGATCGGTGTCAAATGGCAACATCGAACTTGACGCACGAACCAAAGGCTACGTTCCCGCCAAGAGCTTCAAGCCGGTATTCGAGCATCCCGCAGTCCGAGTTCTGTCGGCGCTATCGCAAGGCTTCGGAGAGGGAATAGGCGGGCAATCGCGCCCCCTCATTCCTTGTGAAACTCCCCGGCAGTTGAACTATCCGGACATTTCAATCCTTGCACCAATAACCCAAGCTATTCACCGCAAGAGGGTCGTTCGCATTGCGTACCACTCATTCTCCAGCGGACGAAGCGAGCGCGATGTGGCGCCTCTGGCGCTCGCGAACAATGGCTTGCGGTGGCATGTGCGCGCATTCGATCGCAAGAGATTACGGTTTCTGGATTTTGTTCTGACCAGGATAGAAGCCTCGGAGCTGCAGCCTGAATCTTGTGTAGAAGAGCACGAGGAGGCAGCAAGCGACATTCAATGGAGTCGGATTGTGGAATTGGAACTGGTTCCGCATCCGAAGGAGAATCATCCCGAAATTGTTGCAATGGACTACGGCATGTCGAGAGAGGAGCCTGTGCTTAAGGTGCGTGTTCGTGCCGCGTTGGCCGGATATTTCCTTCGACAGTGGAGCGTCGATTGCTCCGAGGATCATTGCCTAGACGGCCCTGAGATTCGGTTGTGGCTTCGCAATCCCTTGTCGCTTTACGGTGTCGAGAGTTCGAACTTGGCGCCAGGATATGTTTCCCGGGAAAACAGATAGGCCGGGAAAGCTGATGTGCAGGTAGGTGGGTGTGTACTTGAAACGAATCGTAGATTGAGTGAATCGGCGGGGTATTCCTTGGCCGATTTTCTACATTAGCGAAAAGTCTACGTTATCTATAACAAAGTCTACATTATTAAAAACTGCTCCAGCCGCCGCCGACCAGCGCCGCGGCGGAAGCGGAATGGTGCGGGGCCTGATAGGGCCGGCGCTTCCACTGCTCGATACGGAAGCCGCCGTTGAGCGAATGGATGGCCGCCGCTTCGAGGGCCTCATCGTCGCCCATCGGCGGCAGCAGGCCGGGAAAGCGCGCCGCCAGCATCGACTTGCCGGTGCCGGGCGGCCCGATCATGA
>Ga0226835_1000497_pt1 | contig 42807 bp, 29 predicted proteins | sample LAC_MetaG_1_FD_163627 | JGI IMG/M metagenome (GOLD analysis project Ga0226835, IMG submission 163627) | Anaerobic ammonium oxidizing microbial communities from anammox membrane bioreactor (MBR) in UC Berkley, California, United States -... | ecosystem: Engineered > Bioreactor > Anaerobic >...
CGGTCCGCCACCGGGTGGTCCCCAGCCCTGTCCGCCTCCCCGGGGTCCGCCCTGCGGTCCGCCACCGGGTGGTCCCCAGCCCTGTCCGCCTCCCCGGGGTCCGCCCTGCGGTCCGCCACCGGGTGGACCCCAGCCCTGTCCGCCTCCCCGGGGTCCGCCTTGAGGCCCTCCACCGGGAGGTCCCCAGCCCTGTCCGCCTCCCTGTGATCCGCCTTGCGGTCCGCCACCTTGAGGTCCTCCACCGGGTGGTCCCCAGCCCTGCCCGCCGCCTTGCGGTCCGCCTTGATTTTGACCACCCCAACCCTGACCTTGCTGGCCGCGACGCTCACGCATCCGTCTCATCCTGGCTCGCGGTCCGAATCGACGACCGTCTCCCTGACCCTGACCCATTCCCTGACCCTGACCCATTCCCTGACCTTGTCCCGGCGGGGGCTGAGTGGAACCCTGAGCGAATGCGACTCCGCAGGAGATACTGAGACCGGCGACAAGAGATAACGACAACAAAGTGGTTCTGATCATGAAAACGCCCTTCCGGAATTGCTGTGGACAGGTGAGACCTCTATTAGTATGCCTCCGCTTCTGATAAGAGAAACAACTATAGAATGGAACTATCCCCCCGTAGTGTTAAATGGAAACAGAGCCCTCTTGCAAATCAGGAAAGACAATGAGCCTAGAAGATAGAAAGCAATCCTACCTGCAGCGTATGGCCGGCATGGCTATCCTATTCGCCATCCTCGGCTCGGTCGTTCTCTGCATTGCCATCAGCTATATCAACAAAGTGATTAGCGACGCCCTGCCCAGCGATCCTCAGACCCAGAGCCAGGCGAAGTAGACTGTCATTTCTGTGTTGATTTCAAAACGCATTATGGTGAAGATCACCTTGCAGGGTTATGGCGATGTTCGGGGGAAAATTCGAATCGACTGATTCAGACAGTGGACAGACAGTCGCAAATTTCAATGCGTTTGAATACCAGACAACCGGGTCCCGGGCAAGAGACACCTGCGAAGACGGGAAAGAGAAACCGGTCCTGCTCGGCAAATCGGCAGTCATAGAGCAAGCCCGGAAGATGTTCGATGTTTGGGACAAGAACAAAAACGGCGTACTCACCTACGACGAGCTGGTGAGCGAGATCGAGAACAAGAACAACAAAGCAGAAACAGCCCAGGTACTGGCAGCGCTTTACGGCACCAGAAAGACCCTGCAAGACATGAACCGCGACGCAGGCTTCTTGAATAAAGAATTCGGGATCTCGAAAGGCGACCTCGATGTCGCCGGCAAGGTCATCGAATGGAAAGCAAAACAGACAAACAATCCTTACAGCCTCGAAGGAGTCAAGGCTCTCGATCGCGATCATGACGGCTACATCTGCCGGAACGAGCTCGAGATCGCCTCGCGAGATCGGACCCTTCCGAAAAAAGAAAGAGAGCTGATTGACTTCTATATCAAAAACGACGACAACCGCGATCTCGTATCTACCACCGACATGCTCACCTATTTCACGAAAAACGACATGGGCGATCGGGCGGACAAATTCCTCAATCGCATGGACATGATCCTGGCTCGCACTCATGATATGCAAACCAGAGGAACAAACGACCTATTTGCGGATCAGAACCCGGATATCTACGGAGTCGCTCAAGGTGTCCTGGGTGATTGCTATTTCATGGCCTCACTGGCGGCGGTGGCACATAACTATCCGGAGATCATTAAAAACATGATCAGGGACAACCCGGACGGGACTTATACAGTCACTTTCCCCGGAGCGAAAGACGAGCCCATCACCATCGACCCGCCCACCGAATCGGAGCGGGGACTCTTCGCCGGAGCCGCCGACCATGGCAAATGGGCGCCGATTATCGAAAAAGCGTACGGGACTTTCTGTCAGAAACAGTTCTACCGACGTACCATTTTGAACATGAGCGGTGGCAATCTCCCCTCCGAAGGCGCCGACGGCGGTGGCGTCAATCTCGGTCATCTACTGCATATTCTAACGGGCAAGAGCACCGATCAGGACTGGCTCGCCATCCCTGTCTCGGTCCTCCAGCGGATACCACCGGGTCCGGTGAGCGAGATCATAACGAAAGCCAAGCTCGATGCATCAGTCGGCACCGACAGAATAGAGAAGACCCCGGTGGTAGCCTGGCAAAAGCCCGGAGTCTCCACAAGCGTCTCAGACGTCACCAACCATGTCTATTCGGTTCTCGAGTTCGACAGAACCGCCAAAGACGGAGGCAGCGTCACCCTCTACAATCCCTGGGGGCACAAAGAGACCATCTCATTTACGCAATTCAAAAAACGATTCCATGTGGTCGCTTATGTAAAACCGGACAAAAAGAATTGAGTTTATCACTCCTTGAGCAAGGACTCTTGAGCGGAGACCATGAATGGCATCAAGTCCGTGCTGAAGTTTGTCCTCGGCTTGCTGGGTGGCGCCGATAGAATCAGGCCCTTGCCCTTCCAATCTCCACCCAGCTGAGGGGACTGAGGTTGTCCATAGCAACTCTTCACTTCCCAGGTAACCTTCTCTTTCATCTGCTGAAATGTTTCCTTCAGATCCGCTTGCTTCTTCGATTTCAGAGCTTCGATCAGGTACTTGGTAAAAATGCCGTTCCTGGATACTTTGCTCTCCCACGATCGCTCATTGGGAGAGCTCGATGTGATTACGAGATGTCCGCATCCCTGGGCAATCTGATTGACATCGAAATTGTCCGACAGGTGCAGGCCCTTCGAGCCGGGGACACCGGCGCCACTGTAGCAGGTGTCCATTACAATCAGCGCTCGGTCCGTCCGCACGCCTTCTTTGACACGACGATAAATCTCGTCCATATCGACGCCGGTGGCATAGAGCTCTGAGACGTCGGTGTCATATGCGACTATGTAGTTCCTTCCACCCTTGTCCTGCGCAGAAGGCGTTCCATGGGTGGATACGAAGACTACCACCAGATCGTCCGGTTCGGAAACAGCCGGAAGGAACTTGTCGCCGAATGCCGTCATGATGTTCTTTCTGGTGGCCTTTTCGTCCAGGAGGAGCAAGACGTGGTCCTTCTTGAAATTACCCTCATTGAGAAGATACAGGCAGAAGTCCTTTGCGTCTTTGGCTGCGTACTTCAAGTTATAACTGGGATTTGCGAACTTGCTGATGCCGATAACCAGAGCCCACTTATCCCTCACCGGGCTATCGCTTTGCCCGATTGCGGCAGGCTTTGTTGCTCTCTCACCGGGGCTCAAACCAGTAGGGGACGAGGTCGAAGACGTGGTCGGAGATCTGCCTGCTCGTGCTACTGCTGATGGTGGCGTCTTCAAGAGCTCGCTGGTCAGCCGCCACACGCTCGAGTCCCCTTCCGTGGTTACTAGAATATGCCCCTGGCTGTCGCTTGCTATGATATAGGGTTTTCTCAGCCCGGACGCTACTTCGTGGACATCTCCATCGCCGGTGATACCATAAACGCTACCGCTCAACAGGTTCGGAACCAACAATAGATCCTCTGTCATATACAGTCCAAGCGCGCCTTTCAGCAGGGGATTGATGATAAACTCCTGCTCATTCCCGTCCTCTTTCGTGTAAAGTCTACCGATTGTTCCGGTGGTAAAGTGAGACACCAGGATGTACCCCTGATCAACGGTCATACCGCCTATATCCGCAACAGCATATGTACATTTTTACTGCCCGCTGGTCGGAGCCCTTTGCCAGGACGCTGGGCAGGCAGGAACTGAGCATCGTGAGCAGTACCGCCAGCAAACAATTCAGCCGGAGCGCACTCCTTCGAAAAAGGCGCAGTTGAAACATCGAAAGATAGAGCATCGAATCCTTCTCTTTACCGGGAGAATAACTTGGTTTTACCCGGATCTGACCAAGATTTCCGCCGCAAGCTCGGCAGTATGGAAGCGGCTCTGAAATCTCACCAGCCATCCAACCCTGAAAATTGAAGCGAGATGGTCAAAGATGCCACCGGCTTTCACACTGGTGTCACAATTCCATCTTAAGATAACTGATGACTCCACTCACTCGCTCCGGTATTTCTTACCCTACAAAGGCCTGGTACTCTGTTGTTTCGTATAGGAAACAGCGGGGTATAAGCTAAGTATCAGGCTCTTTTCTTATTAATACGTCCTTTCAGGGTTGTTCAGCACATGGGCAACGAGCACGATAGCGCCCACATTCCCAGCGACACGCCTGCCGGCTCCTCGAGCGGGCAGACCGGAGAGCATGTAAGCCAGCAGGCTCTCGGAGACAGGAACGCTCTCTCGATTCTCCGAAAATCCGACAATGCCGCCGCCACAGCGCCTCTCACCGACGTCAAGCTGACCGATTCCCCTGCCCAGCCTCTTTCCCGGGAGCAGGTAGAGAAGATCGCGGCGGCTATAGACAAAGCGGCAAATGGCGGCGTTCTGGGAATCGGCACCTATGTGCCCGAGATCAACCGCCAGCTCGAAAAGCTGCGAACCAAGGAAGATCGGGATCTTCTGGACGAGATTTACAGGCAGAAGTACGGGGATGAGGACTTCGGAATCGAGGCGGAGCTGCGCGACGAGATGTCCGGCGCGGATCTGAGCAAGTCCCTCAGGATCTGGAACGCCGCCGGGGAGGAGAGCGCCAGTCAACCTGCGGTGCCGGCGCACGAGGCGACTCTGGCGCGGTCCGCTGCTGCTCCCGCCGAGGCGGTAGCCGGCAGTGCCCGTGTTACCGGACCTGTCACCGAATCTATTACTGGATCTGCCGAGTCGGTGGCGCCGAACGGAGGCGAGCAGCACAAGCCGCTGAACAGCGAACAGCTCCAGGCCATGGCCGAGGCCATAGACAAAGCCGCCAACGGTGGCTTGCTGGGAGTGGGTACGGACAAGGAAGCGATCAATGAGCAACTCAAGCTCCTCAAGACGCCCGAAGAGCGGACCAGGCTCGATGAATTCTACCGGCAGAGGACCGGTCACGGCATCGAGGACGAGCTCGAGGACGAGCTGTCGGGTTCGGATCTGGCGCGCTCCATGGAGCTCTGGAAGGGAAGCGGTACCGATGTCTCCCGCGTCTATGTCGGGCTCATAGAGCACAAAGAATGGGGGATCGGCGCACGCAGCAACGAGATAATCGAGAAAGATCTGCGTGATACCATCTCCACCCTCAACTCCACCCAGATAGCCGAGCTCGATAGAGACTACAGGGAAGCACATGGAGTTGGCATAAGAGACGCGCTTCTCAAGGACGATAATCTCCCGGAGAGCACCAAGCAGGCGCTCGAGATCTATCTGAAGGGCACGGACAAGCGCACACCCGAGGACACAGCGAAGCTTGCCGAGATATCGCTGTCCGCCGGCAATCTCGACATGTTCGAGGAGACCTTCCGGGACGCATCGCCGGAGGCGCGGACGAAGTTTCTCGAGAATGGCGGCGAAGAGAAAATCATGTCCGCCTTCGGAACAGTGGTGGGCGACGGCACCGGTATGGGGAGCACCTATCTAGCCAATGAAGATACCCGTCACGCGCTCGAGTACGCGCGCATAGGCAGGCTCAGTGCCGCCACCAAAATCGGTGACAACACCGGCACATTCAACGACAACGAGGAAGCGATCGAGCTCACCCTCAAGAGCCTCCGCCCGGAGGAAAGACGCTCCTATCTAGAGGGCAAGAGGCTGGCGGAATCCGGGTCCACTGATCTGAGCCAGGGACAGAAAGACGATCTGGATTACTACAACCGGCTCCACTCGGCTCTGAAAGGTGCCGGAAACGATCGCGAGATCGCCAAGTGGGAAGACATGATCGCCAATCCCGGCGGGTCCCTGGTCGGCAAGCTGGCCGAGCACGGTGGTATCATCGATGATTCCGTGGGAGATGTCCTCAAGACCATCGAGGACATGTCGGAAGAGGACTGGAAAAAGCTCAAGCAGAGCCCCGAATACAGGCGAGAGATCGAGCGCGTGCTCGCCGTCGATTTGAGCGATAGCGAGATGACCCGCGCCCGAGAGCTGCTGGATCGCAAAGCCGGGGCAGAGACCTTCGAGGCGTCCAGGACGGTGCAGCGCTCGGTCACCGACGCCATAGACGATCAGACTGGCATATTCAACGACGACGAAGAAGGAGTACTCGAGGCGATCAAGAGAATGACGCCGGAGGAGAGGGATCGCTACCGGCAGGACGAGGATTTCCGGAAGAAAGTCGACGAGGGTGTGCGCAGTGCCATGGACGAAGGGAGCGAGCAGAAAGCGGCTTTCGCTCTGCTCGACTCCATAAAGAGAAACGAGAATCCCGAAGACAGCGTGATTGCACGGATTCACGAGCAGGCGACCCACACGAACACCGACGAGGCCGTGGTCATCGCCGATCTCGAGAAAGCCCTCAGGAAGCCCGAGGTGAAAGAAAGACTGGCGAACGATCCGGCTTTCAGGGCCGAGCTCGACGAGGCTCTCCACGCGGCCCTCGATCCGGACGAGTATGATCGCTACGCCAGACCCCTGATGGAAGGCGGCAGGCTGCCGTTCAAAGTGAAAGCCGAGCTCTATCAGGGCGTCTTCGACGACAACGAAAAGGGCCTGTACGAGGCTCTTCAAAACGCGAGCCCCGAGGATCGCGCCGAGATCAAGGCTGATCCCGACGGCGTTCTTCCCTTCCTCAGTGAAGAGGAGCGCAAAGTGGCTCTCAATATCGTCGAGCAGAGCGGCGAAATGCGACCGGAAGACAAGCTGCGAGCTTCCATCCTGGGAGTCGGTGCCGACTCCGCCGAGATCAAGAAAGTCCTCTCGGAGCTCTCGCCGGAGCAGACCGAGCAAGTGGCGGAAGCCTATCGGATCAAATACGGGTCGGATCTGCGCGGCGATCTGATCGATGAGACCGGCGGCGACGACCGGATGGTGGTCGAAAGCGAGATGCGGGCAGAGCCGCTCTCCGCTCGCGAAGCCTTCAACGAGGCCAGGGACCGGGTCTATGAGAGCGTGGATGGCATCGGGCGCTCGGTCGTGGATGCCATGGACGGCACCGGCGACATGACAATGGACGATCTCAATCAATATGCCGCCGGCATGGCGAAGTACTCCGCTGCCTACGAGGAGATGCCTGACGAGCAGCGCCAGCAGTATCAAGAACAGCTCGGTGAGGCTCTCAAGCTCTATCAAGAATCAGAGAGCGCCGCCGCCGACATGCTCGTGGACGGCACTATCATCGCCGCCGGTGTCGCCGGCGCCAGCTTTACCGGTGGCGTCAGCCTCTCGCTCCTGGCTTATACCAGCGTCGGAGGAGCGCTTTTCAAAGTCGGTGCGAAGTCCGCGATCATGGGCAATGACTACGACTTCTCCGGCAAGCAGGTACTCACCGATGGCGCCAGCGGTGCGGTAGAGGCCGCCACCATATTCCTGGGACCGGCGCAAGCGGCGCAGATGCTCAAGATCGGAGGGCGTACGGCCTCCACCGCCACCAGGACCATCATGGCTGAAGCCGACGATATCATGATGGCGAGCGGTAGGCAGATCTTCAAGGAAGGAGCCGAAGAGATACTTCAGCGGAAGACCTTCGAGCAAGTGGCTTTCGCCATATCCAACGGCGCGGACGAGATCAGTGAGAGCGCTATCAAGACCATCGCCCGCAGCGTGGCCAACAGCGCGGACGACGTGGCCGACGTGCAGAGGATCATCACCACCAGCCTCAACGAGGCTGTGCGCACCGAAGCGGCCAACGGCACCAAAGCCATGCTCAGAGAAGTGGCCCTGAACAGCGCCTCCGGCAACGTGGGCGGCGGTCTCTCCAGCGGCGTCTACGGCGCCGCCGAGTGGGACAGCTCCCGCAGCTTCGAAGAGAACATCGCCATGGTAGGCAACACGACCCTCATGGGCGCCACCACGGGCACCCTGATGGCTGGCGGCATGACGCTGGGTATGAAGGGGCTCATGCGAGGTCTCGGTGCGCTGGGCCGCGAAGCCGATCCGCCCGCGGGCATCGTCGACGATCTCCTCCCGGGACCTGCCGCCCGCGCCGAGATGGCTGACCTCGCCGATGTTCCCGCCACCCGGGTGGTTCTGCCCGACCAGAGCCTGCACGATGTCGGCGACCTGGTCCAGGTGAACGGAAACAAGGCCGTTCTCGCCGGTGTGGACGACTCGAGCGGTCGGGCCATCGTCCGTTATCCTGAGCGAGAAGGCTGGGCAGCAAAAGCAATTCAGGTTGACGACGATCTCGGCAAATACCAGCCGGTCGAGATTCACGGGAAGACCTATCTGGCCGGTCAGGATGGCACCGTATATAGTTATTTCGACGCCGGCGAGGGCGGCATGCTACTGCCCCGGCATGAATACCAGCTCGCTCCTTCCACGGCTTCCATCGAGAGTCTGGCGCCTGACGCTCCGATAACCGCCAGGACTTTCGCTACCTCCGCCGAAGAGGACCTCAGCAAGGGTCACTTGCGACTGGACGGCGACGTCCACCCCGAAAGCCGCCGCACAGAGGTCTATCCCGGTCAGATGGAGACAGCCGACGGCAGGCGCATCGATGTCGTCTTCCACGCTCCCGAGCACACCCCCGAGCAGCAGGCAGCGCGCCTGCAAAACGAGATGGCCGGACACGAGCTGAGCGACATCATCGGCTTCGACAGCAGATATCCTGCGGCGATGGAGTCCAGCGCCACCGTCAACGGTCGCAATGTGGACGGCTGGGTGCAGGAGTCTGTCGGTAGCTCGGAAGCGCTCCAGGACCATTTGCGCACTCGCACAGTGGAGCGTTTCGGCCGAGTAGACCGTTTCGACGAGGATCTGCCGCGACTTCTGAATGAGGATCCGGCGCTCAAGTCCAGGCTCGAAGAAGCCATCGTCCAGAGGCTGGTCTACGGAGACCACGACATCAACCTGCACAACATCGCGATCTCAGAGGACGGAGTAGTTCGCAACCTCGATCTCGGCGAAGCCTTCACGACCGACGAGATCCCCGAGCTATCGACCTTCAGGAACAGCCTCCTCGATGTCGGCTTGCATAAGACATTTGCCGGTCAGGAGATCTCTGATCCGCTCAGGCAGAAGCTGAGCAATTTCGCCCGGCAGTTCGAGGACGCCGGCTCCCAGACAGAGCTCGCCAGAAAGCTCAACCTGAGCGAAGATCAGGTTCGGGCCGTTGTCAGCCGCGCTCGTCAGATGGCCGAGAGCGGACGATTCCCGGATATAGATCCGAAGATGATCGATCCGGACAATATCGATTTCTGGCGGGCGGCAGCCAGGATCGAGGCCGAGGACAGCGGACTTGTCGCCCGGGAGAGCGTGGACGGGATGCGTTCAGTGGGTGTCGCCGACGGCTCCAGTCTCAAAGTTGACATGGACACGGGCCGGTTGCGCGCCATCGACAACCAGCGGGGTGGCCATGTCGACCTGCGCTACGATCAGTCCGGCAATCTGAACGAGGTTGTCCACCCCAACGGTGTCAAGTATGCAACCGACGACGGCATCAACTGGAAGGTCACCGACAAAGATGCCCCCGGCGGGGGTTACGAGATCCGCGGCAAGATGTCAGTCGGCGAAGACGGCAGCATATCCTGGCACCCTGAAGGCGGCAGCCTGAGCATCAGGCATCCTGACGGCTCCATGATCATGCACGACGCGAGAGGACAGATCGAGAGGATCATGGCTCCGGACGGACGCATGAGCTATGTCCACTTCGACGCCGCCGGTGAGCTGAGGGACGTCACTCTACCCAACGGACTCAAATACAGCACCGAAGACGGTCTCAACTGGCACGTCACCGACCACACCGCTCCGGACGGTGGCTACGATATCAGGGCAAGCATGACGCTCTCCGACAGAGGCGAGATAACGTGGCATCCCGAAGGCGGCGACACGACGGTGCGCCGTCCGGATGGCTCCGGCTTCGTCAAGGATCGAGAGTCCGGCGAAGTGACCCGGCTAATCGACGCCGAGGGAAATAGAACTGATATAGATTACGACCGCTCGGGAGAGCTGCGTAAAGTCACTTACCCGAACGGCGTAGTATATTCTTCGATTGACGGCACGAACTGGCGTGTGACGGATGCCACCGCTCCTGATGGCGCCTACAATATCAGGGCTCGCATGTCAGTGGGCGATGACGGGCGGATCGCATGGGAGCCCGAGTCCATAGGCGTGACCGCCGAGGCCCGTCCGTCCGATGCACCGGCGGCCCCGGTCAAGTCGCTGGAAGAAATGCTCAGGGAAAGCGACAACGGCACGCTCAGAAGGCGCGTCTACGATAGCGGCAGCGGCGCCTATCTCGATGTCGATCAGGGAACCAGCAGAATCGGCGCCATCGACAGCCAGCGCGGCGGCAGGGTCGAGCTTGGTTATGACGAGATCGGCGGCGTCAACGATGTCACTTATCCCGGGGGTGTGAGGTATCGCACCGATGACGGTGTCAACTGGCGCGTCACCGACAACAGTCATCCCGACGGCGGCTACGACGTGCGTGGCAGCATGGCGGTCAGCGATGACGGTCGACTCGCCTGGCATCCGGAAGGCGGGGACCTGCAGGTTCGCAATAGCGACGGCTCGATTCTCAAATACGATCGCAGAGGCGGGCTGCTCACCGACATCGTCACACCGGAGGGCAAGAGCCTGGGCATCAGCCGCGGTCCCGCAGGAGAGGTCCTCGAGGTCAGGCACCCCAACGGCATAGTCTACTCGAGCCAGGACGGCGTCACCTGGCATGTGACAGATGCGACCGCTCCTGGCGGCGGATACGATATCAGAGCCACCATGACACTTTCCGAAGACGGCAGGCTGAGCTGGCGTCCAGAGAACGGCGACACAACCATAAGACATCCGGACGGCTCCATGGTCAAGCAAGAAGGCGACGCCGGCAGAGTGATGGAGATCATCTCTCCGGAAGGGCAGAAAACGCACCTCGGCTACGACACCAACGGAGATGTGCGGGAAGTCACCTACCCGAACGGCGTCGTCTACCGAAGCCTGGACGGCGAGAACTGGAGAGTCCAGGACGCCACCCACCCGGACGGCGCCTATAACGTCCGCGGACGTATGGATGTCACAGCTAATGGTGACCTGCACTGGCAGCCGGACGGTGGACGTCCGCAGACCAGGCGCCCGGACGGTACCTTGCACATAGAGGAGTTCGAGCCGGATCTCTTTGCCGAAGGCTCATTCGACAGCCTGAATAGCGGCAGAGGCAAGCGGAAGCTCTGGGGACCCCAGCGCGACGTCCAGAAGATGAGCTCCGACGAGCGGATGCAACTATTCCGCGACATCGAGGTGGTTCGCTCTCCCCTGACTAACAGCGAAGCAGCTGATGACTTCGTCGAGTCGGTTCTACCCAGGATCGAAGAATGGCGTGATCTTACCCCGCTCATGAAGCCGATGGATGCGGCAAAGAAACGCTATGACAAAGCCGTAACCGACTACCAGATCTTGCTCGATACCACCTTCGATCTCCCGCCCCAGGCTTACTTCGACAACAATGTGGCCCGGGAGTTCTTCAAGAACAGCCCCGAAGAGCTCAAGATAGTCGATGAGTTCCTGAACGCCAGAGAAAGTCGCAACCTCGTCAGCCAGCATGTGGAGAAGCACCTGCAGGTACGTCGGGACGAGCTGCAAATGGCTCTGGATGAATTCGCCGACCGGCACGACCTGCCGCACATGAAGATCAAGCTCCGGGAAGCCGAGCATATGGGCGCCAGCAAGGCGAGCTACAGCGCCGGCGAGATTACCCTCAACAAAGAAGACCTGATCAAGCGGGATACCGGCGCAAGCCTTCTGGGAAGTCTCTATCACGAGGCCGTACACGGCGAGCAGGACAATACCATCCTCAGAGGACTGGCCGACGAGCTTGGAGTGAAAGCAGACTATGACGCCGCGGATATAGATGCGGTGATGGCTGCTTACAAGAGCAAGGTGGGGCGCCAGGCCGATCGAGACTTCGTCAACCGGGTCCTTCACAAACGCTGTACCCTGGACGAGATCGCCCTCTCCGAAGCGGATCGCGCTCGCGTGCCGGATCTTATCGAAGCGTATAAGAACAATACTCCGGTGGGCCAGGCCTGGCTACAGAGCGCCAACGATTTCCGCGTCACCAACGGTGCCCTCAAGGCTCTCCAGTCGGATGATCCGAACGCGGCCATCAAGCTGATCGTCAAGATCAACCGCGGCGACGGCACCAGCGCCGCCTACAACAAGCACCTTTTCGGCACCGCCGAGCCGCCTCCGGAGTTCGCGGACTACTATCGCAGCTTCAAGAAGTTCCAGAACGGAGATGACGATGCATGGACTCCGGAAGTTTCGAGGGAAGCTCGTGACAGGCTGAGAATATTGCTATCGGATCGTCTCGATGGACTGAACGAGACCCGGCGCCAGGCTTACGAGCGTTATATGCAGCTGCACGAGAAGGACGCCCTGCTGGCAGGCGAATGGGCCAGGCTCTCGGCTGTTCAGCGCGGCGCCGGCAATTCCGAGCAGGTGGCTGTGGACGGAGTAGCCTGGGGAGACGGCGAGGAAGAGATCGATCAACTCTTGCGACAACTGAGCGCAAGATAGAGTGGTGGAGGAATAGCGATATGGAAGAGGCAGGAAGTGATCGCCTTGGCCGCCGGCGCGGGGATCGAGCGGCTGGAGTTGATCGATGGCTCCACACAGGGAGACATTTCACTTAGCCACAACAAGCAGTCTGCAACCAGCCTTTCGCATTCTCAATCTTTTCAATTCCGCATTCGAATCCCCAGGGAGGCGAGATTTAATCAAGGAGAACGCTTCACTGCAAATATTTAGCAGTAGGGCGCGATAGGATCGAATCAAGATAGAGTATTGCCTATCTGTTTGGAGCGGCGAGCAGCCCCGGGACGGCAGGAGCCGTCCCGGCTTTGCGAGCCGGGCATACGTGCTGGAGTTTTTTCTCCGGGGCCGACCACTGCTTGGTCCCTGCAGGCAATTCATAGGCGTGAGTGCGTTCTGTGCCATGTTCGCAGCTCCGACTCGCTCTCAAATTCGGGATCCTGCGTGGGCAGCTCCCCGAGAAAGACTTCGCCGGTGCCACCATCGAGAGTAATCCAGTCACCCTCCATCACCTCGACAACACGATCGGGCAACTGGACGTGAAAGACGCGATGGTCGACATCGATGACTACATCCTCGGCAGCGCATACCGCCGGGGTTCCGAATTGCCGGGCTACGACAGCAGCGTGGCTGGTGGCACCCCCCCCGGCTCGTAAGAATACCTCTGGAGGCGATCATGCCATGCACGTCGTCAGGCTTGGACTCGGGCCGCAGCTCATCCCCGACTCATTCTTGAGGCGTAGTCCTATGCATATACAGGCGCGAGCATACACCGGAGTCTATTCGTTCGTTCCTATCGGTCCGCCAACAAATACAGAACCATGACGGCTGCTCGAAGCCGAGCCATCGGATCTGGCCGCAGAACCGCCCGCTTTCTTTTTCAATTCAGCGTTCTCAAGCACCTGGTCATTATTCAGGTCTCTCAGTTTTCGCTTCTTGCGCACTTCTGTTTTTCTCTCACGAGTCATCGCTCTTCCCTCCGGCTATTAGCGTTGTGACATCAATCCTGGCGCGAGCGCTTGCGCATGACTGCGAAGAGCCCGATAGCAAGAAGGAAGCCCAGGACGATTCCGACCACGAGACCGACATCGACCCCGAGGACGAGATGCACTCCGGCGCTTCCCTCGTGGGCTTCCGCCGGAAGTATTGCCATGAGCGAGAGAACAAAGGAAAGTGCGAGACAGTTCATGAGATCTCCTCCGGAACGAGTTGAAGCCAGTAGAACGAATGTGGTGCGAAAGTGAGGACATAAGGCCACTCCGATATCCGGTTGAAGCGGCTCTCGCCCATGAGCTCCACCGGAGTAAAGCCTCTGTAAGCGCTCAGATCGAGGTCGACGCTCTGGGCCGTTTTGGCGAGATTGAAGACACAGAGAATGGTCTTGCCCTCGAAAGATCGCACATAAGCGAGGATCTTCTTGTTGGCCGGCTCGAAGAACTCGATGGCACCGCGGCTGAAGACTTTTGTTTGCCTGCGGACATTGATGATTGCTCGAGTCCAGTAGAGAAGCGAGGAGATGTCCTGCTCCTGGGCTTCGACGTTGACGGACTGGTAGCCGAAGACAGGATTGTTTATCGGAGCCGAATAGAGCCTCTCGAAAGCAGCCCGGGAAAAGCCGGCATTGCGATCGGCGCTCCACTGCATGGGCGTGCGTACACCGTTGCGATCGTCGAGATAGATGTTTTCGCCCATGCCGATCTCATCGCCATAATAGATAATCGGCGTGCCGGGAAGTGAGAATAGAATACCGTTCAGGAGCTTGATCCTGTTCTTGTCATTATCCAGAAGCGGTGCCAGTCTCCGTCTGATCCCGACATTGATGCGCATCTGCGGATCAGGAGCATAGGCATGATACATATAAGCCCGCTCCTCTTCCGTAACCATCTCCAGAGTGAGCTCATCGTGGTTTCTTAGAAAGACCGCCCACTGGCAATCGGCAGGAATCTCAGGTGTCTCCCGCATGATCTTCACCACCGGCTCGTAGTCTTCCTTGTGCACCGCCATATAGATACGAGGCATCACCGGGAAGTGGTAGCACATGTGGCACTCATCGCTGTCGCCGAAATATTGAATCACATCGTCGGGCCACTGATTGGCCTCGGCGAGGAACATCCTGTCCTTATAATGCTTGTCGAGCTCCCGGCGAAGCTCTTTGATCACAGCATGGGTCTCCGGGAGATTTTCGCAATTGGTCCCTTCGCGCTCCACCAGATACGGTATCGCATCAAGACGCAGACCGTCGACGCCGCGATCGAGCCAGAAGCGCATGACTTTGAGCACAGCCTCCCGCACCGCCGGATTATCGAAATTGAGGTCAGGCTGGTGCGAGAAGAATCGATGCCAGTAATATTGCTCGGCGACGGGGTCCCATGTCCAGTTGGAGGTTTCGGTGTCTGTGAAAATGATTCTGGTGTCGGGAAATTTCTCGTTGCTGTCGCTCCAGACATAGAAATCCCGCTCGGGGCTGCCCTTTGGAGCCGAGCGCGCAGCCTGGAACCAGGGATGCTGATCGGAGGTGTGGTTTACGACGAACTCGGTGATCACTTTGAGCCCGTGCCTGTGGGACTCTTCGATGAAACGCACGGCATCATTGAGATGCCCGTAGGTAGGATTGACCGAGGTGTAATCGGCGACGTCGAAACCGTCGTCTCTCAGGGGAGATGGAAAGAAGGGCAGGAGCCAGATGCAATCCACGCCGAGATTGCGGATATAAGGAAGCTTCTCGATGAGCCCGGCAAAGTCGCCGTAGCCGTCGTCGTTGGCATCGTAAAAACTCTTGGGATGAACTTGATAGATGATTGCATCACGATACCAGAGCCTGTTGCTGCTGCTTACCTGAGACTTGGTCATCCTGGTCTCCTTTCTAACTCTTTCAACCTCGCATCTCTTTCAACCTCGCATCTCCTTCAACCTTTTACCACGCCTACCGGTCTCAGTCTTGCCACCGATCTGGCAAGACCGGCATCGGTGACGGCGGCGATCACGTCGTCGATTGATTTGTAAGCTTCCGGAACCTCCTCGGTGAGCCCCTCCCGGCTCGATGCCCGGGCGATGACCCCGCGGGCTCTGAGCTTTTCGATCACATCTTTGCTGTTTCGCCCCTGCCGTGCCTGGGTTCGGCTCATCAGTCTGCCTGCACCATGGCAGACACTGCCGAAGGTCTCCTCGAGCGCTCTATCGGTACCGATCAGGACATAGGAAGCTCTCCCCATGTCTCCGGGGATTATCACCGGATGACCGGTATCGCGGAATTTTTTCGGCAGCTCCGGACGTCCGGCGGGAAATGCCCTGGTGGCGCCTTTGCGATGCACCAGGAGGAGCTCCTCCCTGCCGTCCACAAAATGGCTCTCGAACTTGGCCATATTGTGCGCGACATCATAGACGAGCTTGATCTCGGTGTTCTTGCCGAACATCTTGCCCATCACCTGTCTAATCCAGTGACTGATGCACTGCCGATTGGCAAAAGCGAAATTGGCGGCGGCAGCCATGGCGCCCAGATAGCTCTTGCCTTCCGGAGACTCGATCGGACAGCAAGCCAGCTCGCGATCCGGAAGATTGATGGCATGACGTTTCATCACCGACTTCATATCGGCCACGAAATCGGTGCAGACCTGATGCCCCAGACCGCGAGAGCCGCAATGGACCATGAAGCAGATCTGATCTTCGAAAAGCCCGAATTTCTCGGCAAGATCGCGGTCGAAAATCCGATCGACTACATCGACCTCGAGAAAATGATTGCCGGAGCCCAGGGTGCCGAGCTGGCTGGCGCCTCGCCGCCGGGCTCGCTCGCTGACGCATTCGGGTCTGGCGCCGGGGAGCATACCATTGTCCTCGGTGCAGTCGAGATCCTCCGGTCTGGCCATACCCTGCTTGAGAGCCCAGCGAGAGCCGGTGGTGAGTACCGCTTCCATTTCCCGGTCCGACAGCTTGATCCGCCCGCCCTTGCCGGCGCCTGTAGGGACGGCTCTGAAAAGCTCGTCCACGAGCTCATCCATTCGCCCTTCGATCTCGTCATGGCGGAAAGGGCTTGCCATCAGCCTGACGCCACAATTGATATCGAACCCCACTCCTCCCGGTGATACGACTCCGCCATCCGGTCGCATGGCCGCCACGCCGCCGATGGGGAACCCATAGCCCTGGTGCATATCGGGCATGGCCATGGCCCGGCCCACTACTCCAGGCAGGGTGGCGACATTGGCAACTTGATCCATGGACAGATCCCGCGCTGCCTGCTCGATGAGCTCGGGGCTGCTGTAGATCATGGCATCGACACTCATGCCCTGTTTATAGCGGCGTGGAATCAGATAGCGGTTGCGATCCACAACCTCGACTATGCCGTCCCACTTGGTGTTTGTTCTCAGTCGTTTCATAGATGCGAAAGTCTCATTGTTTCAGATATCGAGGTAAATAACAGCCTCGTAGCCATTTTCCCCGGCTCTGATCTGCAGTTGATGCAGGGTGACGGCCTTGACATAGGTCTTCAGGCTGTGCCTGTCGCTCTCGTACTCTTCGCCTCTTGCCCGGGCTCTGAGGCGGAGATTACCGGCATCGGCGGTAATGCTGACAACATCGATATCCCTGAAGATAGCCGCCTCGGCGTCGAAAAGGAAAAGAAGCTCCGACAGCCAGTTGTAGAGGAGCAACTCGAGATCGGCGGCGACGACCTCGATCTCGCTTTCTGTCCGGGCCTCTATCTCATTTGTGTCAAACAGCACCGTCGTCAGTGCCAGCCCCGCAGTTGAAAAGAGACGCTCTTGGGTTCCGGCCCAGACCCGGAGACCCATGTCAGCAGGATGATCCAGAAGCTCGAAGCCCGACCCGATTGAGCTGTCTGACGAGTTTTCTGCAGAGCTATTTTCGGGGTTGCCGCTCATAGTGATCGCTGCTCCGATAGCTGGAAGTGATAAACTGCCATGGTAGCGTTTTTCGCAAAGAATTTTCTGGCGCCTTACCAATGTCCACTTTACTCCTTGGCATCACTGTCGTATCTGTTTCCACAATCCTGGCTGTGGCAGGCATGCTGGTGGTGCGCAAAATCCTCGGTCTGGAAAAGCTGAAGAGCTTTCACGAAGTCTCGGGCGACATGCTCTCGGTGATCGGGACTCTCTATGCCGTTCTCCTCGGCTTTGTCGTGGTGGACGCCATGACCCACATGCAAGAAATGCGTCTCACCGTCGAGCAGGAAGCAAACGCTGCAGCCAATATCTATCTTGCCGCCGACGGGCTTCCGAGCGCCACTTGCGAGCGCATCCAGACCCAGTGCTCCGAATATGTCGATCTGGTCACCAATCAGGAATGGACAGCCATGACCCAGGGCAAGAGTATCGACGAAGCCCATGTAGTCACCTGGAAACTCTGGCATGAAGCCACTCATATCGAGGCGGAGAGCGAGGGTATGGGCTGCATCAAGGACCGGATTCTGGAGGAGATTTCCAATCTCAGCGACAACCGTCGCACCAGGCTGGTGATGGCCAGGCACGGAGTCGCACCGACCATGTGGTTCTTCCTCATCGTCGGCGGTGTGATCACGGTTATCTTCACGTATTTTTTCGGTCTCGAATGTATAAAGACCCAGGCAGTCATGACCGCTCTCATTGCGCTTACCCTCTCGCTGAATGTCTTCCTGGTCTATCTGTTCGGCTATCCATTCTCCGGCGATGTGGCGGTTTTTCCCGATGCTTTCGAGCTGGACAAGAAAATTTTCAGCGAGTTCCACACGGTGATCAAGGATGGAAGCGACGGGTAATGATCCATTTTTAGGATAGAATTGGCAGGAACAAAACAGGAAAGGTGGCAATGGAAGAATCGGCAAGCCCGGCAAATCGCATCATAGCAGTCGGAATGGACGGCTCGGATTATTCGTGGAAAGCGCTATCAGAAGCGATTTTACTGGCCAAGATCAAGAAAGCCCCGCTTCACATAGTCTCGGTGCAGGAGACCATCCATGCTTCTTACAACAAGAGCGAGGTCCTGGCTGCCGACAAGACTGTAAAACACAAGCTCGAGCATATCCAGAACAAAGCCCGGAAGCAAGCCGAGGAAAGCGGGATCGATACGCATATGGCGATTATCGTCGGTCATCCGGCCAAAGCCATGGTCGAATATGTGAAAGAAAACAGTATCACCCTGCTGGTGGTGGGGGACAAAGGTCACGCCAGTATCTGGGGCAACCTCCTGGGAAACACCGCCGAGAAGATCGTCCACGAATCGCCCTGCTCGGTTCTGGTGGTTCGCTGAGCTATCAGATATGGAACAAAAGTCCATAAGGCAGCAATTCTTCAGCAACGTGCAGGGCGACCTGTTCGGCGGCCTGACGGCTGCCATCGTGGCCCTGCCCATAGCTCTGGCTTTCGGTGTCACCACCGGTCTGGGAGCCGAAGCCGGTCTTTATGGCGCCATCATCGCCGGATTATTCGCAGCTATTTTCGGTGGCACCCCCGGCCAGGTCACCGGTCCCACCGGTCCGATGTCGGTGGTGGTCGCTGCCATGGTGGCAGATCACGTCGGGCGCCCCGAATTGATCTTCGCAGCGGTGGCCCTGGGAGGTCTTTTCCAGATTCTGCTCGGCAGGCTAAAAGCCGGCGAGCTCATTCAATATTTTCCTTATCCGGTCGTATCGGGCTTCATGACCGGGATCGGAATGATCATCATATTGATCGAGATCAATCCCTTCTTCGGAATCAAAGGAGAAGGCGATGTTCTGGCGGCGGTGCAGGACTTCGCGAGGATCCCGGCTGAGGCCAATCTCCATGCCCTCACGGTGGGCAGCATCACCCTTGCCACCATCTATCTGATTCCCCTGCTCAGCCGTCTCCTCAAGGTCCAGCTTCCGGCAGCGCTCATAGCGCTCATAGCCGGCACCGCCGCTTCGGTCCTCATGCCCATGGAGCTGCCGCGCATCGGGCATATTCCCCAGGGGCTCCCCATGCCTCAGCTCAAATGGATCAGCCTGGCCGAGCTGCATATCGTCATGCACGGCGCCGTATCCCTGGCTATTCTGGGTGCTATAGACAGTCTCCTGACCTCGGTGGTGATGGACAAGATAACCCGCAAGAAACATGACAGCAACCAGGAGCTCGTCGGTCAGGGGATCGGCAATTTGGCAGCCGGAATATTCGGCGGTCTGCCCAGCGCCGGCGCCACCATGCGCAGTGTGGTCAATATCAATGCCGGGGGCCGCACCAAGCTGTCCGGGGTTCTGCACAGCCTCTTCCTCGTCGCCGTTCTGGTGGGGGCCGGACAGTATGCCGCCGAGATCCCCCAGGCCTGCCTGGCGGCGATCCTCTTCGCTGTGGGGGTCAGCATACTGGACAAGAGAGCCCTGAGGACTATAAAACGAACACCCCGTTCCGATGTCATCGTCATGACCGTGGTGCTGCTCTTTACTGTTTTCGTCGACCTGATCTTCGCGGTGGTGGTGGGAGTGGCCCTTGCCTGCATCCTCTTCGCCAAGAGCCTGAGCGACCAGTCGGGCTCCGACCATGGCATGATCGACAGCATCGACCACATGCAGGAAGAGATCGAGCATCTGCCTCCGCAATACAGAGACGGAGTCTATGTCTATTCTTTTCACGGTCCTCTCTTTTTCGGCGAGGTGAAGAATTTCAACGACGCCGTGGACAAGCTTCCCAGGCTCCGGTATCTCATCCTGCGTTTCTATAATGTCCCTTTCATCGATCAGACCGGCGCCCTCTCTCTGGAAGAGGCTGTGGAGAAATGCAAGGACCGAGGCACCCAGGTCATCTTCGTGGGGGTCCAGCCGCATATCATGAAGATTCTCAGGGATGTTCACACCATCGAGGTGATCGGCGCCAGGAATTTCGTCGAGACATTCGATCAGGCTCTGGATATCGTCACCAGTATCCAGATCAGAACCCATGAGCGGCTTCCTGCCCTGAAAGAAGAGGATTTCAAGAAAGAGATCAAGGGCGAGACGGACGAACCGGTCGACCAGACCTGAGCTGGTAATAGCGCCGGGCCTCCCGGCACCAGACCGCAAGCGAAGGCTTGGGTCTCAAATCGCTTCCGACCAGTCCGCAAGATCCCATGCGCTCTTTGAACTGACCGAAAAGAAGCGGATTGCCGGTGACCCCGGCAAGATAAGCGCCGATGACATTGGCCGTGAGCGGAGGCAGATCGCTGAACTCGAACCAGGTAGCGAGCTCGATGGAATGGTGGTGTTTGCGCAGGAGCGCGAACAGCTGCCTGATAAAAGACGCCTGGGCCGCATCGCTGGAGCCGGCTCCCTTCGAGGAGTGGCACCAGCATTCATTGAGAGCCACCGGCTTGCCCGAGACTGTCTTCAAAACCGTGGCGAGCTCCTCTTCCGGGCTCTTCACGAAATTGGTCGGGCCGAAAGAGATAAGAGGCACCACGTCGGTGCCGATGTCGAGATTCCAGTCCCGGATCATCGAAGCAGGCCAGTGAGGCTTTTCATAAGACTCGATACAGACGCCGGTCTTGAGGTCCGGACGAATAAGTCTGGCCGCGGCAAAGCTCTCCCTGAGCAGAACTTTCACACGCTCCCGGTCAGCCGGTCGCCCCCGGAGGCTGGCCTCGGCATTCTCGAAATGCTGAAAGAGATAGCTCACGTCTTCCGCACCGGGCAGACCCAGAAAACTCCTGTAGAGGTCAACGAGGGCTCTGATCGTGACCGGATCGTCGAAAGAGCTCTTGCTCAGATGTTCCGGGAGTTTCACTTTGCCGTCCAGTCCCGGATTGATAAACATCCCGATATCGGCGATGAACCTCAGACCCAGCTTCTCCTGCTTGTTGATGCGCAGGACCGTCTCGGCATAGCCCCATTGGTACTTGCCCGGCGCTTTCTCGACATCGCGCCAGCCGATCTGACCGATCTCGACGAGTTCGACCCCCATGTCGCGCATCTGTCTGAGGGCAGCACGCCATTCCTCTTCCTTTCGGTCGTTGCCACCGAGCATGAAAGCCGACATGGCAAGCCGTCCATCAGGAAGGGGCACTGCCTCGACCCGGTCAGGCTCGGCGAAAGAAGAACCGGGCCAGACAAGAATCAGAGCGGCGGCGAGGAAGCTGCCCAGAAGAAACGGCCAGCATCGTATATAGTGCCCTCTCATTTGCCCCCGGTAAGCTCGGCCCTGGCCATGTTGTATTCGATAAAGGTCCTGGTTCCTTCTTTGGCGATGAAGCGAAAATGATCGAGAGCTTCCCCGGCCTGTCCATCTTGCTGGAGCTTGAAGCCTATATAAGCATGCGCCTCGGTGCGATCGCCCTGGGTGGAGGCTCGCTTCAAGAGCTCATCGGCGCTAATCCGGCCCAGAGCGTATTTGATCAGGCTCTCGGCAAAAAGTCCGGAGCCCGCTACCAGAGGCTCCGCCTGACGAATCAGGGCAAGCCTGTCTTGCTTGAGGCCGGCCTTGCCCAGGCAGACATTCTGGAAGAGAGCGAGATAGGCTTTTAACCGGGGTGAATCAGCCAATCCGTATGCTTCTCTGGCAGCCCGGGAAGCATCGGCATAACGGCCAGTGTCATAGAGAAGGAGTGCCAGGGAGTATTTGAGTTGAAACTCTTTGGGATAACTGCCGATCTCCCCTTGAAGATACTCGAGAGCGTCGGCGCTGCGTCCCAGATTCACCAGCATCTTGAAATGAGCATGGATGAGAGCCCGGGGATCGACATCGCATTTCTCAGCTCTGGCGAGATATGCCCGGGCTTTCTTCTCGTCTTTCAAACCGGCATAGCTACGAGCCAGAATCAAAAGCACATCGACGTCCCCGGGATCATTCTTCTCGGCGAGCAATCCCATTCGGACCGCCTGCTCGAACCGGCCGCCTTCCATAGCCATATCGGCACCATAGGCCAGCAGCCGGGGATGGTCCGAGGCATTCTTCTCGAGCTGGTCGAACTCGGCCAGAGCGTCGTCGGTCCTGCCTTCCTCGAACCAGGCGCAGGCTCGCAAGAATCGGCCCTGGACGAAATCCTTGTTCTTCTCCAGGATCTTCGACTCGATCTCGATGACTTTCTTGTAGTCGCCCAGGGTGTAATAGAGCGTAGCCAGGTCCTGGCGGTCCTTGTCCGTAACCGGCCCTTTCTCGATCGCCAGCGTCTTGAAACGCAGGGCTTCCTTGTAGTCTCCGAGCTTCTCCCGGCAGATCGTGAGACCGTCATAGGTCTCTTTGCTGGGACCGAATCGATCGAGCCGCTTCTGCCAGAGAGATTCTGCCTCCTTCCACTTGTCCAGATCCTGCAGTCCGGTGGCCCTGGCAGCAATGACCCTGCCGGACCAGTCCATGTTTCCGGACCAGGTCAGATGATAAATGCCATACATGCCACCGAGAAGAAAGAGAAAGACCAGGAGATCAAGCAGAGGCTTCCCCTCGCCTTTTTTGACAGGCACAAGGGTCGTGCCGAAAAGGAAGCCGGCTAAATACCCGCCGAAATGCCCGGCATGATCGGCGTGCACGGCAAAACCGAATACGGTGCAGACCGCCAGGTACATGAGAGAGGAGCGGACGACGTCTTTATACATGCCCTCTCCGACATCTTCCCGGTAGGCTCGAACAAAAGCCAGAAAAGCACCCATGAGACCGAGAACCGCCCCGGAGGCTCCGGCCGAAAGAGTATCGGGGTTGGCGATCACGCTCAGAAGCGAGCCTCCGAGACCGGAGAGCAGATAAACGAGCAGGTAGCGGACCCTGCCGAAAAGCCCCTCGCAGATCCGGCCGATGAGAAAGAGCACCGACATATTCATGGACAGATGAATCAAGCCGATATGCACGAAAAAGCAGGTGAACAGCCGCCATTCTTCATGGTTGAGCGTGAAAGGAGAATAGTTGGCACCGTATTCGAGAAGCAAGGCCGAGCTCGGCTGAAATATTCCGTCACCCCGGCTGGCAACGCACATGGCGATATAGACCGCTATATTGGCGGCGATCAGGAGATAAGTAGCAAACGGTGCTTTTTGCGGCTTGAGCCACGGCTGCATCGACTCTTGATCGAACACTGCGGATCAGGTCTCCCGACTCAAGAGGACACCGAAGCAGTGGCGAGCATCTGCCCTGATTTGAGCATGGCACATCGAGCAGCGCCGATGAGAGCCGCTCGCGATTTCATGATCACTTTTACAGGCATATACTCCATGAGAGCCCGCATGCGCCCCTTGCCCAGGAACGAATCGAGGAAAAGCGGGCTCTTGAGACGTTCCACGATCTTGGGAGCGATGCCACCACCGATGAAGACGCCTCCGTAAGCCATGAATTTGAGGGCGGCGTTGCCTGCCTCGGCTCCATAGATCTCGACGAAGATATCCAGGGCTCTCGAGCAGATCTCGCTCTGACCTTCCACGGCATATTGCGATATGGCCGCCGCTTGATCGTCGACGCTGGCCAGGGCATGAGCGAGCCATTCAGGCTCTTCCAGGCGATTGGTGTCACGCAGGAACGAATAGATGTTGTGCAGGCCCATCCCGGAAAGAAGGCGCTCATAGCTCACATGCTGGTGATCGCGACGGATATATTTGAGCAACTCGATCTGCTCGTCGCTGCGGGGAGCAAAGTCAGTATGACCGCCTTCGCAGGCGAAAGGAATGAACCCGTCGCCATTCCAGAACATCCCGGCTTCTCCCAGACCGGTGCCCGCCGAGACCACGCAGGCATTGCCCCGCATCCCGGGCTTGCCTTCATGGAGGATCTCGAAGGACTCGGGGCTCAGGTGCGTGATACCGTGAGCATTGGCCTCCAGGTCGTTGATCAACCAGAGGGTCTCGAGACCGAGATTGCGGCCGACCTCCCGGGCATCGACGCTCCAGGGGAGGTTGGTGGTCTTGCAGGTGCCGTTGATCACCGGACCGGCAATACTCAAGCAGGCATAACGGACCTTTTCCTGGTGCTCGTCGAAGAATACCCGGACCAGGTCGTCGAGGGTCTTATACTCCTGACTCAAATAGTGCTTCTCGACGACCGTCTCGAGCTCACCATCTTTAGCCTTGAAATATGCCAGGCTGGTTTTGGTGCCGCCGATATCGCCAGCAAGAATCATCTCCATAGTTACCTCACCAGTGCCTTTTGCAGTTTGCGCAGTCCTTGGTTGATGTCTTTGCCGAGATGCACTCTCAGCACCCGGCGCTTGCGCTCCACCAGCACTTCCAGATCGCCGCGGGCCTGAGCGTCCACCACCACTCCGAAGGAGTACTTGTGTCCGGGGACATCGAGGTCGCTCTCATGATCGCTGGTGATCTGAAGGAAAACGCCGGAATCCGGACCGCCCTTATAAGCCTGACCGGTGGAGTGCAAGAAGCGCGGACCGAAGCCCAGACAGGTAGCTGTCTTGCGGGCGTCACGCACGGCATGCCGGATGTTCTGGAGAAGACGCTCGTTGGCTTCGGTCATATCCAGATAAGCCAGAAGAGCGAAATAATCACCTTTGCCCAGGCGGCCGAGATGAGCGTTGATATAAGAGCCGAGGCTCTGATCCTCGCCGGTGGTCTCCTTTAGATAAGCCGAATTCTCCTGATCGGCGAAGAGCTTGCAGCATTCGTCCTCGAACAGCGGCTCCTCCGGAGGGAACGCGCCGGCGGTCTCGTAAGCCTTGGTGAGGGCCCGGGAGGCGACCTTGCTGGCTTCCACGTCCGGCTGGTTGAATGGATTGATCTCGAGGATCGAGCCGGCTACCGCCGTGGCGATCTCGAAGCGGAAGAATTCCTGACCGAGATCGAGCCTGTCGCTTATATTGATCCGCACCACAGGATGGCCGGCTTCGATCAGGGACTCGATGGCGTCATCGAGAGCGCCCACCGAATCGGACTCGAGCTTGAGACAGACGAAAATCCGATCATCGCCGTACGAATCAGGCGATCCGATGAGCTCGCGATCCACGGGAATAATCGCCCGGCCGTCCTTGCCGGTGGACTCGGCCACGAGCTGCTCGAGCCAGGCTCCGAGATCGGACACCGACTCCGAGGTGAGGATGGTCATCTTGTCTCTGCCGGCTTTCGCGCAAAGACCGAGAAGGAGACCGAGATGGACGCCGGGGTTCTTCTTCACCGGAGACCAGGCGGAACAGGCTTCCACCATCTCTCTTGTGGAACTGAGAAAACGGCAGACATCGACACCCATCATCGCCGACGGTATCATGCCGAAATCGGAAAGCGCCGAGTAACGGCCTCCGATTGCCGGATAACCATGGAAGATATGGCGGAATCTCGAAGCCCTGGCTACTTCCTCGAGCTTGGAGCCCGGGTCGGTGATGGCGACAAAGTGATCGCCGGCTTTCTCCTCGCCCACCGTCTCTTTCATGCGGTGGAAAAAATAATCCATGAAGATATTGGGCTCGAGAGTGCTGCCGGATTTGGAAGCCACCACGAAGAGACTGTGCTCGAGATCGATGGATTCCTCGCGGGCCTTCACCTGCTCCGGATTGGTGGAATCGAGAATCTGGAAGCGCGGGAAGCCGGGCATTCTGCCGAAGGTCAGTGACATGACCTCGGGGCAGAGACTGGATCCGCCCATTCCAAGAAGAAGCACATCGCTGAACGGGCCGTCCTTCAACTCCTCGGCCAGGGCATGGAACTTGCCGAGTTCGCCGAGCTGGTCGTCAACTACATGAAGCCAGTCCATCCACATGTCTTCGTCCCGGCCTGTCCAGAGCGAAGTATCGCGGGACCAGAGCTGCTTGACTCTATCGGCTGACTGCCACTCTTCCACCAGGGAAGCGAGCTCATTCTCGAACTTCTCCGGCAGGTGGAAAGTCATGGAAGGCGTGAGATCCGGCAGGGTCGAAACCCGTCTTGCCTCGACGGCAGCGAGGAGCTTGCGGAATGCGTCGGCAAAAGCGTCGACACCTTCCACCACGAGCTGATCGGTGACCTCGTCCAGAGAGATGCCAAGATTGCCGAGCGTCTCGACCTGCTCTTTCGCCTCCTCCAGACTCTTGTCCAGCACATCCTGAGCCGTGCCGTGGTCCTTGAAAGCGTCGAGGGTGGACAGGGGCAGGGTGTTGACCGTCTCGTTGCCGATGAGCTCGTCCACATACAGAGTATCTTTGTAATCGGGATTCTTGGTGCTGGTGCTCGCCCAGAGAAGGCGCTGGGGACGCGCTCCCCTGGCGACGAGGGCCTTCCAGCGCTCGCTGGTGAAAAGATCGCGATAGATTTGATAAGCCAGCTTGGCATTGGCCACGGCGATCTTACCCAGAAGATGACCGGCCGATCGCCTGTCTTTCTCGGTCTCGGATTTGTCGATGATCTCTTGCAGGAGCTTGTCCACCGCCGAATCGATCCGGCTGACGAAAAAGCTCGCCACGCTGGCAATCTTGCCAAGATCATCGTGATCTCTGGCGTAGGTCTCGAGACCGGCCATATAGGCTTCGGCCACCCGGGCATAGGTCTTCTGTCCGAAAAGAAGGGTGACATTGACATTGATTCCCTCGCCGATGAGGGTGGCCACCGCCGGAATCCCTTCTTCCGTACCGGGCACCTTGATCATCAGGTTGGGCCTGTCAACGGCTTTCCAGAGGCGCCGGGCTTCCGAGACGGTCGCCTCGGTGTCGGCGGCCAGCAGCGGGGAGACTTCCATGCTCACATAGCCGTCCCGGCCCACGGTCTCTTCGTAGACCGTGCGGAGCGCGTCGCAAGCATCCTTGATATCGGCGATGGCCAGCTCTTCATAAACATCATTGGCATCGAGCTTGAGATTCTCGAAAAGCTCGTCCATCTGCTCGGCGTACTCGTCGCCGCCAGCGATGGCCTTCTCGAAAATAGAAGGATTGGAGGTTACGCCACGGACACCGTCTTCTTCCACCAGCCGCTTGAGCTCGCCGTCCCGGACGAACTTGCGGGCAATGAAATCGAGCCAGATCGACTGGCCGTGCTTTGTCAGCTCTTTGATTCTATTTTCGACTTGTCCGGCGGTCTGCATAGTCTTACTCTCCGTCGTCTCCGACTTCTTTCTACCTGAACGAACCGAAAAGGATAGCAGATTGAGCGCCGATCGATAAGTAATAGAGTTCAAATATATAACCGCAGCCCCACCTTGAAATGCCAGGTTTGTTATCATCGAGGAAGCCCACTGAAGACCTTAACCGGCAAGGAGCTCTTAAAATGCGCATTCTACTGGTGGAAGACGATCAGATGCTGAGCAACGGAGTGAACCTGGCTCTCACCCAGAACGGCTATGTAGTCGATCATGTCAGGACCGGTATGGATGCAGACTGGGCCCTGGTCGGCACTGACTACGATCTCCTCGTCCTCGATCTCGGTCTGCCCGAGATGGACGGACTGGAGGTCCTGACCAGGCTCAGGGAGCGTGGCAAAGCCACGCCGGTCCTCATCCTCACCGCCCGGGACACCCTGGAAGACAGGATCACCGGTCTCGACCTGGGAGCCAACGACTATATGACCAAACCCTTCCATCTAGCCGAGTTCGAGGCCAGGGTGCGTGCCCTCCTGCGCAAAGAGAACTGGGGCAATCTCACCGAGATCAGGCACGGCGATTTCTGTTTCGATACCTCAGGCCGGCGCTTGACGGTGAAAGGCGAGCCGGTAGAGCTCTCCGCCAGAGAAGTCGAAGTCCTGGAGCTGCTTCTCCAGAGGATCGGCAAAGTCGTAAACAAGAACCAGATCAGAGAGCACCTCTCGAGCTGGGAAGAGCAGATAAGCTTCAATGCCATCGAGATCATCGTTCACCGGCTGCGTAAAAAGCTCGAGGAGGCCGGGACCAATATTAGGACCATAAGGGGTCTGGGCTATCTTCTCGAGATGCCTCAAAATTGATGAACAATTCGATCAGAAAAAAGCTGATGCTCTGGCTGATGGTGCCATTGATGACACTGCTGGTGGTATCAGTAGCTTTTACCTATCTGATCGCCGATCATTTCGCTCGAAGCCTCTATGACAGACAGCTCCTGAATTCCGCAGACTCGGTAGCGGGCCGCATAAGAGTCCGGGACGACAGGGTGACCGCCGACATTCCCCGGGAAGTGCTCGATATCTTCCGGCACAACTACCGGGACGATTTCTATTTCCAGGTATTCTCCCCCGACGGACTGAGACTGGCTGGCGATGCCATTCTTCCGCCTCCGCGCGAGGCTCCGGCAGTGGGTGAGAGGGCTGTTTTCAGGATGGAGCAAGTCTCGGGTCGCGAGCTCAGGGTGGGCGTTATAAGAATGCTGGCACCGGAGAGCCCGATGGGATCGGTGATCATACAGGTGGCTGAGACCCGCAACGCCCGCCGGGAGCTCACCCAGCAGATCCTGGCCGGAATAGTCCTGCCCCAGCTTATATTAATAGTATCGGCGGTAGTGGCAGTAAGAGTAGGCGTCACCAAGGGTATCAAGCCCCTGGAGAATATCACCACCGCTGTCGCCCGCCGGGACCCCAGGGATCTGTCACCGATCGATCAGGGCGAAGCCCCGGAGGAAGTGGGCCCCCTTCTCATATCGCTCAATGATCTTCTCGCCCGCGCCCGGGAAGACATAGCCAGGCAGCGCCGTTTCGCTTCCAATGCCGCCCACCAGCTCCGCACGCCTCTGGCGGGTCTGAAGACTTACGCCGATCTGGCAAAGAAAGAATCCGATCCCGAGAGCGTCAAGGACTTGCTCAGACAGCTCGATGGCGGTATCGAGCGCATGACCCGCACAGTCCAGCAATTGCTCAGTCTCTCCAAGGCGGAGCACGCCGCCACTCAAAACGCCTTCGAGCAGGTGGATCTGAATATCGCAGTATCCGATGCCACCGAAGGAATCGTACCCGAGTCCATCGCCCGGGAAGTGGAGCTCGACTTCCTGGCCTCCGAGCAGCCCTGTTTCGTCCAGGGAGACAGGATTGGGATTCAGGAGCTCTCCACCAATCTTCTGGAGAACGCCATCAGATACAATCATCCCGGCGGCCGGGTGATGATAAGCGTATCCCCTTCGGATAACGGCTCCATCGACCTGGTTGTGGAAGATGACGGGATCGGCATTCCGGAAGGAGAGCGAGACCGGGTTTTCGAGCGTTTCTACCGGGTCACGGGATCCGATCTCGATGTGCCGGGAAGCGGTCTGGGTCTGGCTATCGTCACCGAGATCGCCCGCGCCCACGACGCCGCGATCTCCGTCAGCGAGGGGAGCGACGGCAAGGGCACCAGAATCACTGTTTCTTTCCCGGCATAGAGATGACCGACAAAGATCACAGCTTTATCGAAAAACCGAACCGCACCCTCGTCGTCCTGGCGCTGCCGGTGCTCGTCTCCATGATCGCCGAGCCTCTGACCGGGCTGGTGGATACGGCCTTCGTGGCGAAGCTTGGCGCCGCCAGCCTGGCCGGTCTGGGAGTGGGCACCATCACGCTATCGAGTGTTCTCTGGATATTCAATTTTCTGGGCATAGGCTCCCAGACCCAGGTGGCCCAGAGCTGGGGACGTGACGATCAGGGGCGGGCCTCGGTCCTTTCCGGTCAGGCGCTCCTGCTCGCTCTGGCTTTCGGGATGGCGGTGGCGATTCCGGGCATTCTTCTCTCCTCCCAGGCTGCCTCTTTGATGGGTGCCACCGGCGAGATTCTCGAGAATGCCAGGATATACATGAATATACGATTCCTGGCGGCCCCGGCGGTCTTGTTAACCGCCACCGCCTTTGGAATTCTGAGAGGCTTGCAGGATATGAGAACCCCTATGAAAGTCGCTCTGGCAATCAATATCCTGAACATGGTTCTCGATCCCATCATGATCTTCGGCTTCGGTCCCGTGCCTGCCCTGGGGATAGCCGGAGCAGCCCTGGCCACCATTGCGAGCCAGTGGTTCGGTGCGGTCTGGTGTCTCTTTGCCGTGTTCAAAAGCCTGGGCATGCCCGGGAGACTGGATCTCAGAGAAGCCACCGCTCTCATTCGGGTAGGCGGTGATCTATTCGTCCGTACCGGGCTGCTCACGACTTTCCTCCTGCTCACCACCAGGGCCGCCACCGAAGCTGGTGCGGATACCGGAGCTGCCCATCAAGCGATCCGACAGGTCTGGATTTTCACAGCGCTGTTTCTGGATAGCTTCGCCATAACCGGACAGAGCCTGGTGGGCTATTTCATCGGCGCCGGCAATCGCGAGCAGGCTCGCCGGGTGGCAGGCTATGTCTTCGCCTGGAGCGTCGGTACCGGCGCTCTTCTGGCCCTTGCCATGCTCACCACCACCGGGGCGGTCATGAGCTTGCTGGTACCGCCATCTTCGAGGAATATCTTCCCGGAAGCCTGGTACCTCGCTTCCGTGGCTCAGCCTCTCAACGCCCTGGCTTTCGCCACCGACGGAGTGCACTGGGGCACAGGCGATTTCGCCTTCCTCCGCAATGTCATGATCCTGGCCACCACCACCGGTGTCTGTCTTCTCTATCTCAGCGAGACAGGCAACTGTCTCACCTCGATCTGGGTCATAACCGCACTCTGGATATCGATCCGGGCCGCCTTCGGCTTCATGAGAGTCTTTCCGGGTCTGGGTAAGAGCCCCCTGAAAGAGGAGACGGTCTGATTTCATATGTATATAGGGCCTCTGGATTCTATCCGGGTACAGGAGCATAATGCTCGGTGATCGAATGGAAACCCAAATGTCAGAGCCTTCTTCCGAAAATACCAATAACCAGCAACCCGGCTGGGTGGCCGGCGAGCCAACCGATCGCCTCGTGGACGCCCGGGTGGCCGCGGAACAGTCCAAGTCCTTCGCCAGAGCAGCCGGAGCCCTGCTTCCCTGGTGGCTGGGAGCGGCCATAGTCGGCGCCGACATCGGCACCTCGGTTTTCTACACCACGGCAGTCATCCTGCCTTATGTCCACTTTGCAGCACCGCTGATCATCCTTCTGGTCTGCCTGGTGATGTGGCTTTTCAAGAGCACCTATGAAGAGGGTTGCGCGGTCAGCCCTTTCAACGGCGGCGCTTATATCATGGTCCTCCAGACCGTGGGCAAGCGGCTGGCTCTGGTAGTGGGCGCCCTGACCATCCTCTCCTACCTGGCAACTGCGGCCGTCAGCGCCCTTTCCGGTGCATACTATATTGACTCTTTCAGTGCCGACTCGAACTGGCCCACCATGACAATCATGCTGGTTGCCCTGGCTCCGGTGCTCTTTTTCGGTCTCGCCAATATAGTCGGTATAAAAGAGCCGGCGATGATTGTTTTCTGTATCGCCTTTTTCCACTTCTCACTTCTCCTGTTTCTGGATGTAAGAGGTCTATGGATGGCTTTCGAGCGCCAGGTGGATTTCTCCATCGTTTATCGAGACCTGCCGAGCATCTCGCCTCAGAATCTTCTTCATGGCTTTGCGGCAGCATTTCTGGGAATCACCGGTTTCGAGTCGGCCGCCCAGATAGTCGAGCAACTCAAGACACCGACCTGGAAGACCCTGCGCTGGATCTATATGGCAGTGGTTATTCTCGTCGGCATAACAGCGCCGGTGACATCTCTGCTCTGCCTGACCCTGCTTTCGCCTCAAGAGATCCAGAGCAATGCCAATTATCTCCTTTCCGGGCTGGCTTTCGTGGAAGGCGGCGAGCTGCTGCGCAGTATCCTGGTGGTGGACGCCGGCGCCACTCTCTTTGCCGCCGTCAATACGGCCTATGTAGGCTGTATCGGTCTTTGCACCACCATGGCCAAACAGGGCAATCTTCCCGGGGTGCTTCTCAGACGCTGGGCACACCGGGTCCAGATGTTCCAGGGTTACCCATACGTGGTGCTGCCCTTCATGCTTCTCACCGTTTTCCTCATATTCATGCTTCCCGGTCATGTAGAGCATCTCTCCCAGGTCTACGGCATGGCCTTCCTGGCAGTCATGGGATCTTTCTGCCTGGGGGTGATCATGATGCGCTTCAAGATGCCTCTCAAGGTCGAGAGAGCGCCATTCAAGACGAGCTGGACGATTACGGTGGGCAAGACAAAACTGCCTCTTCCGCCGGTCATTGGTATGGTGACCCTGCTTTTCTCGGAAAGTGTCCTCTTGATCACCACCGACGAGTCACGCACCCTGGGGCTCCAGATCTTGCTGGCCATCCTCCTGGTCATGTGCTTCTACCGGCTCGGGGTTCTGGAGAGCCGATTGCGAGAGCTTCCGGACCTGCGGCTCGGTCTTGGCAAATTCAGCCAGCTTTCCACCCTTCCGGAGAATCTCCCGGTCTTCGTTCTCTGTACCGCCGGCGCCAAGGCTCGCTCCCTGGCCTCGCTGATCATCCGGCTCCTGGAGAAAGAAGAGCCGGGACCGAAAGAGATAATCATCTATCATGCCGAGGAAGAGCAGGCACGCCGGGGAATCATGTACGAGCTGCTGCAACGGGTAGTCTCCCAGCAGATCGCTCCGTCCTTCAGCCATAACGACCTGATCTTGACCGTCAAGATTCTGCCCGAGAGCCTGGTGGACGGTTTGATCTATCTCAAGAAGTCCCATCCTTTCGAGAAAGTCTTCATCGGCACGGGCTCGGTCCCTGTCAATGCCGAGAAGTATGCCCGGGACCTGGAGAACAATCTGGGTGTGCCTGTAGTCAATATTGGGAATATCGTACTGGATAAGAACGTGCCTCGATTCGCCAAGCCCACAGAGAGCAGAGACTCCCAAACACAGGCCTGACATGACAGTCCAGGAACGAATCATAGCTTTTCCTACCGAGCGTACTCTCGGAGCTCTTTATCTCATCAGCGCCGGAGCGGAGAAGAGCACCTGGTGGGAAAAGAAAGTCGGAGACGCCATCGGCTATGTGAATGTCCCGCTTTTCGGGAACCTCCACTTGCTGGTGGACCGCCTCGCCGATGTCTCGGTGCTCTCGGCCCTGGACGCAAATGCCCTCACCTCGCTGGATTTCAGACAGAGGCCGGTTACCGATCTGGAGCTCTCCAGCATCAAAGATCTGACGAGTATCCGGTATCTCACCCTGCCCGGCAGCCCGATCACCGATCGAGGGCTCATGTACCTGGTCAACCTGACCGGGCTCTCGAGCCTCGATCTGAGCAACACCAATGTCACCGACGAGGGCCTGGAGTTTCTCTTTCATCTCAAGCAACTGCGCTATCTCTACCTGGACGGCTCGAAAGTAACCGAGCAGGGAAGCGCTCGCCTGGCATCCCATCTGCCTCGTTGCCAGATCGTCTCCCGGGCGACCCGCACCATTCGCTTTCCTGAGTTGCATTCGATGGGGCGCTTACTGGTAGCTCGTACCGATATCTCGGGTCAGACGCAGTGGCAGGAGCTCTGCGAGGCCCGTGGAATAGTCGAGGTTGTGCGCCGAGATTTCGTCCGCCTGGAGATCGACGACGACATAGACCTGGACCACTTCTCCAGACTGAAACCCGATGACATCCAGTCTCTGGATCTGATCATCGAATCGGTAACGCCTGGTCTGTGGTCGAATCTCAGCCATCTAAGCGGGCTCAGAGAGCTGCGCATCGGCGGAGCGACTCTACCGACAGGCTCCATGGACGGCATCAACCGCCTTCCCCACCTGCGCAGCCTTCAGCTTACCTCCTGCGATCTGGGCCCGTACACCCTGGACAGCCTCTCCTCGGTCTCCACCCTCAATGAATTGCGGCTCTCCTACTGCAATCTCGACTATGCCGGCCTCACCGTCCTGGCCAATATCCACTCGCTCAATAAACTCTTGCTCGAAGGCGATGGTATCACCGACGATGTCATGTCGCAGATCGATCGGGACTGCAGCCCCACCGAGCTGTATATCATCTTCGCCCGGGTCACAGACCGCGGACTCACTGCTCTCAAGCATTTTCCCCGATTAAAAAGCCTCGTGATCCGCTCCGGCGGCATCAGCGAGATCGGTCTCAGCCATCTCCGGCATCTCAAGAATCTCAGGCGCCTCTTCGTCCAGGGAGAAGAGATCGGCGACGACTGCCTGATTCATGTATCGAAACTCACCGCCCTCAGGGATCTCACCCTGCGGACCTTGATGATCCGGGGAGACAGCACCACCCTGCTGAGCGATCTCAAAAACCTCAAGAAGCTCTTCATAGGAGCAATTATTGATACCGCCGACAGTGAGATGGCCGATTATTACCGGCGCCTGTCTGTAACCGTATCGGACCTTCCCTACCTGAAGGACCTGACCATCCGCTTCTCCGGACACGGTATCGAGCTGGCCAACCTCCCTTCCCTGACCAGCCTGGACCTGGCGAACAACAATCTCACAGACGATCGTCTGCGCGGTCTCGACAATCTACCGGGCCTGGTATCGCTGAGTATCAAAGGCTCGAGCGATCTCGGGGACGGCAGCCTGGAAGCCGTCGCCAACCTGCGCAATCTGGAAGAGCTGGACTGCTCCCTGACCGCATGCAGCGACGGGGGAGCCCCGAATCTCCGGGTATTGAGCAAACTCCGCTATATAGCCCTGGCCGGTACGAAGATGACCAATGCTTGCCTGGAGAGCCTCGGCGGACTTTCCGAATTACGATATATCGACTTTCCCCAGAGCCTCCAGGACGAGGATCTTGCTCATCTGAGGGGACTGTCGAAACTCAGCAACCTCAGGCTCGGCAGCATCAGCGATGAGGGTGTCGCTCATCTGGCCCAGCTCAATAATGTCAGGGAGCTCGACTTCTCACGCTCGCGCATCAGCGACCGGGCTCTGGCGATGATCGCCAACAACACCAGACTCACAGGTCTGAACCTGTCGGGAACAGCCATTTCCGATGCAGGAATGATCCATGTCAGCCGGCTTTCCGGTCTGAGGTCAATCAATCTCTCCGATACCGCCGTTACCGACAGGGGACTTGCTTCCCTGAGCAATCTTACCGGTCTGCAATCGGTGAACCTGCAGAACTGCAGCCATCTTCACAATCGCGGTCTCTCTTGCCTGCGGCTCATGCAGGGTCTCAAATGGCTTAATCTGAGCAATACCGCCGTCGGTGACCAGGGTCTCTCTCATATCAAAGGGCTGAAAAGCCTCCAGACCCTGCGTCTTTCCATAACCATGGTGAGCGACCAAGGCCTGGAGAATCTCGCTGAGCTCACCGGGCTCACAGTGCTCGATCTGGAGAACACCGACATAAGCGGCGAGGGATTGCCCTGGCTATCCGGTCTCGGGCAGCTCCGGGAGCTGCATCTGGGCTATACGAAAATCGGAGACGAAAGCGCCGCGTCCATAGCCGGTATCACCGAGCTCAGGCATCTGGATCTGGCGCACACAGCAATCAGTGCCGACAGCCTTCCCTATCTGAGCCGCCTCGACAACCTGGAAGTCCTCAATTTGAGCGGCACCGGCATAACCTATCTGGATCTGGTTCATCTCGAAGGGATGCGCAATATCACCCGGATCTACATCAGCCACAGCGATCTCATCAATGAAGAGATCGATCTGGTCACCAGGGTGCTGCCGGGCTGCGAGATCAATTCTGTAGCTTGAGCAAAGATCAATCCACCAGAACAAATGGATTGAATACCAGAACGGAGCCCACTCCACTAGTTTTGGCGGTTTGTTACCCTTGCCATCTACCCACCAATAGTGGTAGATTGGTAACCGAAACAAGACACTACCTTCTATATTTTGCGGCTTAGATGTGTGCATGTGCTGGAATGCTTGTAGGATTGGATAAGCGACTTTCAGGTTGGCAAGCCAAAGTAAAGCAGGCATACTAGATTGGTCTTGCACTTCGCTGTGATCACCCCTCTTTCACGAAGCATGCTCACTGCCACGCATTACCAATCTGGTAGTCTTCGTTTCTAAATTCTTTACATCGACTTTCAGGATGCTCAGCATCTCTTTTGCAATCCCTGTTTTAGCCGCGCAGAGAGCCAGTAAGATGTGCTCTGGCGCAACTTCGCTATGATTAAATCTCCTCGCGATTTTACTCGCATTCGTTAACAGTGATAATGCACTCGGGGTCAATGTCTGTTCACTTTCGGCAAGATCTCGTCCGACACCCCCTAGCTCCTTCGCGGCGGCCCTTACCGCAGCCAGTGACACATTCAAAAGCGGCAAAGGACTCGTTGAAGATAAGGGCTGTCGTACCAAAGCAATCAGAATCTGGTCCGTCCCAATGCTGCTGCGACCGGAATACATTGACTCATTCCATGCAAGAGCCAGAAGTTGGTTGCCTCGCTCTGATAACTTTATTCCGACGGCGTCTTCAATAGCTGTAACTGGGCTTTGTTGCAAATCGACAATTAATTTCGTATGAAGGCGTGCAGAAATTTCGTCCAAATTCGAATTTACTTCTTTAAGCCTTGTCACGGTATCCTTGTCACCATTTGTGAGAATGAGATACAAAAGCATGTTTGAATCGACATAGGCGCGTTTAATGCTTGTTTGAAATAGTTCTGCGCCATTCAACAATTCGATTGCCGATGCACTAATTTTGAATTCTCCAACGCCAAATGGAGACCGATTAGGTGACTGTTTCGTAGAAGAGATATTTTTCACTCCGCAGCTAACGCTGAGCCGCTCATAAGGAAATGCCGAAAGAAGTTCCGTATCGAGTTCCTTATTGTCCGTGAGAAGTGCAAGCAAAATGTGGTGAATTTGAACTTCTCCCTCGTTTACACTGTCGGCCAACCTGCGTGCAAGAATTATGGCTTTAAGTGCATCAACAGTGTAGTTTTCGAATTTCATTCATCTGGCCCCGGACCAAAGATTAAGCAACGAGTCATACAGCCCGTAAATCTAGCAGAGGCATATGCTCTACAGACCCATTTTGGGAGCATGAGGAATTCGAGGCAATACCGATACGCCCGCTGGCACTGTCTTCCGCAGTAGATACTGCAAATGGCCCATCTTGACGGAGATTTGTCGGGCGTGTCTGCGGCGCATGGCTGACAACCCTTGTTAGTGCCACCACCATCTGGACCAGCACCGGTTGGATCAGTAAGAGTGATCGGCTGATTCGAAACGTATGCGTACAAGTTAAGTCCGCTATCCTCCCCAAGAGGATCTCGGCTTAACCACCGTCCGTAGGCACTACTGTAAGCTCTCATCATAGTCAGATTTAAACCACTTCGAGAATGCGAGTAGTAACCTGCATACCGAAAGTCTGATTCCTGGCTGCCCTGAAGCCTAGTAGTTTTTCCGAAAGGATCGTAAGCATATTGAGCCAACACGTTTCCGCTGCCATCGATCAAATCACGGACTGAACCGGATTGATTCGATGGGGCAGAATTACTTCTGCCAAGCTTGGCTACTCCGTTAAATGGCTGGGTTAACCGAATAACTTCTGGCAGCTGCGAGAAGACATCTGCATTGAGATAGGCGCCGAGATGATCTGTCGTATAGAAAGCGTTAGTTCCAGCGATAATTTCACCTCGCGAGAAGAATTGCCTTACCAGGTTCCCGCTAGCATCTCGTTCTTCGCATCGATCGTTGTCGCACCATACAAACTGTTTCGTGCCTGTCGTTGAACCGGCGGAAACCTCTACAATTCGTACATTCCGACCAATTGCATCAAATGTTAACTGGCTATAATTCCCCGTCCCGGGATAAGTTACCTCTATCGGAACACGACGGCGCTGCTTTCCGCGTGGTCTCGAAAAGCCAGAGTCCATGCGCCTCTGTGGACGTGCGCATGGACTCATTGTCTCTACTGCCGACTCTTGTGTATGCCAGGTGTAGGCCGCGCGGCAAATTGTTTGCTGATCCTTTGTCACCATATACGATATCGTCTCAGGCGTGCTCAGAAATGACAAGCAACAAGAAAATATTCTGGCTACATCAAGTCAATTATATCAGCGCCGAGGACTTTTATGAAATGCGCCGAAATACGATCCATGTAGACTCGCAACCGCTCAACGTTCACGACGATGTACCCGCTCGTCACGTCTTGCCGTGAGATATGGTTGAGTTTTTGCCAATCTCTTGAGCGCGTAATGTGGCACTTCAAGCATCTCCGCTGTCGTGAGGAAGGTGCGCCTCAAGTCGTGAACTGTAAACTTCCATTCGCATTGTTTCGCGATGCCGCCAATCACATGGTCCGAATCGACCATGTGGCCTTTATCTCCTCGCCCTGGAAAGACAAATTCGGAGTTTCCCGTCTTCTTCTGTCGTTGAACGAGCAGAGTGTGCAAGAATTCAGTTAGCGGCAGCCGATGCTCATGATGATTCTTAGCCACCTCCGCACGTATTGTCAGCACTCTACCATCGAGATCGACATCGCTCCATCTGAGCGTTGCTGCTTCCGTCCTTCTCAAGCCCGTTAACAAGAGAAGGAGAAGACAGTCTCTGATTTTTGTGTCTCTGAGTGAGATGAGTACCTTGTACCAGCAAGCCAACTTGTGATCTGGTATCACATTCTGCCTTGGCGGAATTCTGTGCCAGGCTCGAATCTGCGAGAGACGATCAACTGGATTCTTCTGAGTAATTGGTTTCCCCTCGATCTCGTATTTGTTCATCGCGAAGTTCATTAGAACACAGAGCCGCTCCATTGCTGCGTTTGCCTGAGCCTTCCCGGAGGTTCCTTGCCGCGTAGTGCTGGTCAGTTCGCGATGTCTTGACTCGACCATCTCTTTGGTGATGTCGGCGACAGGCATTGGAACCCAGTCTCCAAGACACCGACGAATGACGTCTCTGAAACTCCTGATCGAGTCAGGGCGGAGTGTACGAGAAGCAAGATAGTCGTCGAGCAGTTCACCCAGAGTAATCTGGGATAGCTTATGCTTCACCTCTTCTTCTTTCGGATCTCGTCCTCGTGTCATAACAGAGAGCAGCTTCTGAGCTTCTTCTCTGGCTGTCTCGGGATCGAGCCGCCCGTGCGGACCGATTGTAATTCTGCGATTGATACCATTTACGCGACATTCAGCGATGTAGGACATAGAGCCTCTTGTGACTCTCAATCCGAAGTCGATCAATTCATCGTCGCGATAAATGACTTGACCTGTTTCCGGACGCTTTACTTTCCTTTCTATAAATCTTTGACTGATTCTTGGCATACATAGCCTCAATTGAATTTTGGGGTAGCGGAACGGAAGCGTGTAGACGCCATGTAGGCCGGTGACAAAATTTCTCGGCGCGCCCGGCACGCACATGCCGTCATGCCTGAATAGCGGCGGCACCCAGAATCTGCTGTCAAGGCTGGCTCGCAGAGCCACCCGGAGGGCTTGGCCTTGACAGTAGAGGTGCGCCGCTTGGCTTTTGCCGGGCATGGAGCGCGGGCGCGCCGCTGAGTCGCCATGCCAGCACAGGCTGGAGTGAAATTGACCGCCGTCCTACAAAAAGCCGTTGTGAGAGGCGTTAAAAGAGAAAAAATGAGTGCCTATCGAATACGATTTACGAAGTCTATCGACGACTACCGACGAAAAAGACGGTACTGATTGTGGTGCACCGCGGCTACTGTTTCATCAGGATAGCTGATAACCTCATGGGCACATTGGTCGGACCCTTGTTGCCGGGTGCAAACCGCTTGGCAGACAAGGGATTCACGTGCTTGATCCAGGTCTTAAACGAGCCTTCAAGAAAGTTGCCGGGTGATAAACGCTGTCTGGGCATGCGTTTCCGTTGCGCGTGCCGGAGCACTCTATCTTGCCTTCGGTATTAAGGAAGTCATCGAGTCGTCGGCGGACAAGAATTTATGAGGGCACGACTCCGACTCAGACTTAAACGGCAAGCCAGGCATATGTTTTCACGATTGACCAAGAGCCTAAGCGGCTCGAGGATTTCTGACTCAGAATCAAAGCCAGGACCAGGAGGCGCTTTTCACGTTTAACCTAGTCGTATGTATCTTGCGTTCCGTTTTCAAGCCTGCGCCTGCCGTATCGAATCACAGCGACGTCATGGTTAGGGGCAATCTCAGGCGGCGGTGCTTAGAGGTGGGGCACTGGCAGCTGTGCCTTCTCGTCTACTCGGCACTTATTAGAGCTCGTCTGCTCGCTTTGTCATGTGCTAAAGGTCCCATTGCACGGGGTTTTCTTATCTTGCATTCCGTATCTTGCATTCCGATCTTCTGACCATGCTTGCACTTGGAAGAAACGTCTTCAGAGGAGTGACGCGCGATGCCCATTCTATGGCGCCCAGCGTGGCGTTCGACGGTTCGCGGTGCGTGAATCGGATGCAACAATTGGCAGCGGTGCCACAAAAGGCACATCAGGAACACAATTGGGAATAAGGCACCGCACCGTTTATCCTGCCGTCCTTCGTCAGGCAATATATGCGCTCCTCGGTAGTGCTCAGCGAAGACCAACGTTTATCTCCGCGAACCCCGCTGCTTTTCGCTTTTCGAACGCATTAGAAATGTTTTCGCGGACCCGACGATGGCGGATAGTCCGGCAAGTTTCGAGCGCGGGCGGTGTCAGTACCATCTATAAGGCGGTCGCGGCGGTGCCTCATAGGTCGCGCGATCAACGATCAACATCACTCCAAAGCAAGCTATCCGCTTCCTTTGCCTTCTCTTGGAGCGGAATTCCTGAGATCGTTGCTCTCGTATTCAGCTTGAGTATGCACTGTCGTGCTATTGCGGCTTCCGAGTACTTAAGTCTGGGAATTTTCCTGTCTTTGCTGCTTCGTACAAATCCATAACAGTAATAGGAATAGCCTTTACTGCTGTACCGTTTTCATTCAATTTTTCTCGATCAAAAATCGTCCAATAAATCCAAACAAATGGATTCCAGGGAGCCTCCGGTCCGAAGTGCCTCTTGAACACGAAGTTTGTCATATCAACATCGAACTTGTCTTCCAACTCAACCATTAAGTCATATGCATCCTGTCCGTCGGTTCCTAAATCATGCCGAATTCGTGAATCAGGGTTGATCGTCTTGCGCCCGGTATGTTTTTCAACGAGCACAACTACACGTTCATAAATACTATTATCGACTTCTGGGGGCGCAACCATGACTATTTGCCTCTGGAATTCGCCTTAATGCAACTATAGATGCAGCATAACCAGTCACTATATTCCTTCGCGGTCAAGCCGGCGCCGATGATTGGTGCCCACCGACCAATTGCGCCGCCAAGATTTGGTGTGGTGCCCCAGGGTACTTCGAAAGTTGGTGCCCAGTAAGGCCCGCCTTTTCCGCCGAATAAGCCGCGAAGGCCAGATGAGATAATGGAGGTCCCTGCGGTTGTTCCACCAAACTTTGTACCAGCAGGTAAAATAGGCAGTCCGCCCGCGATCAATAGCGGCCCAAAGATTGGCAATTTTCCTCTGCAAGCATCCCAGCAAGCTTTCCCCTTTGAATCCCATGGTATTGGTTTCCCTAATGGTGGCATCGTCACGGACCCTGTACTGCTATCTGTTCCATCACGCAGCAAGCCCAATCTATCGGTCCAAAGCACGGGGGCGTTGTCCACGTATGCAAACAGATTTCGGCTGCCAAGCTCTCCAATTGAGTCGCGATTAATCCAACGCCCAAGGTTTGAACTATAAGCTCTGAAGAGGGTCAGATCTAGACTGCTCGGAGAATGGCAATAGTAACCTGCGTACTGAAAGTCTGCTGTCAGACTTCCTTGGACCTTACTTTTTCTGCCAAAAGGATCGAATGCATACTGCGCCTGTACAGCTCCAGTGCTATCGGCCATCTCGCGAACCGAACCAAGATGATCAGACGAGTAGAAGTAGTTTGTCGACGAATTGCGCTGACCATGTCTAAAGAACTGATTCGTGAGATTTCCTCCAGCGTCCCGCGCTTCGCAACGGAGTAGATCGCACCAAACGAATTGGTAGGCACTTGTAACTGATCCGCCGGTTACTTCATCAATTTTTACATTGCGGCTTAATCCGTCGATAGTGAACCTGCTGTAATTCTGCGTTCCTGGATAATTTATCTTTATCAACCGATTCTCGGCATCCCACTCATATGTCTGGCCGGTGCCGTTGCTGGTCATGTTGCCGTTGGCGTCGAAGGTGAGAGCGGCGCTCTGCTGCCCCCTTATCGGAATCTGGAAGTTCTCGGTCTTCGAGTTGTTGCCACCGTCTATCGCGGTGACGGGAACATCGTTGGCTCCCTGGCTCAAGGGAGCGCTTGCGGAGAAGTCTCTTGTAGAATCCAGCGTCGCGGGCACGCTTCCCACTGTCACCGACTTCACCGCTTTGTTCGTGGTGCCCTGGAAATAGGCGTTGCCACCAGGGCTGATGCTGGTCAACTCGTTGACGTTGTTGTATCCGTAGCCGGTTACATTAGCCGCCGGGCTCATGGCTATCGTCTCGGTGGCTCCCGGGCTCACCGACTGGCTTGCGGTGGTGAGATTTCGCGAGCGAGAAAGAATATTGAGCACGGGACCCACTGAGCTCGCCGAGATGCCTTCGTTAGAAAGAGCATTCTCGGCATTTATCGCTGCTGCCAGCGATGATGCTATGGTATCCAGCGAGTCTCCCGCCTGGACCGTGTAGGAGACAGCCCGGGACCCCGAGCTAATTCCTCGATCGAAGACTGTGACGGTGAGCACGTCTGCGGCTGTGACCGTGCCGCCTATTACCGCAGTA
>Ga0226835_1000499_pt1 | contig 42122 bp, 36 predicted proteins | sample LAC_MetaG_1_FD_163627 | JGI IMG/M metagenome (GOLD analysis project Ga0226835, IMG submission 163627) | Anaerobic ammonium oxidizing microbial communities from anammox membrane bioreactor (MBR) in UC Berkley, California, United States -... | ecosystem: Engineered > Bioreactor > Anaerobic >...
CGGCTCCAGCCTGCCCGTCCCTTCCTGCCGGTCCGACGCTCACCGGCTCCAGCCTGCCCGTCCCTTCCTGCCGGTCCGACGCTCACCGGCTCCAGCCTGCCCGTCCCTTCCTTGGGTCACGAACGGACCGCGGCATATATTCCTCAGATCTAGCCAGAATGCGGCATATATTGCTCAAAATGTGGAAAATTTGGGCAATATATGCCGCATTTTCGACTATTTGAGCAATATATGCCGCACTACCTTTAGAGCCACGAAAGTCAATGGCAGTGGAAGTCGGCTGAAAGCTCGATGTCTCCTGAATTGGATACCGTATAAAGCAGAAATGAAAATGCTTTTGGGTGACAGGGATGGAAATCGGCTGGGGCCAGGGACGTCAAAGAGATTCACGGTCAATCTGCTCGCTAAGCAGCCGACTGACGGTTGGAAAGAGAGCTCGTGGAATGAGAATAGGAACAAGACCGAATTCGATAGCCAGCTTTTGCATCGTCTCAATAGAGACATTCGCCACCCCCCCTTCGATTTGCGCAATCCTTCGAGGACTCAGACCGCATTTCTTCGAGAGCTGACGCTGAGACAGTCCTTCCTGCTGGCGATGCCTTTTCAATCTATTTGCCAGAGCAAGAGGCGCAAATTCCTGATTCACAAATTGATTGTGCACTTTGCATGCTAAACATCGATCTAGTTGATTGATAGCACGATCGATCTCGTCTCTCTCGGCTATTCTTCGCATTTGTTCCTGAGTGTTAGCGTGACTCAAGATGTTCAGGCTGCCTTCCCAGAGGACGGACTCATCGATAACGGCAAGCTTTGCATGAATCCCTTCTTCCAGGTTGACGTGTATCCGCATCTCCTCAAGAACATCAATATTTTCCTTGAGTTCTTCGAGTTTCGAGATTGTGTCTCTCGAAACTCCCTGTCTGCTGGCGTTCCAGAAACGAGGTTCCTGAATAAAAAGACAGACGGTGACTCCCCTGTTGACCAAAAGACTCATCAACTTCGACAAATCCCGAAGACGCCGCGTGGAAACAAAGGGACTCTGGAGGAGCACCCGGCTCCGTGCACTTGCAAGATCCGAACGAAAGATCGCCCAGAAGGATTTGCTATCGAAAGCGTTGCTCCTTTTCATAAATTTCCTCCACAAATTGGTTCCTACCGAAGATTCATTGCTGGTCGCTACTGAAGATCTAGTGACTGAGCTTGATTCGTGCTCCCGAAACCAATGCCACTTACGCATCGAGATGATGACTGCTGGATGTGCCTTTCAGTCGACCGGTCGGCGAAATCAATTTTGGTCCTGGCATATCAAGATTGCTATGTGTAATTGCACAGGACTTCGGATTGCTCTGGATATATTAAGCGCTTGCGGCTGGAGACTCGACCGCAGCGCCGTATCCTCGTATAATTTCGCTTTCGGGCATGTCAAGCTCGAAATTTCTCGCGAAGGTACACGCTCATTATCGTAGTCAACGAAGTTTCCAAAGGATTCGGCACCCAGACGCTTTTCGACAGCGTCTCGGTCAAGTTCAGCCCGGGCAATCGCTATGGCCTGACCGGTCCCAATGGCGCCGGCAAGTCCACTTTCATGAAGATCCTCACCGGCGAGCTCGAGCCGTCCAATCGGGGCACCGTATCGAGACCCAGCCAGGTGGGCGTTCTCAGGCAGGACACTTTCGCTTTCGACAATGAGCGGATCATCGATACCGTGGTAATGGGCAAAGAGCTCCTCTGGAAGACCTTCAAAGAGCGGGACGAGCTCTGCGAGCTCCCCGAGCTTACCCCGGAGCAGATGAACAGACTCGGTGATCTAGAATCGATCATCGCGGACTTCGACGGCTATACGGCCGAATTCGAGGCAGCCGGTATCCTGCGTGGCATCGGTATTCCCGATGAGCAGCACGAGAATCTCATGAGCACCCTGCCCACCGACTTCAAATTCCGGGTGCTTCTCGCTCAGGCTCTTTTCGGCGGTCCCCAGGGACTGCTTCTCGACGAGCCCACCAACCACCTCGATCTCGAGTCGATCCACTGGCTCGAGACCTTTCTCATGCAATACGAAGGGACACTGATAGTGGTATCGCACGATCGGCATTTCCTCAATGCTGTCTGCACCCATATTGCCGATATCGACTACGATACCATCATCATTTATCCCGGCAACTATGACGACATGGTCGAGCACAAGCTGCAAGCGAGACAGACCATCGAAAACGAGAATCGAGACAAAGCAAAGAAAGTGGCGCAATTGCAGGAATTCGTCGCCCGTTTTGCGGCAGGCCAGCGAAGCAGCCAGGTTCAGTCGCGTAAAAAAGAAATCGCCAGACTGGCGCCCCAGGAGCTGAAGAAATCGAACATTCAACGCCCTTATATTCGCTTCGAGCAAGCCATCAAGCTGGGCAAAGAGATTCTCCAGGTCAGGGATCTGGCCAAAGGCTTCGAGGACAAATCCCTCTTCGAGAATCTCCGTCTCGATATCAACAGGGGCGATAAAGTCGCCATAATCGGCTCGAATGGCGCCGGTAAAACCACCCTTTTGCGCTGCCTCATCGGCGACCTTGCTGCGGATTCCGGCTCGATCAAATGGGGCGAAGGCGCATCCTGGGCCTATTTCCCCCAGGATACCCATAGTTGTGTCGAAGACGGCAAGACTGTCCTGGACTGGCTCATGCAGTTTCGAGAAGAAGAAGAGGACCAGGTCGTTCGTGGATTGCTCGGTCGTATGCTCTTTTCCGGCGAAGAGAGCCTGAAAGCCACCGATGCGCTTTCCGGCGGCGAAGTAGCTCGTCTCTATCTCGCCAGAATGATGATGATGAAAGCGCCGGTGCTTGTTTTCGACGAGCCCACCAACCACCTCGATCTCGAAGCGGTTTCCGCCCTGGGCGAGGGACTTTCGCTGTTTCCGGGAACCGTCCTGGTGGTCTCCCACGATCGCGACCTGATCTCTAATGTCGCCACCAGGGTCATATCTTTCACCAGTGACGGTATTATCGATTTCCAGGGTCCATACGACCAGTATCTGGAGACTCACAAATTCAACGACTACTCCAAGGTGCGGTTCAACTGAAGCCGGTCTGAGTGGTGTTCGAGAATTTTCTCCGGAGATGGGAAGAATGACCGAGAAGGTTGCAACCGAGATCTCATTTCGGGACTCGAGAAGCGAGGATTTGCCTGAGGTTCGCCGCTTTGTCGCTCATATGTATGAAGAGGACTCTGCCGCGCATTCAGGCGAGCCGGATATCGACAAGACTTTCCGGCACTTCGCCAAGCACCCGGACACCGGGCGCCTCGTAGTCTTCACGGTGAGCGGAGAGCTCGCCGGTTATGCAATTCTGGTCTATTTCTGGAGCAACGAGTCTCAGGGCAATATCATCGATATCGACGAAGTCTATGTCGCTCCGCCATACCGAGGCCGCGGCATCGGCAGGCAATTTTTCGATTGGCTGAAACAGAGTCATGGAACAAGCGCAGTCGGTTGGAGCTTACAAGTATCACAGTCTAACAAGCGCGCTCGCAAACTCTACGAGAACCTGGGATTCGCTCCATCGCCCAATCAGCACATGGTGCTGATTTTCCAACCAGGCTCTGACTGATTTTATCCAGAAGAATTCAGGTGTCACTGGTGAGTCCGGTTCAAACATTGAGATAGAATAGGCGAACTGTTTAATCGGGGGGCCTCATGCTATCGATATTTTGCGCTCCTGCCCGCTATGTGCAGGGGCAGAACGCCACCAGGCAACTCGGTCCGGAGATGGCCAAGCTCGGCTTGACAGGCAGGGTGCTGATCCTGGCCGGCAGAGCAGCAAAGCGACACTTGCCGGAGCTCTGGGCGGAAACTTTTGACAACGAGAGTTTCGAGCACCGGGTCATGGAATTTTCAGGCGAATGTAGCCGGGATGAAATCGACAGGATCAAAGCCGAAGCCCAGGGCTGGCACGCCCGGGTGATCGTCGGCGCCGGCGGCGGCAAAGTCCTCGATACAGCCCGGGCTGTGGCTTTCGAGCTCGATCTGCCGGTGGTCAACTGTCCGACGGTGGCCTCCAGCGATGCTCCCTGTAGCGCTCTTTCCGTGGTCTATACAAGCACCGGCGAATTCGATACCTATCTCTTCTACAGACGCAATCCGGACCTGGTGCTGGTCGACACATCTATCGTCGCCATGGCACCCAGACGCCTTCTCGTAGCAGGCATGGGAGATGCCCTTGCCACCTGGTTCGAGGCCAGGACCGTGCGCGACGCCCAGAAGCACAATCAGGTCGGGGGCAAACCCACCGGCAGCGCCTCGGCCCTGGCCCGGCTCTGTTACGAGACCCTCATCGAAGATGGTGTCGCCGCGGCTCGGTCTTGCGATCGCAACGAAGTGACCCCGGAGCTGGAACGGCTTATCGAAGCAAATACGCTCCTCTCCGGACTCGGATTCGAATCCGGCGGTCTGGCGGTAGCACACTCGGTGCACAACGGTCTGACCACCATCGAAGAAACCCATGAATTCTATCACGGGGAGAAAGTCGCCTTCGGAACAATGGTACAGCTGGTGCTCGAAAACCGACCCGATAGCGAGATCCAAGAGGTCCTTTCCTTTTCGCGTTCAGTGGGTCTGCCGACCTGCCTGGCCGACCTCGGTCTGGAAAACGCTCGGAAAGAGCAGATCGAGAGAATCGCCCTGCGCACGGTCGCTCCGGGCGAAACCGCTCATAATGAGCCTTTTGCAATAGACAGCACCATGGTGGTGAAAGCCATTGTCGAAGCCGACAGAATCGGTCGGCAGCAAGATCCATGAGTGACCGGGTACAATCAGGCAATGGACAGTCCGCTTAAGACGATCAGCCTGCCTGAGAGCGAATATAAGATCAAGTACGGACATCACGCCGAAGAGACCGTGATAAATCGGGTGATCGCGGCCATAGACAGCCTCACTGACTACGATACCAGCGGACGGGGCAGCCTGTTCTTTCCCCTAGTGGCATCGGCAGCGCTTCTGGGGTGTTTCATCATGCATCCGGTGGCCACGCTCCAGTTGCTCTTCGTCAGCCTTCTGATGATCGGTCTGGCCCTCTGGTCCGGAAGCCAGTTGAGCAATACCACCCTGAAAGCCGATCATCAGAAGATCGAACTGCCCTTCGTTTTCTTGATCTCATGCGGTTTCAAGCTCGAGCGTCCCTGGAGCGAACTCAGACAGGTCTACTTCACCAGGAACAGCCAGCCTTCACCGCAGCCGGATCGAGTCTGCCTGACTTTCACCGACGGCAAGTTCGCCGCCCTTAACTTGAACGGCTTCACAAAAGAGGACCTGGAACGGCTCCTTCTTCTCATCCAGACATATTGCCAGGATGTCGAGTATTATCCGGCAATCGAATCACTGTCCCTGAAGCTTACCGGCTCCGGCGACGGAGTCAAGGCCCTGAGCTTCACCGGGCTCTGGCACGAAGAGCTCGGTCTGAGGCTGGGCTCCACTGCCTTCGTGCCCCTCGCCTCCAGTACCACTCTTTCGGATGGACGCATCAAAGTGATCGGACAGATCGCCATGAGCGGGCTATCGGCGATCTATCTGGTAGAAGCCGAGCTTCCGAATGGCAAACGCACCTGTGTTCTCAAAGAAGCGGCCCTGCCCTCGGTCTGCGAGCCCGAAGTGAAAGAGCAGGCTCTGGAGCATTTCGCCCGGGAAGCCAGATTTCTAGCCGAGCTCGACCATGCCCGAATCGTCAAAATCTTCGACTGTTTCGTGGAGCAGGACAGGCATTATTTGCTCATGGACTACCTGGAGGGACATAATCTTCGCACCCTGGTGCTGGAGCAGGGCGCCCAGAGCGAGGGGCGGGCGTTGAAATGGGGAAAAGAGATGGCTGAGATCGTCTCCTATCTGCACAATCGTATACCGCCAGTAATGCACCGCGATCTCACCCCGGACAATTTCATAATAGAGAAAGACGGCAGTATAAGCCTCATCGACTTCGGCGCCTCCAATACTTTTATCGGCACCGTCACCGGCACCATGGTGGGTAAGACCGCTTATATGCCTGTCGAGCAATTCCGGGGTCGAGCGACCTTGAAAAGCGACATCTATGCCCTTGCCGGGACTCTCTTCTTCATCCTCACCGGCAGGGACCCGGAAGCCTTCTGCCAGCTTCCCTCGGCCCAGCTCTATCGAGCCGTCTCGGTCGATTTCGCGGATCTTCTGTTAGCCTGTACCATCCAGGACGACGAGAAAAGCAGGCCTTCTATTGACGAGTTCAGCCAGAAACTCAAGAGACTGGTGCCGGCGAGATGAGCATATACAAACAAAACAGGCCTGCTCTTCTAGAAACAGAAAGCCAGGTAATAACCACGGCAAGCACCACCAGAGACAAGAGTCTCGGACCGCTTCTGATCAAATTCGGAATCGGCTTCGTTATCGTCTTCGCCTTTCTCTTCTCCCCATATCTGGCGGCTCTTTCGACTCTCGAGAAGATCCTGGCCGGACATCTGCTCGAGCTCGTCCCCCTGGCGCTGGCCGGAACAATCACCCTGGCCATCGGCTACAGACGCTACAAGCAGTCCCGGGAAGGTCGGGGACTGCTGCGGGTTCTGACCGTCGATCACCGGGGCATTACCATGGGTATTCACGGCAAGCCCCGCTACAACCATTTCATTCCCTGGGCAAGGTTGCGGGGCGTGATCTCGAAAAACAAATTCGACACAGAGAAAAGAAGCACAGGCGGTATCATGCTCGGGACCTCCGACAGCAAAGTCTACCAGCTCAGCAGAGACGTGGCTTTCGAATGGGTGGAAGAAGCCGAGCTGATCTCGAAGATTCACGACTTCGCCCCGGAGGCGCGGCTCGAGCTCGAATCATCCGGAACCGCCAACAGCGATCCGCGCTACACCAATCTCTGGCTCCAGTATTTTACCGATCCCGACAGCCGCAGGCGCACCGGCGCTCTTGTCCCGGGCGATCTACTTCAAGAAGGCGTCTACGAGGTCGTATCGGTAATCGGTGGCGGCGGACAGGGCACCGCCTATAGAGCCAGACGCCGCTCCGGCCCGGACGGCTTGCCTCTGGAGCCTGATAGTACCCCGGCTGCCGATGTGGTTCTGAAAGAATATGTCCTGCCGGTGCACAAGAACGAAGCCGTGGAGCAGAGCAAAACCCGCCTGCTCATGAACGAAGCCGATATCTTGAGCAAGATCAACCACCCCCAGATTGTTTCTATGCTGGACTGTTTCATAGAGGATCACCGGGGCTATATCGTCCTCGAGCTCATCGAAGGGGCGAGCTTGCGCGATCTGATCAAGAGACAGGGGGCCGCCGGTCAGGGGGAGGTCACGGACTGGGGCATACAGGTAGCCAATATACTCGGTTATCTCCACAATCTGAGCCAGCCGGTCATCCACCGGGACCTCACTCCGGACAATCTGATGCTGGAGCAGGGCGGGCGGATCAAGCTCGTCGACTTCACCGTCGCTCATCAGTTCGAGACTGTCCGTCTTTCCACGGTAGTAGGCAAACAGTCCTATATAGCGCCGGAGCAGGTGCGGGGCTATCCCTGCCCCCAGAGCGACATCTATTCACTGGGCGCCACCATGTATTATCTCCTCACCGAAGAGGACCCCGAGCCGATAACCGCTTCCAGCCCCGGAGAAAGACGCCCGGAGATTTCGCCGGAGCTCGATCGGGTGATTAGAAAAGCCACCGCCCTGGATCTCGATGATCGATATGCCGACGCCTCCCATCTCGCGAAAGACCTGCAGGCGATTGCCGGCAAAATCGCCTGAATCAGGCAGCCGGGACGAAGCTCCGCTCGGACTGCCGACAGACCGGGCTCCGGGCGATCCCCTTGAGGGCGCGCGGTGAAACCCAACCGGCTCTCAAAAGAAAGATATCGATGTCTGCGCCCGAAAGGAAGCTATAGTGGAAAGCAAGGAGCCCCTGCTCCAGGGTGAGAAGCGACTGGCGAATGAGATAAGTACATCTGGTGGCCGCCCTCAGTGAATCGCCGTCGACCATGCTGGCAAGCTGTGGGAGTTGCTCACGCGAGAAGCCTGTGGTCAGCTCGATATGCCTGATCTCGCGTAGACATCCTCGGAAAAGCCCGGTCAGCTGCAAGAATGTCGATACCGAGAGGCTCACCTCGCTATGGCTTTCGATACAGGCGAGAGCCTCGCTCATCGTACAATTTCGCGAGAAGATCTGACTGAGGGCGCGCACCGCCATCGATGCCGTGAGCTGCCCTGCTTTCACCCGGCATTGAAGCTCGAGAGCGGCATTGAGGAGCCTGTCCGATAGAAGCGCAAAGATAAGTAGCACCTGCCCCAGAGGTTGCCCGTTCAGGGACGAGACCTCGAGGGCATCTTCGATGTGCCGCTCGGACACGAGTCCGGCATGCATGACCAGCTCGCCCAGTGGTAGCACTGCATTGGCATCGATGACCTGGCTGTGCAGGCCCAGACGCAGGACCCTGAGACTGCTCAGGACCTGCTCCAGATCGACGACTCCCTGATGAAGAAGAGACTGAGCCTGAAGAGCGGCATTCAAGACGCTCTCTTCGAGCTGATCGCGCAGGACGAGAATGCGTCCGACCTGCAAACCGGTGGTGCGGCATGCGGCAAGCGCATCTACCAGAGCCGGGGGCTCGATATACCCTGCCTGGATGAGAATCTGGCCCAGCCGGCGGCGGTCATCCGGCACGACTTCGGCGAAGCCCGGATTGAGAAAAAGCAAGGCGTTCTCCAGGCTGATTCCGCACCAGGAGGCGAACTCCATGGACGGGCGAAGGGAGGCGATCTCGAGAATACCATCGCGCAGAAGGGCCTGGGCCTCGATCAGATTCTGGAGCTCGAATCCCGAAAGCAAGCCGCGCTCCATCAAGAGGCGACCGAGAGGCTGCCCCGACTCGGAGGCGAGGCGCAAGGACAGATCGAGCTCCCTGGCCTCTATCCAGCCGAGCTCGATGAGAATCTGCCCGAAAGGCAGCGAATTTCTAGTAAGCCCCGTAAGCCTTTTGGACCGCATCCGCGATTACCCTCTGAACCTGAACCAAGATATATGACATCCAGATAACGATATCGTGACTTGCTAGAATCTCTAACCGCGCAAAAAACAGGAGAGCCAGCATGAGCATAGTGTCCGAGTTCAAAGAGTTCGCCATCAAAGGCAATGCCATGGATATGGCAGTCGGCATGATCGTCGGGGTCGCCTTCGGCAAAATCGTCAATTCTCTGGTCGAAGACATAATCATGCCCCCCATCGGCAAGGTCATGGGGAACGTCGATTTCACCAACCTCTTCATCAATCTGGGCACCGGTGAATTCGCCTCTCTGGCTGCTGCCAAACAAGCCGGGGCTGCGACAATCAACTATGGAGTCTTCCTGAATCAGGTTGTCAGCTTCCTGATCGTATCCATGGCTGTTTTTGCCCTGGTGAAGGTCCTGAACGGTCTCAAGCGCGAGCGCGACGCGGCTGAGCAGACGGTCACCCCGGAGGAACCACCCCGGCAGGAAGTTCTTCTGGGAGAAATTCGCGATCTTCTCAAGGCTCGCGCCTGAAGAGAAAGCGGCGCTTGCCAACCGGACGGAACAGGAATTTGCCCGGTTCCCCCCGGGCACCCAGCTTTACTACAGCCTTTCAAGAGACTATCATCCTTAAGGACACAAGCAACCGGAGTCGAGCTCCGAGGGATCGAGATCATGTCGACAAAGCAGCCAATCTGGAAAAACGGCAAAATAATCATTATCACTCTCCTGGTGGTGCTGGTCGGTGTCATCATCACGCAGTCTATGATTGCCCAGCAGCTGGTCAAAAAAGAGGGCGAAAAGCCTGAGGCCAAAACTGTGCTGAGTGAAGGCACTGCCTGGGACGAGTCCTGGGGACTGGCCAATCAAGCCATTTCTCGCGGTGAGTTCGAGGACGCTGAAAAGAAAATCGATCAAGCGATTGCTATGGCCAAACAGGAAGGAGTGAAGGACTCGAGACTGGCTGCCGGTCTCAACTGTCTCGCTCTGATCTATGAGAAGCAGGGAAAGATCGAAGAAGCCGGATCGCTCTACGAGAAAGCTCTCACCATCGACGAGAAGACACTGGGCAAGAACAATCCCGGTCTCGTCAACGATCTCTACAACGTCGCCCTGGCCAAGCTCAATCAGAAAGAATACGAGAAAGCCAGCGAGCTCTATCACAGGGCTCTCACCATCAACGAGAAAGAATACGGCACAGACGATCCCAGAATCAGCGACGATCTCCGCAACCTCGCCCGGTCTTACGACATGGAAGGCAAATACGATGAGGCGAACAAGGTCTGCCAGCGCGCTCTGGAGCTGGACAAGAAAGCCTTCGGAGCAGAGAGCCTTACCGTCGCCACCGACCTGAACAATCTTGCCTTGATCGCAGCCCGGCAGGAAAAATTCGACCGGGCATTCGATTACGCCGAACAGGCCGAGTCGATGGCATCCCGGTATCCCGAGCATCCCAACAGCACAATCATAAAAAAGAACAACGAATTGCTCCTGGCCTCCTTCGAGAAAGCTTATCTCGAGGGCTCTCCTGACAAGAGCGCCGCCTTTCCCACCGATGCCTTCGACAAGGCGAAAGAGCTGAAGCTCACCGATTCAGAAAAGGCGAAGGAGCTCCTGCTCACGAATCTTCCCGCCGCAGCCAAAGCAGCCCCTGGAAGTCTCGAGCTGGCCAAGTATCTGGTCAGGCTGAACAATGTTCTTTTCGCCCAGGGTAATGACTCTGCTGCCATCAAATATGGAGAAGTCGCTCTGAAGATTCTCGCCCGGGAGAAAGCCGACAACCAGGAGCTCGTGCCCTGGCTGGTCAACGTCGAGTCGTATCTGGCCATGAGCTACGAGAGACTCGGCTATAAAGAGAAGGTAGAGAAGAATTCCACCAGAGCCCTGGCTCTGGCCAGGCAAGCCACCGAGCATTACCGGGAAGCCATCAAGCTCGCCAAAGAAGCACCGGCAGGAAAAGTCACCGGCAAGTGGATGGACATCCTTCAGAAAGGTCTTGCCACCTCCGAATCGCAAGCACGATCTATCTAGAGACTGATTCCTGAACAATCGGCCGATCTAGATCGACAGAGGGATACCGAAAGGTTTCCCCCTCCCCGTGCCGCTTTCCACTATATATATTAGAAGTGGAAGGCTCTCGGAGGGGGAGTCGATGAAAGCCACAGCACATACATTGAAGTCTCGCAGGCGCAGAGCGTCGCAACTCTCCGAATTCGCAGTGGGAATGGGAGTTCTGCTTCTGTGCTTTTTCTTCCCTCTGGTCGATCTTCTCAGTGTCGCCGTGAGCTACGGCACGGCCGGAGTATTGAACTCCAACCAGACCAGAGAGGCCAGCCTGCTCAATTTCACGGATGCCACCGATGCCAACGGGATCATCTGCAAGACTCTGCCTGACCAGTGGCTTGGCGGCATGGGCAAGTTCGTCAAGATTGTCGGCTATCCTGGCACCGCCATCACCTACGACGATGGCGCCGGGGGAGACAAAATCGTTCGGGTCGCGACTACCATGACCACCAGTCCCTTCCTGCCGATTCCATTTCCGATCGCGAATATCCCGGGTCTCAACGGTCCTCTGACCTTCACCATCGCTTCCGAGCGTCCCATGGAGAATCCGGACTATGCCGGTCCCATCGGTATAGCTCTCGGCACAGGAGCTGCAGGCACTGGGACTCCGAATACCGGGACTCCGGAAACTGGTCCTTATACAGGCACGATCGGCGATATGCCGGGTGGTCCTTCGACCGGCACATGGCCCTGGTTTGGCCACTACAGGGGTAGGGTCCGTGATCCCCATGACCGGTCGCGTCATCTCTCCAGATAATGTGAGACAATATCCATCCGGAATCGGAATCGAACCAGCGAAGCACCATGAGCCGCCAATCAAAGACTGCCACTGCTCTGACCGTTCTGCTTCTCCTCGGCTGGGGAGCGCCGGCGCCGGGAGCCTCCGACGCCCCTGCCCCTGCCCCGACCCTGGACAATGTCCAGGATATGTTCGACAAGAGGCTCTACGACAAGGTGAGAGGGCGCTGCGACGCCTATATAAAGAAGAACCCCAAAGAGTATCTGGGCTATTACTGGCGCGGGCTGTCCTTTTATCACCTGATGCAATACCCGGCTGCCCTTTTTAACGCCAACAAAGCAATCGAGCTCGAGACCAAGAGACCCGAGCCCTATGAGCTCCGGGCAGACGTCTACATATCTATCGGGCAATTCGACAAAGCCCTCAGGGATCTCAGCCAGGCCCTGAATAAAGGAAGCAAGAACAAGTACGATATCTACTTGAAGCGCGCCAAGTGTTTCAATCTGATCGGCGTCAGCACGGACGTCATCGAAAATCTCACCGAAGCACTCAATATCAAGAAAGACTCGAAGACCTTCAGGCAGCGGGCAGACACTTATTACAAGATTCGCAAATATGAACAGGCCATCGAAGACTACAGCAAAGCCATGGAAGACGATCCGGACTCCTACGAGATGCTCATGCGCCGGGCCTATTGCTACCAGCAGGTGAAAAAGGGACCGGATGCGATCAAGGACTACAGCCACATCATCGAAAAGGACCCGACCGACTGGCGTGCCCTGGAGCGCCGGGCCAATGTCTACTTCGATTACGGCGACACTGAGAAAGCCCTCAAGGACATCACCGACGGTATCCGGGAATTCAGAGGGTACAAGATAGACAGCCTCTACAAGCTGAGAGCCAAGATCTATACCAAGCTCGGTCAGGGCAATCTTGCCGCCAAAGACATGGCCAAGATCAGGGTCACCAAGAAGAAGAAATAGCGGTCGTCGTAATGCCGTCGCAACCGGTAACCATCGGGAAATATCGCATCCTCGGTCGTCTCGGCAGCGGCGGCATGAGCACAGTATACAGGGCGCACGATCCGGATCGCGATATCGACGTCGCTATCAAGCTGTTGCAGGACGACAATCCCGGCAACGATACTGTCCTGCGCTTTCAACGCGAAGCCAGGGCCGCCGCCCGGCTCAATCATCCGAACGTCGCCAGAGTGCTCGATTTCGGCTCAGCTGACGGCAAGCTCTATCTTGTCATGGAGCTCGCGCCAGGCCAGTCCCTGACGGATCTGATCCACAGGAATGGCCCCCTCACGATCAACGAGGCACTGCCTGTTTTCGAAAAGATCGCCTCTGGTCTGGCTCACGCCCACGGAAATGGAGTCCTGCACAGGGACATCAAGCCATCCAATATCATGCTGGAAGAAGGCAACGGAGAAGCCCTCGTCAAAATCGTCGACTTCGGCATTGCCAGACTTATGGAAAGCGACGAGAAACTCACCATATCCGGCGCCAATATCGGCAGCCCCCTCTATATGAGTCCTGAGCAAGCCGGCGCCGGCTCAGTCGAAGAGCGCTCGGATATCTACAGCCTGGGCTGCCTGATGTACGAGTGTCTTTCCGGCGTCCCTCCATTTCGTGGCGATACCGCGGTGGCGACGATGATGATGCACCGCAATGATACACCGCCTCCCCTGTTTCTCGAAGAGGGAGAGACGGGAGCAAGACTCGAGACCTTGATTCGGCAGTGCCTCGAAAAAAAGCCGGGTAACCGGCCGGCGACTATGGACACACTGAAGACCGAGCTGGAAAGAGTGGCGGAGGAGTCCACAGGAGTAGACGTCGAAACGCCTGATTCCAAGCTTGGCACCGATCACCGCAGCCGGTCCCGTGTCAGAGCTGCCATGCCGTTCCTGGTCGTGCTTGCAGTCCTTGCCATAGCGTTCTATATAGGAATCGCTGCCATTGAGTCACCGCAGCCTCCGGAAGCAGTGAATGAGCACGACAGCACATCGACGCTCATTGCAGATTTAGAGAAAGAGGATCAAATCAAGATATCGGATGAAGGGAAGACCGCTCTTCTCAAAGAAGACGCCACCGATAAGGACATCGAGCGCCTGAAGTGTCCTCCTCTAACGCATCTGAAGATCATGTCGAAGAACATCACCCCCAATGGTCTCAAGCGAATCGCCAGATTGCCCCTGACGCACCTGACTCTCGAAGACACCAGATTCGAATCATCGAGCCTTGCCAGGCTGGCAGGCATATCAGGACTACAGAGTCTCTGCCTGATCCACAATCAGAATATCGACGACAACGCTATCGAGACTATCTCGACTTTCAATTCCTTCGGCTCACTGGAGCTATATGACTGCCCGGTCACCGACAGAGGAATGAAGGTCATCAGCGAAAAGCTCGATCTGAGCGGGCTATTGCTGCGAGATCTGGACAAGGTCTCCGCCAGAGGGCTCGAAAGTATGAAGGATCTCGAAAAACTGGACTATCTCTCCGTCCAGTTGAATCATCTACCACCGGAGGCGGTTGTGAAAGCAATCACGAGGTCGACAGCACAGGATATCTGCATCATCGATCTGCCGGTAGGCAAAAATGAGTTACGCTTCTTCGCGGACAATCAAGTGCGCTCCCTGCTTATGGACAGGGCTCGAAAAGACTCTGCCCTGGTGCTCGGGCAGTGGAAAGCGCTCATGAACCTATCGATCAACGCCGACAAATTCGATCAAGACGACATCGAATCCATCGCAGCGATAAAGACCCTCAATCTGCTCAAACTAACAAACGGGCATTTGAAATCAGCTGATGTAGAGGCTCTTGCAGGCTCATCGGTGACCGGTCTCGTTCTCGAGAGCTGCAACCTCGACTCGAAAATGTTGATGCACCTGGTCGAATCTCCACGTCTCGCTCGAGTCGATCTGGAAAGATGCGGAGGGATTGCGCCGGCCCAGTTCGATGACTTCAAGAATGCCTATCAGAACCGCTGGAAAAAGCCTCTCGAAGGCAGGTTCGAAGAAGGCAAAGAACACCTGGAAGACCTGATCATTCAAGGTGGGTATTGAGCGCGGGCGCAGCTCGAATTGTTGCCGGCTGTTAACATCATGTCTCGCTGCAGCCTCCGGACGCGATCTTCGAATACACCACCCGGCATGCCTTTCGGGACACAGCGCCGGGATAGGATACTGCTCCCTCAGGGTTTTCCCTATTATCCGATGGTGGCAGGCAACGTTTGATGGGAGTGGTTAATCTTTCCGCCTGCACGAAGGAGCATAGATAATGAATCCATTGCGTTCGCTTGTTCTGTCGATATCGCGAATACCTCCCGCATTCCTTTTGGTGGCCATGATTGGTATCGCTGCCGGTACCACACTGCTGGTCACCTCATACCTCGACGTCAAAGATAGAGAATATAAGGATCGGTTGAGAGTCGCCGAAGACAAGCTCAAATCCAACGACGCCAGGGTCGTCTATCTGGCCAAGGACATACCGGAAGGGACTCCCATCGCCTCCGACGCCCTGGTCGAAAAACAGATACCCCTGAGCCGTGTCCCTCAGGACGCCATCACATCGCCGTCCCTGGCCACAGGACGAATCGCCAAGTATGGTCTCACCGAGGGACAAATTCTCTCCCAGCATGATCTGGCTCCAATAGGCATCTCTATGGGATTCGAATCAAGACTGCCCAAGGGCATGCGAGCCGTCACCTTTGCCGTGGATGCCAATTCCGGAGTAGCCGGTTTTGTGACGCCGGAAAGCCGGGTGGACATCATGAGCATGGTGGGCTCCGGCGCCCAGACCCAGGTGGCGCCAATCCTCTCCGATGTGAAAATCATCGCGGTGGGACAGACCTACGAGACCTCCCCGGGAAGGAAAGAGGCGATGCCCTCCAGCTCCGTGACCGTGGCAGTCTCTCCGGAAGACGCTCAGAAACTGGTCAAAGGCGTTGCTGCCAGCAAGATCTATCTGAGCCTGCGGAACAAAGACGACCACGCCCCGGTAGTCACCGTCGACGTGACGGCGCTCTACCCGCGCGGGGAAGAAAGCAGCGAGCCCAGACTCGCCCAGGCATCCGGCTCCGATCCCGGCTTCCAGCTACCGCCTCCTCCCGGACTGGAAACAGCCGATCCCGGGCTCGATCCCGAAAGAGCATCCGGCTCCGTGCCTCCCGCGCCGAACTATGCCATCGAAATGTGGTCCGCCTCCCAGAAAGCAGTAGTGGAATTGCCTCCCACTCGCCAGTAAAAAAGTCCCTCGAAGACAATTCGGCGAAACCGAATCAGGAAGTCCCGCCCGAAGGCGGGACTTTCGCCTGCCTGAATACCCACCTATCCAAAACCCTATTGACAGCCAGATTAAACGCACTTAATTTTATCTTTGAGTGAATTTCGTCCACCGGACCTGAATTAGCAAAGAAAAAAAGACTCGATGCAAGCATCCACCAGGGAAAGCGAGTACCGGCTATGGCTGGCAGTCACCGAAAAACTGCAGCCTTACTGCTATTTTCTGGCCGTGGTCGTCACTATCAAAATAGTGATCAGCACGGGTCTGTTTTCCGGTTATGTAGAATCGATGTGGTTTGCTCTGCCGGCAGCGATCAAATGGCTGGTCAAGACCCCGTTCATCATCGGCGTCTGGCGAGGTCTCGAGGTCGGCTTGCCGATGGTCCTGGTACTGACCGGCACCCCCATTGTCGCCATGATCAGCCTCTTCAAAGGTGCGAGGCAGCTCAAGAGAGACGGGTCTATCCTGATCAGATCCAGCCAGATGCGCGAGTGCCTCCTCAAACTACCCGCCTGCCGGGGGGCTCTGGTTCTGCTCTTCGCCTGGCTCGTCGACAGCTACGGAATCTTCGATGCCTACTGCATCCAGAACATGGGTGTCGTCTGTCAGTCCCTTCTCATATTCATCATGCCCCTGGCGCTATTCTCCCTGGCGTATCACCGAAAGGCAGCCGCCGGAAGAGTCACTGAAACGGCGAAATCGAAAGGTCTTTTACTGAGCCTCACCGACTGCGTGCTCTTCGCCGGTGCAAGCGCCGGTCTCTGGCTTCTCAACTCGCTTCATATCATTTATTTGCCTAGCTTCACCGGAGCTGCATTTCTCCTTGTGATCTCTTTCCTGTTTTCCGTGTGTTTTGTCAGAGCCAGAAAAGGTAATGGGGAAGACCACCTAACCATGTGCATCCGGGTCGGTCTGAACGAGCTTCTGTGGCTAGCAGCGCTTCCCTTCGGAATCTGGTTCATTCACTACTTCGGGATTTTCTCGACGCTGGGCTCTTACGAGTTCCCGGTCGCCTGCCAGGCTGCCGCCGTTTTCTTATTGCCGCTGGCTTTCTTCGCGCTTCTATATCGAAGGAGCAAGTCTTCCAGGGCAGCCAGAAGCCAATCCGGGCTCAGTCCCTACAACTGGCTCCAGGCCTCTTTCTTCGCCGCCAGCCTCTGGCTCTTTTTCGCCCCTGGAGGGCTGGGTTGTCTGTTCGCGAACTGGCTTCAGTGCTCTATGCGCGATGCCAGTATCACCAGCGTGAGCCAGGCACCGCCGGCGCTCTTCTACTCCACCGCCACCATCGGCTGGCTAACTTTCATGTATTTCACCGCACCAGTCAGGGTGCGCGTCAGCCTGCTGTTCGAATCCATCCTCGAAAGAAGCATCCGGGCACCTCTTTCGGTGATGGAAGCGATGATCGACTCGGTCAAGAGCTTCGGCGATCTGATCAACGTCAAGGGGCGAGCGTCATGGCTCAAGGACTATTTAAGCTCCCTCTTCTGGTTTGCTTTCGTTTACTGCGTCATATTCGCCCTGGTAGCTTCATCGATACTGCCGGACAATCCGCTGGGTGCCACCATATGGGGATGGCTCAGGGCTTGCATGCGCGATGCCAATTACTTCGGTGACTTCTCTGGCCCTCATTGGCAGCTCTGCCTTTTCGCCGCGTCAATTTGCGCGGCTTATGGAACCGGTCCCCTGGCGGTGATGTGGGCCTGTTATCTTCCCAATCGTCGGGGCGCCAGGATCCATTTGAGCGACCGGGGAATCATGGCCGAGAATTCCATAGTCAGCCTTTCCTGGAAACCATGGAGCGATCTGGACGAGGTCGAGACTGCAGGCAAGGGGAAAGAAAAAGTCCTCAGCCTCAAATTCCGGGGACAGAGAAGACTAAAAGTCCCTCTCAAGAATCTGAGCCGGGCGGATCTGGCATCGATAATCAGAAAAGCCGATGAGAGAGCCGAACACTGCCGGTTCGACGCCGAGACCATCAACCTCAAGAGAGAGCTGATAGAAGAAGAGCGCAGCCAGAAATCGGAAACACCCGCGCGCTTCGAGTCGACGATCTTTGCCGTCGGACAAGCTGGCGACATGGTGCTGGACGGACGCTACAGAATCGTCAAGCAACTTGCCACGAGACCGCTTTCGGCAGTCTACCTGGCCCGGGATCAAAGAGGCTCCCTGGTGGTCCTCAAACAATTCGTCACACCTGATCAATCCGAGAAGAGCTCCGCCTGGAAAGATTCTTTGAAACGCGAATACGAGATTGTCCGCTCTTGCGACAATGACTCTCTTGCGCGGGTTCTGGACATTGTCGAGGAAGCCGACTCTACCTATTTGATAGTCGAGTATATAGAAGGCGAGAATCTCAGACAGATCATCGACAGGCACGGCAAGCGAAAGGAGAGCACCACCCGCGCTATCGCCCTGGAGCTGGCCCGCGCCGTTTCCTATCTCCACGAGCGCGAGCCTGCCATCGTCCACCGGGACCTCACCCCGGACAATCTCATGATCGACCGGGAGGGCAAACTGAGGGTTATCGACTTCGGAGCCGCCCATGAGTTTATAGAAGGCGTCACAGGGACACTGATAGGCAAACAATGCTATATCGCCCCGGAGCAACTCAGGGGAGACATCGATCCGAGAAGCGACATCTATAGCTTCGGATGCAGTCTCTACTTCCTCATCACCGGCAAAGATCCCGAAGCCCTCAAGCAATCCGATCCCAAGTCGGAAGGTTATGTCCTGACAGACGAGCTGAATGAGATTGTCAAAAAATGCACGAGCTTCGAGCCGGAAGGCAGAATCGCATCTTTCAGGCAGATCCTCGGGATTCTCGAAGCCGATGGGTATAGTCTCGGGCTGCTCGAAAGCAAAGAATCGGAAAAAGAAGAAGCAGAAAGACTGAGCCTTCGCCTGGAGCAAACAGCGAAGACGTGCCAGAAGGAAGCGATATGAGCACCGGACCTATTAACGTTAACGCTAGCAAATTCGGACGGGAAGCTCTTCGCCGGGACCTCTCCACTGTCTGGCGCTGCGGATACTGGTATGACGCGGTCTGGAAATTCCTCTGCTCGGTCTATATCATCGCCTTCTATATATTCGCCAATACCCTGGCCCGGACCTATGGCGAGATTCCCAGACCCCCGGGCGAGCGCATGGAGATCTTCGACGCCTATCTCAATGACCGGCAGCATCTCGGCGACCGGCGCTGGCTCTTGCAAACAGGACGGAGCTGGCAGCCGATCCTGTGCCTGAGCGTGCTTTTCTGTCCCATCGTCATGATTGTCTGGATGACCATCTACTACACCTTCGATCTCTTCCGGGACCTCTTTCGGGGGCTCCTTCCCGAAAAGGAAAAGCCTCTTCCTCCGGGCTGTACCCTGCGCCTCACCCAGAACCGGACAGAAACAAGAGAGCCCCATGCATTCTTCTACTCCTCTGCTTTCCCGGTAGCCGGCATGACTCTATTCGGACTGGGGATTCCGGCTGCCATATCGCTCTGGCTCTACAACAACCTCGGTCTCGATCCGATTTTCAACTACCCTTCCGCCGACCCTCAGTTCGGCTTCGTGATCGTCACTATCTGTCTCTATCTGTGCAGCCTGTGCTGGTGCCTCTGCACGCTCTTCGGATGCGCTTACGCTACTTTTCCCCTTCACTTCCTGAGCACCGAATACGATGTCCATCTCTACCCGGACAAGATCATGAAGGACTCTATAAAAGGCTGGTTCGCAGCACTGCTTACCTTCAACTGCGAGTGCGCCACCATGAGCTGGGAAGGCCTCAAGCGTGTGTCTCTCGATCGATTTTCCCAGGAGAGACTCGATCAGAAGAAGTTTGCCGATCTCCCCGAGCCGCTTCGCTCGATGATGTCCGGGCTCCACAAATTCCTGGAGCTCCAGGAATCAGTTGCCGCCCGGATGCGCAGCCGCAGCACTTACTTGCTTCTCGAGGGGGAGTACACGTCTATCAAGCTCTGCCTGGACGAGCTTACCATTGCCGAGAAGAACCAGCTTTTCCGTCACCTCAAAGAGCATGCGCCTCTGGTGCCCCTCAGCACCGATGTACAGGAGGAGCTGGTAGGAAGCAAGATCCTGAACGATCCTCGCTACACCGAGATCTGGTTCGACATCCTCAGTAACGGTATCAAAGGAAGCAAGACCGACCTGGAAAGCGGAGCGATACTGAAAGACGGTCGGTACGAAGTGGCGGAGCGCCTGAGGGCAGGCGGCGAGGCCGTTGTATACATGGCTCAAGACCGTGACGGCACTGCGGTGGTGCTCAAGCGTTTCCAGCTTGTCGCCGGCGCTTCGGTGACCTCCCTGGTCGAATCGGCTGCCTCCTTCGAGAACGAGACCGCTCTCCTGAGCCAGCTCCGTCACCCGGGCATCGTCAAGATGTCGGACTTCTTCATCGAAGACTCGGCGGCCTACATAGTACTCGAGTATGTCGAGGGAAAGAATCTCAGAGAGCATTTGGCCGAGCACGGCTCCCTTAGCGAAGAAGAATCGATTCGCCTGTCCTTGCTAATGTGCGAAGTCCTGGGCTATCTTCACGCCCTGTCACCGGCAGTGGTGCACAGAGACTTCACTCCCGACAATATCATCCTGCTTCCGGACGGCAGTATCAAGCTCATAGACTTCAGCGTCGCCGAGCAAAAATCGAAAGACAGCCGCTCGGAATGCGCCGGCAAGCATGCTTATACACCGCCGGAGCAATTCCGGGGTGATGCCGGGCCGGCAAGCGATATCTATGCTCTTGCCGGAGTCGTCTATTTCATGCTCACCGGCAAAGACCCGACTCCCATCGCGCGGATCCAGGCAAGCAGGCTCCCGGAAGGGACCGGTGACGCCCTGGCGGCGCTTCTCGAGCGGGCGACAGCCATCGATCCCGAAGAGCGCCTCGAGTCGGTAGCCTGGCTTTCCGCCGAGCTGAAGGCAATACTTCCGGAGAAGATTGAGGAGAAGATTGAAGAGAATTCGGAAGAAAGCCATGCAGAAACTCTCGGTCTGAAGACGAAGAGAAAGATCAAGCTCAGCATTAACGCGGGTACCGGAAGCTGAAACACCCGGCGCTCTGCTAGACTAGAGCCTTGCTCCTTCTTTCACCTAACCGGAGAGCCTGCATGCTTCCTCCCCGCGATGTACCAAAAGATCTGCGTTTCGAGGAGTATATGAAACTCCTCATGCGTTACCAGGTTCTGGAGTGGCACCGCCAGATCGCCACCTGCACCACCAGGGTCGTTGAGACTCAGCCCAACAGCCGTTTTTCCGAAGAAGGGCAGAAGCGCCTTGCCCTGCTCCTCAAAGGTCTCGAAGGAGTCGTCCTGGTCAAGGACTCCACCGAGGAGATCAGCTCGGCTGCCCGCACTCTGCTCAAAGCTACAGCCACGAAAGCCGATCTTCTGATGGACAAATTCGAGCCGATGAAAAAGGTTAAAAACGGCCTGGTCTCGGCTGTCACGGTTATCTCCGACACCGTCAAAGGAACCATCGAGCAGGCCATCGAAAATCATGTCCTGCCTGCCGTCGGTCTACCCCTCTATGAGATTCCGGCGGGTCGCACAGCCGAAGAGTATCTATTCCAGGCAAGACGCTACGACGCTTTCGGCTTGCCGGAGGGTGCCAGAGCGGCTCTCGAGCAAGTAATAGACGACTTTCCGGATAGCGCCGAGGCGGTGATTGCCCGAAATCGGCTGAAATGCCGGGTGCCCAGAAAGCGCGTCCGGGACGAAGCCCAGAGGAAGTTTTTCGCCGCCACCAGAGCGAGAGTCATCCAGCAGAAAGAGGCGGCCAGAAATATCTGCGAGAAGCTCATCCTGAGCGATCCGGACTTCGAATGGCCTTATGCCATGCTGGCGGTCATCAAGCTCAAGGAAGGCGATCTCGAGCGCGCTCGCGACCTCATAGCCATGGCCCGCAGAATCAACGACAGCTCCATCCGACTGGAATCCGCCCAGGCGGCGGTGGACCTGGCCGAGTGGAATCTCGCCCACCTCGAGAAAGTCCTTGCCAGGATAGAAAGTCTGGACCCGGAAGACGAGAGCATCAACAAGTACAGAAGCTTCCTGGACTTCATCAAGCAGCAAGGCTTGACGACCTGATCCCCGAGAGGCGGGCGGGCGCACATTCTCACCGTAGAATCATTAGGCGCGGCTCATAAAGCAGAAATAATTCACATTTTTACATTAACGGTGTTATAAATAACTTGATATTTCGCTGCGGCTGGGGGGTGCAAAAATGAGCACACTCGGTAATCTTTTCAAACTGACCTTCTGGTCGAAGTCACGGGTCAAGACCGCCATTTCGGACGAGCCCCCCATCACCCTGGTCCTGCCCAGAGAGCTCGACGAGTTCGGCAAGAATCAACAGTCCTTCGCTCCGGCTCCCGCCGTTCTTTCCATCGACAGCGGTATCTTTCCGGAAGTCATGCCGGTGGTCCTGGACTGACTTGACCGTCTTTCCTCAATTTCTGCTTCGACGCAAAAACCACGCATCGAGCTTGTTCTGCATGTCCCGGTCGGCGAGATTGCTCCCGATGCCCGGAGCGACACCATAGTCGGCTCGCCAGCGCCCGCCTGTCTGTCCCGGTCGGGTGTTGCGCCAGGCCTGATCTCTTGTTTGCTGGTCTCGGCGGGCCAGCTCCTCTGCCAGACCGGGGGCCACGCCATAGTCGGCTCGCCAGCGCCCGCCTGTCTGACCTGGCTGAGTATTACGCCAGGCCTGATCCCTTGTCTGCTGGGCTCGCCTCGCCAGCTCCCGGGCAAGCGCCGGTGGCATGCCGTAGTCCGAGCGCCAGCTATTTTGTAGATCGCCGTTCTGCCAGTTGCCCTGCCAGCTTCTCATAGTCCGGAGCTGACTTTGCCGGAGCTGACTTTGCCGGAGCTGACTTTGCCGGAGTTGATTTTGCCAGCTTCGATTTTGCCAGCTTCGATCTTGCCAGCTTCCCTGCGAGCTCCGGGCGCTCCTTTCGATCAGCTCCAGGATCAGGCGTGGAATGCCGTCATAAGGAGAGCGAAATTGATTCGGACGGCTGCAACCGATGTCCGGACCGCCATTCCGCATCGAATAGTAAGAAGGCACCTCCGGCAGTATCATGATCACGATCCTCGGACCACCGCTCTGATAGCCGGGAGAAAAGACTGCCTGACCGGGTCCTTCCATTGGCACGGGGCGAAAGTCATCCAGGAAGTCGAAATTGATACCTCGTGAATCTCCGGAGCAGGGACGGCAGTTATCGAAGCAGTCGAAAACCATGGGACCTCCTTACGGTCACACCGAAATGAAACGGTTGTAGTCAGATTCCGCCCCCGATCGCATTGAAGCCTAACTCGCCATGAGGATCTATACGCGAATCGACGAAAGAGCCGCCGAAATCATCACTGAGAACGGGGCATTATTGGTGTTAGCCCCACTGAGCTCAAACCGGATATGAGACGGTTCGATCTTGATAAAATTGTGCCTGAAGGCCAGAAACGCGAGGGTCATACTCTATGTCCTACAAGCACATCCAGACAGTCCCCAACAATGTCATGATCGCGGCATCCCTTGCCGGTCTTGCTATAAGCCTGGCACCCCCGCTCCTGCTTGCCCGTTTGCTGATGATGGGCGCCCTGGGGACCACGGCAGCGATTTTTCGGGCCCTCACCGTGGAGGTAGACGAAGAAAGCATTCACTGGCAATTCGGCAATGGCTTCCCGAGCTGGTCCCTCCCTCTCTCCGAGATCAGCGCCGTCGAGACCATTAGAACCACACCTCTCATGGGCTGGGGCATTCATTATGTCGGTCATGGCTGGCTCTACAATATATATGGACTCAATGCCGTCGATCTCACTCACAAAGACGGCCGGCACACCATCATCGGTACCGACGACGCAGCCAATCTGGCAGCTGTAGTCAGTGAGCGGATCTGAACGGATCCGATTAACAACTCCATAACAAAATCAGGCTAACCTCTGAATTATCCAGACACAGGAGGTAGCACATGGTTACTGGTGGATCGCCGGAGTCTCGATTCTTCCCTCCTGACACTGGCCTGTCATCGAATGAGATTCTGCGATCCGTCGTGCACCAGGTCTACCGACCCGACGCGTTTCCACTTGCACCCGTCACCGGATGCAGTGGAGCGCTTTCGGGCTTTCCCACAGTGGAGTTTCAGTACGGGTCCGGAGCGCAACTTCCGGAGCCGCGCAGCCCCCAGCGCGCGGCGGAGACCCTGGCGCTCCATGCCGGGTCGATGAATGCCGACGGGGATCCCGCGCACCTGTCCCGCCGGGAGCTCGAGCAGTATCTCATCCAGAACGGCAACCGGATCCATCCTCAAGAAGCAGCGGATCTGGGTTTCGTTCTCGACAATTTCGACAAGTTTGCCGGCGCCGACGGCAACAATGACCCTCGAGGAATCACCGGACGCGATATCGACGCAGCCAGACGACGAGATTACCCTGCCGGCCCCCGCTCCCCGGAAAGCTGGGATAGACAGCAGCAACAGCAAGCTGAACAGATAAGAATGCTCCAGATGCAACTGGAATATCTGCGCATGATGTTGATGTCCATGTCAGCCCGGCAGCCCATGCTCCCGGGAATGCCCCCAGGTATGGCCCCTGAAACAGGCCCGGACAGGGCTATCGGTGACAGAAGCAACCGCGACAACGGCAACGACGGGGTCCCCCGAAACCGTGCCTGGGACAGGGTCATCACTCAGACAAGACCCGAGAGAAACAATCATTATTTTGCCGACGGCACAGACATTCCACTGAGTCAGGAAGCGTTCAAGCAACACTACGGCATTCCCATGAATGTCGATCTGCTCAAGTTCATGCCCGGCAAAGCAAACGACGGTCATGTCACCGACTTCTCTCGAGCCCCTGTCATGGGAGGTCTGGGAGGACGCAAAGACGACGGCACTCTCAAATGGAACGACCCGAACTATCACACTCTCAAATATGATTTCTCGAGAAATCTCGAGCAGGTCTTCAAATACATGCAGGGAATGTCCGAAGAGCAAGCCAAAGAATTCGCTTTCAATTTCGCCCGCACGCAACAGCCCCTCTTTGCCGCTCATGGATACAACCTCCAGGCGGTAGAGAACGAGAAGGTCTTCGCCGCCGGTCAGGAAGGCTCCGGGTGGACCGACTTCGTCGCCTCCATCGGCGACCGGGACATGAAGATCAACTGGTAGAGCGACGAACTTGGCGATGAATTCCTTCACTTCTTAGGCGAGGCCATGTCGCCTGCTTTTTTCAGGACGGCGCCGTTTAATGTAATTGGTGTAAAGCGGTTTATTAATTCTGCTTGACACCGGAACCGCCTGCGGTATCAGCCTTTGAAAATGCCAAAATCCCCGAAACCCTGATTTTACAAAAGTTTATTACTGTTGCAGCGAAAATTCCTTCGTCGAAAAAGAGAACCACAACCTCCGGAGGATCATGATAGGATGGCTCGGCAGCTCGCTCGAGCGGTAGCTGGAGCTCTGGCCGGAGCGGAGCAGAACGGGAGTGGCGATCGGAGATGGCGACGAATAGCATCAGGGTGGCTCTGGTCGGCTACGGTCTTGCCGGCAGGGTTTTTCATGCTCCCCTGATAGCTCGGACTGCGGGCATGGAGATAACCACCATAGTCACCGCCAATCCCGAGCGCCGCGCCGAGGCCAGCCGGGATTTCCCCGACGCCAGGCTCGCCGGCACTTTCGACGACATGATACCGGCCGCTGCCGATCTGGACCTCGTGGTCATAGCCTCGCCGAACAAGTATCATGCACCCCAGGCTACAGCTGCTCTCGATGCCGGGCTCCATGTGGTGGTCGACAAGCCGTTCGCCAACAGCTCCCGGGACTGCCGCCAGCTGATTGAGTTGAGCCAGGAAAAGAAACGGCTCCTGACAGTTTTTCAGAACCGTCGTTTCGACAATGATTTCCTGACAGTCAAAAAGTTAATCGAAGACGGCAGTCTCTCGCCTGTCCTGCGGCTCGAGTCTCGATTCGAGCGTTATCGACCAACAGTCGACCCGAACAAATGGCGCGAATCCGGAAGCATCGATGATGGTGCAGGACTGCTCTTCGATCTACAAAGCCATTTAGCAGACCAGGCATGTAATCTTTTCGGCAGACCTGAGAGCGTCTATGCCGAGGTCCGCAACACGAGACCGGGAGCTACGGCAAGCGACGATACTTTTGTCGCCCTGACATTCCCCGGCGGTGTTTCGACTCATCTCTGGGCAAATGTCATATCGGCAAAGCGCGCCCCGAGATTTCGGGTTCTTGCCCTCAACGGCACTTTCGAGAAATTTGGTCTCGATCCTCAAGAAGAGGCTCTGCGTGCCGGGGGGCATCCCGGTGACCAGGGCTGGGGCATCGAGCCGGATGAGCTATCCGGCACCCTCGCCAGTGGAGAAGACGGCGCCGAGAAAACAATAAAGAGCGAGACGGGCTGCTATGAGAAGTTCTATTCACTGACAGCCGAAGCTATTAGAACCGGGGGCAGACCGCCGGTGGATCCGGAGGAGGCGCTGCTTGTTATAGAGATAATCGAGGCTGCCATGAAGAGCGCTGCCAGCCGATCGGCTGTGAGCATAGTCTCGGTAAGTTAGGTCCTGGAACGGATCGGTCTCCATCCTTTTGCTAGAATGCTTCCTTATGCCCGGGCGACTGGAAAACAGGAGGAAAGCAATGAACCGACGCAAGTTCCTGAAACGTGCTGCAGCAGTGGCTGCTCTGGGAGGAGCATCGCTGTCCGACCTGCAAGAGGCCCTGGCTGCCGGGGAGCCTCCCATGGGACCCTTTCTAGAGCCCTGGACCGGCGAGCACGGCGGCTTCCCACCATTTGACAAGGTGAACAAGAGCGGCGTCAAAGAAGCCATCCTCAAGGGAATGGATCTCAAGCGCGCCGAGCTCAAAGCAATCACCGATCAAAAAGAAAAACCCAGTTTCGCCAACACCATCGCTGCCCTGGAAGACACCGGGCGTCCCCTGGACCGCTCTATCAGGGTTTTCGACATCTACACCTCGACCATGAACGACAAGTCCATGCAAGCCATCGAGACTGAGATGAGCCCCATCCTCCAGAAATTCGAAGACGAAGTCATCCAGAACGGCCCGCTTTTCGAGCGCATCAAAGCCGTCTACGAAGCTCGCAACGACTCCGATCTGGACCCGGAGCAAGTCAGGCTCGTCGAGGTCTACTACCAGCAATTCGCCCGACGGGGTGCCGGTCTTTCGAAAGAGAAGAAAGCGCGGCTGGCCGCTATCAATGAAAAGCTCTCCAAGCTCTACACTGATTTCAGGCACAATCAACTGGCGGACGAAGAAGAGCTCTGCCTGGTGATTGATAAAGAAGAAGATCTCGAGGGTCTCTCGGACGACCTGCGTCAGGCAGCCGCCGCCCAGGCCGAGACCCGCGGCAAGAAAGGCAAGTGGGTGATCGCCAACACCCGCTCGTCCATGGAGCCCTTCCTGTGCTCCTCGGCTCGCCGCGACCTGCGCGAGAAAGGCTGGCGGATCTGGACCAATCGCGGCGACAACAACGACGCCCACGACAACAAGAAAAACATCGGCGAGATCCTCAAGCTCCGCACCGAGCGCGCCAGACTCCTGGGCTTCCCCACCCATGCTCACTGGACCCTGGACAACAATATGGCCAAGACCCCGGATGCGGCTATGGAGCTCATGATGAAAGTCTGGAAAGCATCCACCGCCCGCGCCCGGGAAGAAGTGAAAGACATGCAGGCCCTGGCCGACAAAGGAGGCGCCGGCATAACCATCGAGCCCTGGGACTATCGCTACTATGCCGAGAAAGTCCGCAAGGACCGGTACGACTTAGACCAGGAAGAGGTCAAGCAATATCTGCAACTGGACAAGATCCTCGAAGGCATGTTCTGGGCAGCCAGACAGGTCTTCGGTCTCGACATGGTAAAGATCTCGGGACTGCCGGTGGTGCATCCTGATGTCACCGTATATGAGGTCCGGCGCGACGGCAAGCGCGTGGGGCTCTGGTATTTCGATCCCTATGCCCGGGACGGCAAGCACTCAGGCGCCTGGATGAACGAATACAGGACCCAGGAGAAATTCAAAGACGAGATCACACCCATCGTCTCGAACAACGCCAACTTCGTCAAAGGCAAACCCGGCGAGCCGGTGCTCATCTCCTGGGACGATGCCACCACGATGTTCCACGAGTTCGGTCATGCCCTGCACGGTCTGCAATCGAACGTCCACTATCCGAGCCTCGCCGGTACCGCCGTCAAGCGTGATTTCGTCGAGTTCCCGAGTCAGGTAAACGAGCGCTGGGCGATAACCAAAGAAGTGCTCTCGAAGTATGCGCTGCATCATAAGACAGGCAAGCCGATCCCGGATGAGCTGGTGGCTAAGATTCGCAAAGCCAAGACTTTCAACCAGGGTTTCGGGACCACCGAATATCTGGCATCAGCCCTCTATGACATGAAGATCCACCTGGCGGCAAGCGACGAGCATACAATCGATCCGGACAAGTTCGAAGCGAAAGTCATGAAAGATCTCGACTGCCCTAAAGAGATCGTCATGCGCCACCGTCCCACCGCCTTCGGTCATATCTTCGCCGACGACGGCTACTCCGCCGCCTATTATGTCTATATCTGGGCAGATACCATGTCGGCTGACGCCTCCGAAGCCTTCGAGGAAGCCGGAAGCTTCTACGACCGCAAGACCTGCGATCGCTTCCGCGACACCATCTTCAGTGTCGGAAACTCGGTGCCGCCGGACGTCGCCTTCCGCAACTTCCGCGGCAGAGACGTGGATACCGAGGCGCTCATGCGGGATCGCGGCTTCAGCTAGATCCGCAGTGGCGCAATGCCAGGGCAGGACTCATTCCTTTATTGTGGGTTGTCGCATTATCAAACATGAGACAAACCAATAGTGCAATCAAACCAGATCCAGCACAGTGGCGCCCTGCTGGAGGCGCTCCAGGCGTTTCATGGCGTCTTCCGACTCGAAGAAATGCGGGAGCAGCTTCGCCGGTACCAGAATCTTGCGCCAGAGCAGCTCCCGGACGATGGGCAGGTAGTCCATTCCGAATTTGCCGACATAGAGCATCTTCAGATCGAGTCCGTGCCGGATATGCTCCAGGAGATTGATCAGACCACGCAGATAGACGACGTCCTTGGTGAAACCACCACTTCGGAAGACCCGCATAGTGATACCAAATGCGATATCTTTATGCAGGTCATATTCTTTGGTCAGCTTCCGGAAAACTTCGACGAAAGTCGCTCCACTGGAGAGCATGCCCACGGCGATCACCCTGGCGGCCAGGGTGCGGAGACGGCGCTTGCTGAGACCGCCGACGAGATATTCGGCAAGCACGGCCAGGGGCTCCTGGAGCTCGTCATAGCCGGGCAAGCCGGCGCTGAGCTGCCGGAAGGGCTGGGCTTTGCCGTTGTAGTTCGTGAGGATATGCGTGCCGACCTCATGACCGAGCAGCGCCTCGGCGCGCCCCTCGAAGATCCGTCTTTCCTTGCCGATGATCAGCGTTCCATGCGAGACCAGCACCCCGGGCACATCGTCACGGATCTGCACCGACGCCGGCAGGTCGGGACAGCGAGACTTGTAGAAATCCAGCTCTTTCTGGGCGCGCTTGGCGAATTGATTGGCGCTCAGCTGCTTGCCCACCGATTCGCCCTTGCTCTTCTCGGGCACCGTCTTCAGTATCCGTTCAGCCAGTTCCATCAGCTCGCGATCCGGCGCGTCATAGAGCTGCAGGCTGGCATAGAGAAAGCGCTTGGTGCCGCGCTCGGCAATCATAGAAATCCGATAGTCGATATCGAGCTGCTGCTCCCGGAAGAGCTGAGCCAGGGTCGGATCTTCGATGCGCTCCACCGGCGCGCGATAGAGCTTGCGTTTGAGCTGCACCGGGTCGAAAGGCGAGGGGTTGTATAAAAAGTGCGGGTCTCTCTGGAACAGCCCGTGCTTGAACTCGGCGAAGGCTTCGCTGGAATTGGTCGGAGTAACCAGCAGGAGGAAGTCGATAGACTCCGCCACTTCGGCGAGCTCGCGGTCCACCCGCATGACCTCGTGCACCATGCTGCGTTTTCCCAGAGCGAGATAGCTCGGCGGGCACATGCGGGTCTCTTCTTTGAGGAAGTCGAAGAAGACCTTTTCCAGCACTTTCGTGAACTGCCTCTGCAGGGCCGCCAGCAAAGCAGGAAAACGCGCGTCCAGGCGCATGTCCCGGTAAATAGGCGACACCTCTATGCCGACCACGTGCACCTCGAAAGTGTCGCTCTTCTCTCTCGAGACGAGCGGCTTCATCCCCGGAGGCGCTATGGCGCTGCTCGTCACCATCTTTACCGAGGTTTCTCCGGTGTCCAGCTTGAGGAGGCTCAATTGCTTCGCCAGGGTGCGAACATAGGCGCACTCCGTATCGGATTTCTCGGCATATATCTTGAACGCCGGCCGGTGCTCTGTGTGCTGCGACTCCTCGCCGTCGGCGCTCAGCTCGAACTCGGTCTCGTCCTCGCCCGACCAGATCTCGACCACCAGGAAATTGCCGTAATAGCGAATCAACTCCTCGCAGATGGATTCTACGAGATGGCGAACATTCTTCTCCTCGGCTCTGTCCGCCGGCGCGATCAGAGAAGACGCCTCGCCCAGGAGGAGCTGCTCGGTGCCCCAGTCCTCGCGCTCCTCGCTCTGCCGGTAGACGCATATATACGGGAGCTGCCGGTCGATATAGATCTGACCGACCCAGGTGGGCAGCTTGCGCTTCAGGCGCCTGCCTTCCCTCAGATAGGTCAAACAATCATCGATAAATTCCGGACCGATAGTGTGTTGCTTCTTCGATTGCGACAATCTCGTCTCTGCTCCCGCGGCCTAATGCGAAAACTTCTTTCTCGTATGAAAAGGCAACTCGAACACGGCGTTGCCGACCGGGACCTTGATCACGATATCGACATCGCGGTGATTCAGGTAGAAGAGCTCTCCGGTTCGCGACTCGAAGGGCTCGAGATACACTGGATACTTGCCGGCGATCTTGTGGGTTCCCCGAGAGAGCAAGCCGGGCAGCGGCACTTCGGTCCGATCGAATCTTTGCAGCCCTTCGCGCGACGGTGAGATCGCCACTAGCTTGGGCACCGTATGAGACACTGCTTTCCAGTTCCCCCATACACCGAAGACATTCGGTCCCCTGAACATATCATGCCCATCGGGTGGCACGAGACCGCGAACGGTCCTGGTCTTTTGAATATTGGCGAGCCATGGGCGCGTATGAGTGAGAGCCCAGATACTCAGCTCCTTTTGCACCCGGTCGATAGAATTGGCGTCGACGCTCGGGATCACTTCGGACCGGCGCTTCGGATAACGCTTGTCCACTTTCTCCACGACGATATCGCCGAGGACGAACTCCCGCTGTTGATCTTCGGTATTGGTCACGGTTACGAGGATGCCAACGAGCTCCCAGAGGTCGATAATGGTGGCAGCGACCCTGATACCATTAGCGGTTACATAGCGAAACGGGAATTCATTGTCGATGATCTCGCGAGACCTCGTTGATCCGGCTTCCCAGACGAAGTCCACTTCACCGAGAACCGCCGCTGGCTCGCTGGCCGAAAGGGCAGCGTCCTTGATCTTCGCCGACCTCTCATAGAGCCTGGCAGCCGTGCCGCGGTCCCCCCTGGCGTGATAGAACAAGGCCTGCTCCCGCAGGGAATCGGCGAGATCGAGCTTCTTATAGCCCGGATGCGCCTCCATGATCTGGGCCGCGGTATCGAACAGAAGCTTGCTGTCGTCGTACCAGCCGAAGCGAGCGAGCGCCAGGGCCAGAGACTCTACAGCGAGCCCGCCCAGGGTGGAGTCTATCTTGCCGGTTATCTTGAGAATCGCGATGGCGGATTCGGCATTCTCCCTGGCGGCCTTCTCGTCGCCGAAGAAGACCTCGCAGCGGGAAAGCCCGTATTTGCACTCAGCCACCTCGCGAGAGGCAGCCCCGCATCTCGAGGAGGCGAGGCTCAGGGTAGAGCGGTAAAGATCGTAAGCCTCGGGATAGCGCCGTTGCTTGAGAAAGAGCAGCGCCAGGGCAAGCCGGCTGTGGACCAGGGCCGTGATGGGCGCCCCGGGAGACTTGGCCTCTTTGATGGCGGCGGTGAGCATCTTCTCGGCATGCTCGAATTTGCGCTCCTCGAGAGCATTGAAGCCGTTGGTGTAGTTTTTCTCCCAGACCGATGAGCGAATCGGCACTACATACTTGGTCTCCACCCGCCCTTCCTGGAGCCTGGGAGAAGCTGCCTGAATCTCGCCGGAAGGCGCCATGATGCTGACCTGCGGAGCCGGAGGCGCCGCCAGCGCCGGGACGCAGGCAAAACTCGAGGCAAGCGAGACAAGAATAATCGTGAGAAATGGGCGAAACATCGACCGGCCGAAACAACCTGTAATTCAAACAATACATTAACCGGCCGTGGTAGTCATTAACAAAATGGGTTGAGCAGAAATCTGGTATCTTTTGTCGCTATGCGAAAGACTTTCCCGAACCCTCGAGTCCCCCCCATCGGAGCCGTCCGGGTGGGCTTCGCCGCCCTGGCGGCGATTATCGTCGTGACCGGCGCCGTACTGAGCGGTTGCAAGCATGAAGCAAGCCGGACCGAAAGCAAAGGCGAGCAGGTCACCATCGCCCAGTTCAACCATGTTTTCCTCTACATGCCGCTTTATGTGGCTTCCAGGCAGGGCTTCTTCAAGGAAGAAGGGCTCGATGTCAAATTCGTCAGCACCGGCGGGGACGAGAAGACTTTCACCGCAGTGGCCGCCGGCAACGCCCAGTTCGGCGTGGCGGATCCCGTCTTTGTCGCTGTCGCCAGGGAAAAGGGACAGGGGGGCAAGGTCGTGGCCGGCATAGTCCGGGGCGTCCCTTTCTGGGTGGTTACCCGCAAGAAAGAGATCAAGCCTTTCGAAAGCCCCGGCGGCTTTGCCGGGTACAGAGTCGGGACCTACCAGGCGCCATCCACCAGCTATGCCGTGATGAAACATATCCTGGACAACGACGGCAATCCTGTACCAGAGGCTCAAATCGTCGAAGGCGGCTTCGGGACTCTGCTGCCCATGCTCAAAGCAGACCAGGCAGACATGGCCATGACCATCGAGCCCATGGTCTCCATCGCCGTCAAAGACGGAGCCAGAATTGTATTCTCGCCGGCGAATATACTGGGCGATTTCGCATTCACCGGGATTACGGTCTCGGACTCATTCCATAAGAAACACCCCGAGACCATTCAGAAGGTCGTCAACGCCATCTCGAAAGCCATGACATTCATCCACTCCGACTTCGACGGAGCCCTGGCAGTCGCCCGCCAGGAGTTTCCGGAAGTGGACCCGGAAGTGGTGCGCAATGCTCTGCGCCGCTTGATAGATCAAGGGACCATTCCTAAAAACCCGTCCCTCGATAGCGGTGCCTGGAACAAAGCCGTGGAGCTCCGCAAAGAGATCGGCGATCTGGAAGGTCCAGCCACCTTCGAGGACAATGTCGACATGACTTTTGCCGACAGCGCCCTCAACCGAATCCACCTCGAACCCACCGGAGCCGAATCGACATCGGCATCCGAGTCGGGACAATGACCGAGCCACTGCTGCTGGTGCAGGACCTTTGCTTCGCGTACAGGCAGGGTGCAGGTGGAGACGCACCGGCCGTGGGGGCGATCAGCTTCGCGCTGGCCCCGGGAGAAATCGTCTGCATCCTCGGACCAAGCGGCTGCGGCAAGACCACTCTCCTCAATCTCATTGCCGGGTTGTTGCAGCCGACCTCCGGTTCCATACATTTCCGATTAGAGGAGCGGACCCGGGCAAGAATCGGCTATATCTTCCAGCAAGATGTTCTTCTTCCCTGGCGCACCGTCAGATCCAATCTCATGCTCGCCAACGATCTGAGAAAGAGCACCATCGATCAGAAAGCGCTCGACCAATACCTGAGGACCTTTCATCTGGAGACATCCATTCTCGATCGCTATCCGTCCCAGCTCTCCGGGGGCATGCGCCAGCGGGTGGGGATAATTCAAGCGCTCATGTTCGACCCGGAGATTCTTCTTCTCGACGAGCCTTTCTCGGCCCTGGACTTCTATACGAAACTGAGGCTTGAAAGCGAATTTCACAGCCTGGCTCGCTCGAGCCGCAAAGGGACTTTGCTGGTCACCCACGATATCGACGAAGCCATAGCCATGGGAGACCGTGTCCTTCTCATGGACAGGGGCGGCAAAATGGCCAAAGAGATCGCCATCGACCTGGGCGAAGGCGATATAAGCCCCGACAAAGCCCGGGGTCACGAGTCTTTCTCGGGATATTACAACGAAATCTTCTCCCACCTCGAAGAGGCGATGGCGCTGTGAAGTCGCATATCCATACCCATGCCCATCCCCGCACCCACTCACCTTGTGGCGCGGGCACCGGCTACGACTCGGCTTCAGACTCGGATTACAGAATTGCCCCCTGGCTCTATCTGCTGCCCCTGGTGGTGGTGGTTATCGCCTGGCATTTCTATACCCTGGGCAGCAGCGACCGGCAGTTCATCTTCTCGAGCCCGGAAAAAGTCGTGCAGGCTTTCGTACGGCTGGCATCCTCCGGCGAGCTCGTCAAGAACAGCCTGATCACCCTGGAGGAAGCAATCGCCGGTTTCGCACTTGGCACCACTACCGGTGCGGCCATCGGGCTCAGCCTCTGGTACTCCCGCGCCGTGGCCAGAGTATCGCGACCGTATATCTCGGCTCTGGGCTCGATTCCAATCTTTTCCCTGGCTCCGATGATCATTACATGGTTCGGCATAGGTCTCTGGTCCAAGATTATGCTCGCCTTTCTCTCAACGGTAGTTGTCGCCATAGTCCAGTCGTACCAGGGAGCGGTTTCGGTGGAGCCGCGCTACCTCCGCTTCATGGCGGTGGTGGGCGCCAGCCGCAGCCAGGTATTTCGTTATATAGTCGTGCCCTCGTCGCTCATCTGGGTGGTGAACGCCATGAAGCTCAATATCGGTCTGGCGCTCCTGGGCGCCTTCATCGGCGAGTTCATCTCGGCGGAGGCGGGGCTGGGCTATATGATCGTCAAAGCCTCCGGGCTCTACGACATGGCCACCGTGCTTGTCGGGGTATTCACCCTTATGGTCATCGCTCTAATACTTTCAGCCTGCGTGGAGGCTCTGGAGCGGCGGATCCTTTCCAGGATGTCCTGGAAGTCCTGAAACGCATGATCACCTGTTCGCCTGGATCTCAGTCTCGTCCTTCGAACGACCCCACTTCCGAACCAGCTCCATGGCTACTGCCACCATATCCGTGTCCATGCCGGCAAGATACTCGCGCAGCGACTCGAAGCGTTTGTCGCTCATCAGCTTCGAGACCACGACCTCCGGGTCGTCCTCACCGGCAAGCAAGGTCGCCAGACGATCCTGATACTCTCGCAGGACCTGTTCATCCATCGACCGCCTCCAGAATTCTCTCATAATCCCTGATCAACTCTTCGGCTCCTCCGAGCTCGTCAATTGTACCTCCAAGACGCTCTAGAATCACATATTCGACACCGGGGCACCGGTCGAGGGCCTCGGGCAGTATTTCGAATACCCGCTCGGGCACCGGTCCGTCATGGGTGTCTCTGCGTATCGCCGGTCCCGCGCCGGATCGCCTCGCGCTCAAGGAGCCTCCTGAAATATGCAGCTCCCGTACCCTCCCCAGAGGATAGGAGCCCAGCAGCTCGCTCATCGGAATATCGAAATTCACCGACTGGCAGTAGAGATTGTGCAGATCGAGAACGAGAAATCCGTCCACCCGGGAGAGAACTTCCTCCAGAAATTTTCCCTGCCCGCGCACATCCTCGAGACAGAAAGCGAGGGCGAGGTTCTCCAGCCCCACAGGACAGCCGGACGACCGGGCAAGAGCCTCGAGACAACGACGACCCAGGATAACGGCACCCTCCGTCATCGGCACCGGCATCGGTGCGCTCTCGACAAAAGGTCCCGCCTCCATAAAACCGAAGTGCTCCGATATCTGGACATAGCGCCTGCGATCACATTCCGCCCTCAATTTATCCAGCCACCATCTCTGACGCTCTGTAAAACCTCCGGAGAATGGCGAGAATGTCACCCCGTGACCGAGCAACCTGCCTCTGGCGCTGAAGTCATCCAGAATAGATTCGCACCAGGAAGGAGTCATCTCGCCGTCCCCCCAGATAATGTCGAAGCTCCATTCGATGACATCCACCATTGCCCTGTCCACCAGATTCCAGGCGAAATCTCGAAAGTCCTCCGTGGGCAGCAGCGACAGGCCAACCAGGGGCGAAGCTCTCGGGACGGGGCTCGATTCGATCTTACCGACCATACTACAGAAATCAGCCCCTGCCGCAACCTATGCACGGTCGCCGGGGAGGAAAGAGAACATTGGGATCGGTTGTATTGAGAAGCTTCGCAAGGACCTTGGTCTCCGAATCGGCGAAAGACGCCTTCCCCATTCCCTTGAACCAGGCAACCGCTGACCGGTGAGCGCTTATCCGCTGGGGCGACTTCTCCGGCAGACGGTCGATCACCGAAAGTGCATCGAACTTGAGCGAGCACGCTGTGTTCATACTACTGTGATCGTTCCAGTCCCTGGAATAGAGCGCCGCCAGCCGGTCGAGAATCTGAGACAGCCGCAGGAGGACAGAGGCATTTCTTGTTCGCGATGCCATATTCAGGACCCGGTCCCGCAACCTTCTCTGTTCCGCATCGGCCTCCCGGATTTTCCCGGCAGAACGTTGCAGATTCACGGTCGAGAGGGACTCTTCGAGCTTTTTGAGATCATCATCGCTCCCGGGCTCCTCCGCCACGGCACAAGGGGGCGCCAGGCTCGAAAGGAGCGAGACCACAAGAGCCGCCTTTTTTATATCCATGGAACTGCTCCTTTCAAATTACCGCCCTTTCTTTCTTACCCCGGTCACAACTCTGTAACGCCTCAGTCACCAATCAATAATCGCACTGCCCTAGGCTGGCTTCATGGGGCGAATCTCTCTTCCGCGGCCTCCCTTACCAACCACCGTTATTCTCGAGGATTCCGTCATGAACCTATCCAATCACCGTCGCAGCGACAATTTCGAGGATCGGGGCTATGGCTCCTGTGCCGGAGTCGACGTAGATTTCTCCACCGACGCGGCTGGCGATCTGTCGAGAGAATGCATCTCTCTAATGAGTGAAGTCAGGCGATATGACAAAGGCGACCAGGCCATCGACATCTGGACCCGGCAAAACGAAATGAGTCTCGGACAGCGCATGGCTCAGATCGGCGGCAACATAAGCCATACGTTCGATTCAGTCGCCAGCGGCAAACGAGACATCCTCGACATCACCTTCGAAGACATCTTCGGCGACCAGCCCATCGCCGGCAGCCGCAGTCTCGCCGAGCAGAACGAAGTGATGCGCGCCTTCATCCAGCGCCGCACCGCCGACCCCGACCCCAATCGCTACGCCGACAAACTGAAAATCTCGTAGTCACCGAAAATTTCGTAGATACCGGGTTTCAGAATCATCTGATTCCGTCTGAGGATTGGAAGCCGCTCATTTTGCGAAAAGGGACAAGGCTTTTGGATTACAGACTTTCTCCTCCCCCATCTCCGTGAACCAGTCTCTCTGGATGGAGCTGGCGATATCACAACACTGTGGTTTTAGCTGGGATTGAGTGATGGGTCTCGGAGATTAGCACCTGACTCCAGTCATATTTAATTAGGGCGAGCCATTTCCAGCAGAGTGTGAAGACTCGACCAAGTAACCGCAGACTGGCTCGCCCTTGAGCATGTGAGACTGCCTGGTCACTCGTACTCCGAGCAAAGCCATCATCAGCTGTGGTTCTAACGCGCACAACTGGCGGTACTGCAAGGCAAGATTATGCAGCGGGCAATGCTTTTGGTAGACCAGGAAATTTCCGTCAGGAAGTGCTTCAAAATGAGTCATATAGCCATTCTCGGCGAAAAAGCGAGTCAATTCAGCAACCTTCTCTGTCATTTCCTTGCCTTCAAATCGAGCATACAGTGTGTTGATCAGTCTCTTGTTGCGTAAAGTCAACAATTCCATGACCCCTTTCTGCCCGCTTGTCTCGTGAACAGCGTCCAATACATCACCCAGTACTGCTTCGTAGCCAGATGGAAAAAGTGCCCGAGCCTTTTCCGTCAGGCGATACTTGTAGAATGGGCGACCACGTCCTTTGGATACTATTTGGGATTCAACAAGTCCCCGCGTCTGAAACTCGGACAGATATCGCTTAACACCCATATAGGTGACGTCAACAGCCTCACAAAGCTCTGAAGCCGTCATCTCTCCACCGATTTTGAGGTGATACAAGAGCGCTTCGCGCGTGTCCTCTGGTTCGCCGCGTACCCTGCTGCTTAACACGCCTAATCCTCGGAAGTCCTTACCCTAAATATCTTACTCTTTATTTTAGCTGAACCTGGCTCCAAGAGGCTATTAACAACAGTTCTGTATGAAAAAACCTTCCTGCCAGCATCTTGTATTCTGGCTTGACCATGCTCAAGCCGTGAATTCCATCAATCTTTGCTTCCTAGCCTCGTCTTTCAGTTTGGTCAAAGCAGCTCGCCTCACCTTTAATAGCGGTTTTACTTCAACACCCATTAAATCTGCCAATTCTTTGTTATCTAGTTCCAGTCCAGTCTCTAATCCATATGAACATCTGAGAATTCTGATCTCCTTCGGTGTCAGTTTCTTCATCAGCGCCTCAATTCGCTCACGGAGAATCTTGCAATCGAGTTCTTCTTCGGGGCTCAAGTTTTGGTCTGGCGCAAAACTGTACAAGGTAGTGTCATCGGAGTCACCAATTTGTCTATCAAGCGAACAAACAACACGGCTGGCGTTTAAAGCTTGCAACAGACGTTTATTAGACATGCCGACTTGTTGTTCAATCTCCTCTAAACTTGGTTCTCGCCCCAGTTTCTGAGTGAGGGATTGGCTCGTTTTCTTTACCTTCGCAATGTCCATGTGAATGTTGACAGGGAGCCTGATAGGCAGGCTGAGATTATTCAAAGCCCTCGTTATGTATTGACGTATCCACAATGTCGCATAGCTTGAAAATTTGCAACCCGCTTTGGGATCAAATTTTTTTGCCGCATGAATTAGTCCCAGGTTGCCTTCCTGAATTAGATCATCTAGTTCCAAACCACGCCCTTGATAGCGTTTCGCAATGCTGAGAACCAATCGCAGATTGCTGCAGATTAACTTGGAGAATGCAGAAGTGTCGCCTGAAACAGCTCTCTTAAACAGTTCCAGCTGCACAGCCGACGAAAGCGGTTTCTGCTTGTTAGCGGCGATGTAAACCCGAAGTTATACGGCGAAATGCGCGGTGGATAGCCGCCGTCGCCGGGCGTATATTCAGAGCATAGATTGAGTTCGGCAAGTCAAGCAGAGAGATTGAGAAGCCGGAGAAGCGAAAGGGATCCGAGCTCGTACCTCGAATCCCCAGACATCGTGGAAGACGATGTTGTGATTAGTATCGATCACCAGGGTGTTCTCGTCCAGTCGCTTTTCCTAATGGAGAGTGGAAGGCGAAGAAGCGGTTGGTCGAATATTTACTTGCGGCTGGTGCAGAGCCCTCACGGTCCTGTGCCAGCCTTGTGACTTGCGTAACAGGTATTGCACGGAAGAGTGCTCGAACCTGGCCAGGCAGCAATCGCTCCGGCTAGCCGGGGCCAGATATCAAAGGACATTCGAAGGTGCTCGAAAGCATGCCGCTCGTCAAGCGGCTTACAGGATTAGACAAGAGGAGAAAGTGACGCATCAGTCCTTCACAGAATCCGATGCTCCTGAAATAGTTGAGCAGGCGGAGCAGGAAGCCGTCCTTGGCCTCTTCCTTTCAACTCCAAAATCCACGCGCTTTAATGTCGCCGACGACACTGCTTTCCGATTTGTTTGTAGTAGGAAATAACGGGTCCTTGGATGCTGGTTTTTGAAGCCCACTCTGAGGATGGCGTTTCCGACTCATCACCTTTGCCTTGTCGAGGTGTTTCCAGCGAGTCACTTAATCCCCAGTAATCCAAGCCCGCTACAGAAGTTTCAGAAAACAAGTCAGTCATTGCATGCCTACCCGTCTTGAGACTTATACACGGCGCTCATGCGGCAACTTCAAAATTTCCGTGAGCATACAGAATAGGAATCAGAGTAAATTCTTCCCACGCGTTGCAAATGAACTCCCGGATCAGCTCACTGTCTTGTTCCGATAGCATGTGACCGTAGATAGGCATAGTGAGTTCTTCTCCAGAAGGACCCTCTACTCTGATAGCTGTAGTGACCGAATACTCAAGGTTTTGGTCGTCGTTAAATACAATACTTGCAGGTAGTCTTTCTTCGGCGACAATGCTCTCCACTAATGACTGCAAACGTCTTGCGACTTCAGTCTGAACAGTATGAACAAGCTCTATTCGCATCCTTTTTCCTCCCAGTCCAGCTCCGCAACGCCACATCTTTGAGCGTTGCTACTTTAAACAGTCAATTTGTTCTCAGGGGTGGTTTTCTAACCCTCTGTACTCGTTATACCATAGCTGGCCGATTTTTGATACAATATTGTATGAAAAATGCTGTAAGTCTCACTTGAGACATGAAAAACGGTCACGGAGGCTATCACTCATGTCTTACACCATTGTTGCTGATATATGCGAGGGCATCGCCGATTGTATTCCGGTTTGTCCCGTCGAATGCATCCACTGGGCCGAAGGAAAGACGAACTCGAAAGGGACCAAATATACGTATATAGATGATTCGACTTGTATTGATTGTGGGGCATGCCTTTCAGTCTGCCCAATTGAAGGAGCCATACTCGACGAATGGCTTCCAGAACTTCAAAAGCCTTAATGAGGATAGAAGATGTTCTTAAAGAAGAAGGACAAAGTAACAGCTGAGATGGTTCTGAACGCCCTAAGCCAAGTGATGGACCCAGATCTCCACAAAGATGTGGTGAGTCTCGGTATGATTTCTGACATTTCCATATCTGGTCCTAAAGTCCATTTCAAGCTCACGCTGACGACACCCGCATGCCCTGTTAAAGAACAAATGGAATCCCAGTGCAGGGAAGCCGTCGCGGGAATTGACGGAGTGCAAGAAGTCGAAATGGAATCAACAGCAACCGTAGCTGGTGCGAGAGACCTCGTTGGCAAAGAGCCAGTCGAGGGGATCAAACAGATCATCGCCGTTACATCCGGAAAGGGTGGGGTTGGAAAAACCACCGTATCAGTAAATCTTGCTGTGGCTCTTGCTCAACTCGGTGCGAAAGTGGGCGTTCTTGATGCTGATATCACCGGACCAAACGTTCCTCTAATGTTAGGAGTTGGGGAATATCAGCCGACCTCCAACATGCACAACAAAATTACGCCTCCAGAAAACTTTGGAATAAAATGCATGTCGATTGCGTTTTTTGTAGACAGAGACACGCCTGTCATCTGGCGCGGTCCAATGCTGGACAAAGCAATCAAGCAGTTTCTTCGAGATGTCGAATGGGGCGAGCTCGACTATTTGATCGTAGATATGCCGCCTGGCACAGGCGATGCACAACTCACACTAACTACTGCTACTCAGGTCTCGGGTGTTCTAGTAACGACTCCGCAGGATGTCGCACTCCTTGATGTGCGCCGAGGTTATGCGATGTTTGAAAAAATGAAAGTTCCAGTTCTTGGACTTATAGAAAACATGAGCTATTTCAGCTGCCCGGAGTGTCATACAGCTACCCACATATTCGGCTCTGCTGGCGGGCGAGCGCTTGCAAACGAAATGCAGCTACCGCTCTTGGGAGAAATACCGATAGACATAGGTGTCAGAGAAGGCGGAGATGCAGGTCGGCCAATTACCGCCACGAACTCAGAACATCCAATTTCTCGAGCGTACATTGCTGCCGCCAAGCAAGTTGCTGCTCAAGTCAGTATCAAGACCCTCGCTTCAGTTTTTAGTTAGAGGAGAAACATAAATGCCGGACTTCCATAGACTATGGGTGCGGCTCTTTTGAGCCAACGAGAAAATTGCAGGTTAGTTACAGGGAGAGCGGTGATAGCGAGCAAGGTGATTGCGTTGGAGCTCTTTGGCTTGGTGGAAAGCGAGGTATTCAGAGAAGTCG
>Ga0226835_1000500_pt1 | contig 42025 bp, 36 predicted proteins | sample LAC_MetaG_1_FD_163627 | JGI IMG/M metagenome (GOLD analysis project Ga0226835, IMG submission 163627) | Anaerobic ammonium oxidizing microbial communities from anammox membrane bioreactor (MBR) in UC Berkley, California, United States -... | ecosystem: Engineered > Bioreactor > Anaerobic >...
CCCAATCCTCCAACACAAAGCCGCGCGCAAACGGATTCACAAAACGCACGCCTTCAAGCGATGGGCGGAACCGTGCCGTGATACCACAAAGGAGCGCCTGTGTCCGAGTCAACAACAAATCTAATCGTCAATGAACATCCCAAATCTACTTGATGATGATTGGCATTATTCAAACCATTCTCACCCACGAGCGGATGTTGGGCTGGCGCACCAAGCCGCAGCAAGTATAAAAAGTTAAACAGAAAAAAATTCAGCATGCGGCGCACGCTGAATTTTTTTCTGTTCAAAAATTTTCCTTTTCCATTTCTTCCAACCTACCCTCGCGCCTCAATTCATCAAGCGCCGCGTTGATTTCTTTCAACAGCGTCGGCGAATCGCGGCGCACCGCAATCACGTAATTTTCATCCGCGAGCGGTTTGCCGACAATGCGCCAAGCGAGCGCGCCCGTGTCCGCTTCCGCGCGTTGAAAATCAATGAACGTAATCGGGTCCACAATCGCCGCATTCGCCTCGCCGCGCTGTAACGCGCGCAGCGCGTCTTGCGAAGTGTTGAATTCGCGCAAATTCAAGTTGTAGCGTTTCTGCCATTTGCGCGCCACCGCGTCGCCGTTCGAGCCGAGTTCCACCGCGATATTTTTGTTTTGCAAATTTTCCAAACCGTTCGTCGTCGTATCGTCGCCGCGCACAATCAAAACGGGCCCGCCGTTGAAATACGCGCGCGAGAAAAATACGTCCTGCGTTTTACTTGGGTTGTACGGCAGCGCGGACAAAATCAGGTCGAATTGTTTCGCGTTCAACGCGTCATACAGCCCATCAAATCCGGTGTACACCCATTGGATTTTCAGGTCCCACCGCTGCGCCAATTCATTCGCCAGCGCGACATCCAAACCCGATAATTTGCCGGTCCCATCATCCGCAATGAACGGCGGCGAACTGGGGTCAATGCCGATGCGTAAAATTTTTTCGTTTTGAATGCGCGTCCAAGTGTCGTCGGGTTTCGGCGGCGCGGCGGGAACGAATAACCAGTACGCAGTCATTGCCACAAGAGCAAACAGCAAGAGCGCGACGGGCAGCGAGCCAATGCGCAGCCGATTGAATTTCAATTGCCCATTTTTTTTGATTGCATCAATCATGCGCGTTCAATCGTTTCTCTAGCTCTGCCATTGTTCGCGCAAACGCGCGTTCCAAATCAATCGCGTGCGCGTCCGCCAGAACGAGTACCGACCACAAACAATCGGCGAGTTCATGTTCCAGTTTCTCGCGCGCGTTCTCAATTCCGCGCCGCCCATTCACCGCCATTATCAATTTTACCAAATCGCCGACATCGCCGACAAAACCCAGCGCCAATTCCTCATTTGTCCATTGCGCGCCATATTTTTCCGTCTCAACTTCCGCATAGCGTTTTCGCACCCGCATTGCGCGTTCCATCATTTCAGAAAATTCCATTCTCATCACCTCCTCCCCCAATCACCGAATCACCCAATCACCCAATCACCCAATCCCTCCATCCCCTCATCTCCCAATTCCCCTCACTCTCCGCGCGCGTATTTCTGCACTTCGTAATAAATCGGTTTTGCGTCAAAGCCCGGCGTGACGAACGAAAAATAATCGTTGAAGGTGTACGTCGGCGCGGGCGTGCGAAAGACCCACAGCGCGCACGCGTCGATCCAACTTGTTTTCTCGCACCAATCGTACGCGGCGATTGTGTTTTGGATGCGTTCCGCCGGCGTCACCGCTTTGGTCCAGCGCGGATGGTCGTTCCAACCGCCTTCGGTGAGCATGACGTGTTTCGCGTCGTCGCCGTATTTCAACATAATGTCGCGCAACAATTCCGTGCGCCGAAAATTTACGCGGTCCGGCGACGGCGCTTCGTCGGCGGGAGCTTGCCAACCGTACGCGTGAACCGCCAGCGTATCAAAATAATCTTTGGCGCCCGCCTGATACATTTTATCCAGATATTCCAAATCGTTCATCGCGTCGGCAAAATTGGGCGGCGCGAGATTGGGCGCGAGCGCGCCGGCGAGAATCTTGACGTCGGGATTTTTTTCATGCGCGCGCGCGTACGTTGCCTTCAAGAGTTCCGTGTACGCCGCCGGGTCGGGCGCGCGCTGCCCCCATTCAAAACTCACATTCGGTTCGTTCCAAATAATAATGGCATTGACGCGGCCCTTGTAACGTTCGGCGAACGCGGCGACAAACGCGGCAAAATCGGCGTAATGCGTTTCGTCCAAATAATTGACCGACGTATTTTCGGGACGCGCCCACGGCGGCACAAAACCCAACCGCGCAATCATGGTCAACCCTTGCGCGTGCGCGTAATCCACCATCGCGTCGGCATGTTCCCAATCAAATTCGCCCTTTTGATTTTCGATATACGCCCACGGAAAAAATTCGACCACATACGGCGCGCCCATTTCGCGCACCATTTCATAATTCTTTTTGATTTTCCACATTTCCACCTCATCCGTCATGCGCGTATGGATGCCCATTTTGGGATGAAGCGTTTGCACCGTTTGCGGCGCGCCGAGCGTGACGAGGATGGCGGGCGGCGCGCTAAATTGCCACAACAGCGCCAGCGCCAGCGCCACTCCGCCCACGCGCCATGCCCAAATTCCAATCCGCCGTACTGTATTTTTTGTTGTTGACAAGATGATTTGTTCCTGATAATATCTTTACTAAATCTTAACCTATTCGCAACCTTTTTCAAACCTTGGCGAAAAGGTGCGAGCGACTCTTTTTACTAGATGGAAGGCAGCGCGTTTTCACCCAAACAGGTGAAATGGCGCTGATAAACAAATATGTCTGAAAGTGGCGAAGTCGCCCTCTTTATTGATTTCGAGAATGTGCGTTACGGGTTGAAAAATACGTTTGGTCTGGAACCCGAACCGCAAAAATTGATGGAAAAAGCGCGCGCATACGGCCCTGTAGCTTTGGCTAACGCGTATGCCGATTTTACTGAACATCCCGAATTCTATCGTCGTAAACTCGAAGTCGCCGGCATTTCCCCGCGCGACATTCCGCGCCGCAGTCCCGATGTCCAGCACAAGAGCTCGTCCGACATGGCGATGCTGCTCGACATTATTGATTGTCTGCTCGACCGCCCCACTGTGACAACTTTGATTTTGATGACGGGCGACAGCGATTTCATTCGCGCCGTCGCGCGCGCGCGCTATCGTTTCAACAAACGCGTCGTCGTCGCCGGCGTGCCGGGCTGCGTCTCGAACGACCTCATCGCGGCGGCGGACATTAGCGACCCAATTTTTGAAGAAGGTTGGACGCCCATTGTGCGCGAAGTCGGCGCGTTGACCAAGCCGTATGCGACGTATGAAACGACCACCGTACCCAACGCGCAGCAAGCCGAAATCAAACTGCTCAAACTGATTGAATATCTCGACCGCACGCGTCCGTATCTCACGTTCCTCTTTGTCAAAACGCACGCGCTCGCGCCCAGCAATCAGGTGGAACTGACGCCGCTGCAGGTGGATGTCATTCTCACCGGTTTCAAAGAACGCGGCATCCTGCTCGAAGAAATCCGCGATATGGACGGGCGCACGCTGCGACTCTTGCATTTCCGCCGCGACCATCCCGAAGTGATTGCCGCGCTCGCGCTCGCGCAGCAGCAGCAAATCGCGCAAGCCGCCGCCGCGCCCGGCGTCGAAGCGCCAAATGGCGCAACGCCGCTGCCCGAAGCGCTCCACGACCCGGCGCCAATCCTTGAACCCGTCGCGGAAATAGAAATCCCCACCGAACCCTTTTTGCCGCCCGCCGAATAAACGAAACCCGTCCGCAAGGACGGGTTTTTATTTTACACGGGAACAGGTTGCGCTATTTCGTCCGGCGCGGCGGCCGTTTTGAACGGCGCCTCCAAGCGCCGCAAATAATCATCCATCGCGCGCGCCGCGTGTCTGCCCGCCGCCACCGCCGTCACCACCAAATCCGCGCCGCGCACATCATCGCCCCCGGCATACAATCCGGGGATGTTGGTCGCGCCCGTAAATTCGGTTTCGACTTTGAACAAACCTTTCCACCCTTTTTCCAAATTCGGCATCGAATCGCCAATCGTCGGGTCGGGACTGTATCCCAACGCCAACACAATCACATCGGCGGGAACGCGAAAATTAGAACCCTCCACCGGCTGCGGCGAACGCCGCCCCGACGCGTCCGGCGCGCCCAAAGCCATACGCTGCAATTCCAATTCGCGCACATGCCCGTTCTCGTCGCCGATAAATTGCACCGGCGCGACAAGAAATTCAAATTGCACGCCCTCTTGTTTCGCGTGCATCCGTTCTTCGGCGCGGCCCGGCATTTCATTTTCCGTACGCCGATAATAATCCGTCACCACGCCGTCGGTCATGCCCGCTTGCGTTTGCAAACGTATCGAGCTGCGGACGCAATCCATTGAAGTATCGCCGCCGCCAATGACCGCCATGTGTTTGCCGATTTCGGGGCGCGCCCTCATGCGGCGCGGCAAATCTTCCAACGGCAAATTCGCGCGCACCAAAAATTCGGTGGCTTGATAGACGCCTTTTAAATTTTCGCCGGGGATGCGCGCCTTGTTGCCAATCGGCGCGCCGATGCCGAGAAAAACCGCGTCGTATTCTTCCAACAATTGCGGCAAGGAAATATCGCGGCCGACGCGCGTATCGCAAATAAATTGGACGCCATACGTTTCGAGCCACGCCGCTTTTTCCGCCAAAATTTGTTTGGACAACTTAAAGCCCGGAATGCCGTACACATTCAAGCCGCCGGGTTTGGGCCATTCTTCATACACGACAATGGCGTGACCGTCGCGCATCAATTCCTCCGCCGCCGCCATGCCCGCGGGCCCGCTGCCCACAATCGCCACGCGTCGCCCGGTTGGCGGCGCGATGCGATATTGCGGAAATCCTTCATGCACGCGCTGCCAATCAGTGCAAAACGCTTCGAGCTTGCCGATGTTGACCGCGCGGTCATAGCCCGCGACAGTGCACGAACCTTCGCACAAAATTTCTTGGGGACAAATGCGCCCGCACACTTCGGGCATATTGTGCGTCGCGCGAAAAACGTTCGCCGCCGCGATAAAATTGCCCTGTTCAATCAAGAGCATTGCGGTCGGAATATCGTTATGCACCGGACAACCCAAAATACACGGTTCGGGCGAAGGACAATGGATACACCGCGTAGCTTCGACGATGGCTTGCTCTTGGTCATAGCCCAAAAATACTTCGTCAAAATTCCAGACGCGTTTTTTAGCTTCTTGTTTCGGCGGCGGCCCCGGCGGAATTTGCGCGCGCTCATACCGTCCGAGTTCAAGGTCTAGATTACCGGGGTCATCCGCCCCGCGTTTGGGATACAAATCTTTCATGTCAATCTCGGTTCATCAAATTGCGTCAAAAGCTCACGTAAAAAAAATGCAATCCGCTGCGTCTCACGACACAATGATTGCATCTCTCGACCGAAACCCATCGCGTACGCAAAGGCATCAGCCGCGGCACGCTTATTTCTTGGCCGCAGGTTTTGCAACGTCCACAGCGGGTGTGGGATTCAGCGGCGCAACCAAATTGGCGGTTTGCTCTCGGATTTCTTGGTCTTGGCGTTCGAGCGCGTCAATCCGCCGCATGTTGTGATATTGGCGATACATCCCAAAAGCCAGACTGCCGACCGTCATTAAATCGCCGATGGTGAAACCCAAAATGCGAAACTCTTGCGGCGACGGCAAATACACCACGCTGATTGGATTGCCGTTCGCATCATACGCTTGCGGCTCGTTCATTTTAGGACGCTTCAGACGGCTGAAAATAAACATTAACGCAATGCCGCCCACCGCGCCCGCCAAGCCGCCAATCATCGCGGGAAAGGCGGGACTGGTGCGTAAATCGTCCCAAGCCAACGCATTTTCGGTTTGATTTCTCGTGGGAAGTTGTTCCATTTCAATCCTTTGCGGCGCGATTCGGGCGAACAAACGATTGCGCGGTGATTTGTACGCGCTTGACCGTCGCGTTAAGCGTAATTGGCACGTTCGCCAATTTGTCGCTGACTTGGGTCGTCCCTTGTTGAATTCGCAGCGCGTACACCTGTCCCATCAACAAAGGCACAATCAATTTTTTGCGCGCTTGACGAAAATACCACCACCCTACGCCCAAGCCCACCGCAAACAACAACGTGACCAGAACTAGCTGCGCCAAAATAAAAATCGCAGCGACATCGGCCCAAAAACTGACGGATTCGGGATTCATACGGCCAAGACTCGGAACCTTTCCGCCACAATTATATCACAGGTGACGCGCGGCGAAATTTTTTTATTGCGCGGCAGAGCTTGCAACTATATTCTCGCGCCCGACAAAATAATTTTATGTCGTCCGCGCGCTAGACGCCCTCGCTGCGACTCGAGAAAGAATAATTGCGCGCGTGCGCCATTTCGCGCAGCGCGCCGAGATGATCCAGCTCATCCACCGCGACAAGACGCGCGCGCGTCGCCTCGATTTCCAAACGGGTGATGGAACAATTGCCGACGGTGGTGTGCCACCAGCGCTCGCGTTCTTGCGGAAAATACCACGCCAACACGCCCGAAATCACGCCGCCATGCGCGACGACCGCCACGCGCCCTTGCGGATGGACGCGCAAAATTTCCACCAGCGCGCGCGACACGCGTCCGAGCAGCGGATGCCAAAGCGCTTGGCCCGCGCGTTTTTCGTAATAACCATCCAACCATCCCGTACGCGCAAACAATTCTACCGCGACGGTCGCCGGAATTTCGCGGTATTCCATTTCTTGCAAACCGTCGCGCACTTGCGCCGTCTGCCCGATGTGCGCGCCAATCAAGTCCGCCGTTTCGCGCGCGCGCCGCAGCGGACTCGCATAATAGCCGTCAAAACCAATTCCCGCCGCGCGCAAATACGCGCCCGTCAAATCCGCCTGCTGCCGGCCCAACGCCGTCAGCGGCGCCGTCACATACGACTCGCCCTCAAGTTTTTTCGCGTTCCCGTGTCGCACCAGATACAGCTCAACCATCGCGCGTATCGCCAATCAACTTATCATCGCGCGCGCGTTGGCGTACGCTTCCGGCGTGTCCAAATCCAACGCCGCGCGCGGATCGGCAATGGGCACGCGTTCCGTTTGCGCGCGATATTTTTCCAACAAAGTTTTGCCGCCCACATCGCCGGTCAACGCGGCGAGTTCGTCAAACATAGAGCGCGCAAACAAAACGGGGCTGCCCGGCTGTCCGTCGAACGTCGGCACAATAATCGGCGCGCGCGTCGCGGCATACCGCGCGCTAATTTGGTCCAGAATGGCGGACGTGAGAAACGGTTGGTCGGCATTGATAAAAAGCGCGGCGTCGCAATTTTCGCGCAGCGCGCGAATGCCGACGCGCACACTCGACGCGCGGCCGCTCGCCCAGTCGGGATTGAACGCGCTGCGCGCGTTCGTTCCGGTCAACGCGCGCTGGACCTCCTCCGCGCGATGGCCCGTGACGACCACCGTTTCGGCGACGCGCGCGGCGTGGGCGATACGCGCGGCATTGCCCACAAAGGTCGTATCGCCCCACGCCAACAGTTGTTTTGTCTCGCCACGCATCCGCGTCGAACCGCCCGCCGCGAGAATGACGGCGGCGACGCGCGTTTCAAGCCGCGCAATGGGAGCGTCCGCGCGTTGGACTGCGCCAATCGCGACCGCGCTGATTTCGTCATGGCGCAATGCGGCAGCTGCAATTTCCAACGCGGCGGCTTGCTGCGCTGCGGTTTCCGCCTTGTTAAGAAGCGGAATCACGCGCGCGGACGCGGGCCGATTTTTCAAGCCGCCTTGCGGATGCGTCAAAACGCGCGCAAGCTGTTCGGCGGTCAACGGCGTTTCCAACGGCGCCGCCGCGAGCTGCGCGACCAATTCGGCGCGGTGGATATTTTCATCGTTCAAAATTTTGCCCACCGCGTCCAAGCCAACCACCGGCGCGAGCAGCGTTGCGGACGACGGCACGACCGGCTCGTGTTCGCCCGGCGCCTTGAACGGACGCATCCGCGAACCGTCCGCTTCGACAATAACCTGATCCACATTGTCCAGCGCAATCAGTTCATCAATCAACGCGGGTTTGACGCCGAACGCTTTGCCCACCTGACTCGCGGCGCCAATGACGAGGACGTGCGGGGCTTGCTCCAGCGCGGCGCGCACCGCGCGGAGCGTTTGAGCGTCATCCGTCGCCAAGATATGGTGGGGCGCAAGTTGAATTTGCGAGACAAAAATGCGCGTCGTCGTCGTCGTCACGACGCGCTTGCCTTGTGTAACTAATTCGGCGGCGAGGCGAAACATTGCCGTCGTCTTGCCGCCGCCGCCGACAAACGCGATTACATCCTTGTCTCGAATTGAAAATGCCGTCGCAAGTAACATGTGGCTCTCGTCAGAGAAAGCGGTTTTTCGGTTTCTCTATTTCCCCAAGCCCCCCCAAATTTTTAGCCATTCGAGCGCCGCCTCTAACGCGCCGCCGCCGATAGCTAACGCTTTATCGCTGATTGTAAAACAATTCTCGCGCGCGGCGCGCGGGTCCACGTCGCCGATTTTCAAGTTTGCCGTCACATGCAAACCGTCATGCGCCAAACCGCGCAAGACGCCATCGAACGGCGCCAGCACGGGCGCGTCGTCCACCAGCGCCAACGTCTCGCCCTGCTGCACGCGGTCGCCGATTCTTTTCAAGCCGCGCAAAACGCCGGCGCGCGGCGCGCGTAAAACGCGTTCCGAACCTTTGCCGCCGATTTCGCCGGGGATGCCCGTATTCGGTTCCGCCGCGCGGTCCCACAATACGCGGCCCAAATTGTGACCGCGCTGCGTTTCAATGACGCAGTGACAATCCACATTCGGCGTAAAGCCGGGGCCCAGCGCAATGACAAGCGGCGCGTCGTCTTTATGCGTTCCCGTATTTTTTTTCGCCATCACCGCGTCAATCAAAATCGTCGGGCGCAGCGTCGCGCGCGCGTGGCAGGCGGGGTCAATCAAGACCGGAATAATTTCGTCGTCCAACAAACGCCGCGCTTCGTCCAGCGAATCGGCGCGCCAAGCGGTCACGCCTTCCACCGCGATTTCGCCGTCATACACCGCGCTCGCAAACGCGACCGTGCGCCGCACCACCAGCGGCTGCGCCAATTCCGTAAGCGCCACCGGGAAACCGGCTTTGTACAAACGCCACGCGACGCCCGCGCCCAAATCGCCGCCGCCTTTGATCAAGACCAATCGTTCAGGAAATAAATACATGTTCCGCTCGCGCCCAATGAATTTACAATCGCGTATCGAGTATAGCATACTTGCGCCAGACCCTACCAGACCCTAAGGGTTTTCGAAACCCTCAGGGTCTTGTGCTATAATTTCCTTGCTGATAAAGATATGATCAGAACTGACCGCTGTGAGGTCAGGATATTTTAGAGGGACCCTGTGTGTCCCGAAAGGAAAAATTAACATGCCCCGTATAGATGCTTTTAACGCGCGCGCGGCGTTTGGCGCATACACCATATACCGCCTCGACCGTCTCGCGCAGCTCGGGCTCGCGCCCAACCTCGAACGCCTTCCCTTTTCTATTAAAATCTTGCTCGAAGCGGTTTTGCGTCACGTGGACGATTACATTGTCACCGAGCAGGACGTAAAAAATCTCGCGGCATGGGACGCGCTCAATCCCGCGCCGGTCGAATTGCCGTTCATGCCCGCGCGCGTCGTGATGCAAGATTTTACCGGCGTACCGTGCGTGGTGGATTTGGCGGCGATGCGCGAGGCGATGAAACAACTTGGCGGCGACCCCAAAAAAATCAATCCGCTCGTGCCGGTGGATTTGGTGATTGACCATTCCGTGCAGGTGGATTTTTACGGCGCGCCCACCGCGCTCATTCGCAACGCGGAATTGGAATTCAAACGCAATCGCGAACGCTATGAATTTTTGAAATGGGGCTCGCAGGCGTTTGAAAATTTGCGCGTGGTGCCGCCTTCGACAGGCATCATCCATCAAGTGAATTTGGAATATCTCGCGCAAGGCGTTCTCACGCGCAACGGCGAAGCGTATCCCGATTCGCTCGTCGGGACCGATTCGCATACGACGATGATTAACGGGCTCGGCGTGTTGGGCTGGGGCGTCGGCGGCATCGAAGCCGAAGCGGTCATGTTGGGCCAACCGTTGTACATGGTGACGCCGCAAGTGATTGGCGTGAAACTCACGGGCGCGCTGCGCGACGGCGTGACCGCGACCGATTTGGTTTTGACCATTACGCAAATGCTCCGCAAAAAGGGCGTCGTAGATAAATTTGTCGAATTCTATGGCGCGGGACTTTCGTCCATGTCGCTGCCCGACCGCGCGACGATTGGCAACATGGCGCCAGAATATGGCGCGACGTGCGGCTTTTTCCCGACGGACGCGGAAACGCTGCGCTATTTGCGCGCGACCGGACGCGCAGCGGCGGCGGAATTGGTCGAACGCTATACCAAAGAACAAGAACTGTTCCGCACCGATACCACGCCCGACCCCGTATTCAGCGATTCGCTCGAACTCGATTTGTCGTCGGTCGAACCGTCGCTCGCGGGGCCAAAGCGTCCGCAAGACCGCATCTTGATGAAGGATTTGAAAAAATCATTTCGCGCGTCGCTCGTCGCGCCCGTCAAAGAACGCGGGTACGGTTTGGACGAGGCGGCTTTGGCGCGCAGCGCCGAAGTAGTCTTTGGCAATGGCAATGGCGCCAACGGCGAAAAGCAGAAATCGGAAAATCACGCTCCGCATACCACAATCACGCACGGCGCGGTGGTGATTGCGTCCATCACCTCTTGCACCAATACGAGCAATCCGTCCGTGTTGATTGGCGCGGGCCTCGTCGCGAAAAAAGCGGCGGAAAAAGGTCTCGCCATAAAACCGTACGTCAAAACTTCACTCGCGCCCGGCTCGAAAGTTGTGACCGAATATCTGAAAAAATCCGGACTGCTGACGTATCTCGAAGAACTCGGTTTCGATATTGTGGCGTACGGTTGCACCACGTGTATCGGCAACAGCGGCCCCCTGCCCGAACCCGTAACGCAAGCGATTACGGAAGGCAATCTCGTCGCGGCGGCGGTGATTTCGGGCAATCGCAATTTTGAGGGCCGCGTGCATCCGTACGTCAAGGCGAATTTTCTCGCGTCGCCGCCGCTCGTCGTCGCGTACGCGTTGGCGGGAACGACGGACATTGATTTGGCGACCGAACCGCTTGGAACGGACCGCGACGGCGCGCCTGTTTTCTTGCGCGACATTTGGCCCACGCAGCGCGAAATCGCGGAAATTATTTCCAATACGGTGGACGCGCAAATGTTTGAAAAATCGTATGGCAACGTGTTCAATGGCAACGAAATGTGGAACGCGATTCCGACGGCGGACGGCGAATCGTACACGTGGGACGACCATTCGACGTACATCGCGCATCCGCCCTTTTTTGAACATTTAACCATGGCGCCCGCCGCGCTCTCTGAAATTCACGGCGCGCGTGTGCTGGGTTATTTCGGCGACAGTATTACGACGGACCACATTTCGCCGGCGGGCAATATCGCCAAAAATAGTCCAGCGGGCAAATGGCTCGAAGCGCACGGCGTGCAACCGTACGATTTCAATCAGTACGGCACGCGGCGCGGCAATGACAAGGTGATGGTGCGCGGCACTTTTGCCAACATTCGCATCAAAAATCTTTTGCTCGGCGGCGAAGAAGGGCCCAACTCGCTGTATTTTCCCGGCGCCATCAAAGGATCGTTCTTTGATACGGCAATGAAATACAAAGAGGCGGGCGTTCCGCTCATCATTCTCGCGGGCAAAGAGTACGGCACGGGTTCCTCGCGCGATTGGGCGGCAAAGGGAACCTTGCTGCTCGGCGTCAAGGCGGTGATTGCGGAATCGTTCGAACGCATTCATCGCTCCAATCTCGTCGGCATGGGCGTCTTGCCGTGCGTGTTCAAACCCGGCGAAAACGCGGATTCGCTCGGCTTGACCGGACGCGAGACGTACGACATTCTCGGCATCAACGACGACATCAAACCGCGCCAAATCCTTAAGGTTGTGGCGACGGATGAAAATGGAAACAAAAAAGAGTTTGAAGTGATTGCGCGCCTCGATACGCCGGTGGACGTGGACTATTACAAGAACGGCGGGATTTTGCAGACGGTGCTGCGGCATTTGGCAAAGAGTTGAGAATCCGCGCCTTACGCGAATCGGCGCGAATAAAAACTGCGCCGCTCCGATTTGGAGCGGCGCAGTTATTTTTTCACTCGTTAAAATTTTGATTTTCAACTGCTCGGAGCGGCATATCGGTTATATAATCGCTTTGCAAGGAACCGCCATGCCTCACTCTAACCGCGACGCGAACGAACAAAAACAAGCCAATCTTTTTGAACTGCTGTTTGAACGGATGCCGATGGGCGTTGCGATATTGGACCGTGAATTTCACATTCAGCGTTTCAATCCAACCTGGCATGACTTTGCGGCGCGCTATGCTCCCGCGACAGGCGTCCCGCTTGCGCCGGGCGTCGGTTATTTTGAACATCTCCCCGGCGCAGAACGCGTCGTCCTGCCCTTGTTCGAGCGCGCGTTGGCGGGCGAAACGGTGCAAACGAACGATGTGCGACTGGATGCGGGCGGAATCACAACCTATTGGAATATCGTGCTTGCGCCGCTCATTCAAGACGGCGAAACCGTTGGCATTTTGAATGTGGCGGTGGATGTCACCGAACCGACGCGACTGCGCCAAGACTTGGAAGGGCGAGTCGCCGCGCGCACGCGCGAATTACAGGTCTTGTTGGATATTTCCGCGACCGCCAGTCGTTCGCTAAACCTATCGGAAATTCTGCAAGAAACATTGGAGCGTATTGTCTCGCTGGTCCAAGCGACCCGCGCCGGCGTTATGCTGTTGGACGAACAAAGCGGCGTGTTGATTCCACACACGTTGTATCCAGAGCGGGTCATTGCGCCGAACGATTTGGCAATTCTCAGCGCTGCCTGCCAAAGAGTAGTCGAGACCGGCGAGATGCTGTACATTGACCCTGACGCGGCGCAAGAGTTGTACGAGCCCGGCGCGCTGCTGCCCATTCGTACGCGCCAAGCCAGGACGGGCGTCTTGGTGATTATTGGGCCCAGGAATGGACATTTCACTGCGGCGCAACTGGCTTTATTTCAATCCATTGCCGACCAGATGGGCGGCGCCATTGAAAATGCGCGTCTTTTTGCGACAAGCAAACAAGCCGCCGTAACGGCTGAACGCAATCGTCTGGCGCGCGACCTACACGATGCGGTAACGCAAACTCTTTTTTCGTCCAATCTGATTGCGGACGTGTTGCCCAAAATCTGGGAACGGAATCCGGAGGAAGGTCGCCGCCGCTTGCAAGAGTTGCGACAGTTGACGCGCGGCGCGCTTTCCGAGATGCGTACTTTGCTGGTGGAACTGCGTCCCGCCGCGCTGGAGGACACTGACTTGGGCGATTTGATTGGGCATCAGGTCAATGCCTTGATCGCCCGCGCCCGCATCCCCGTCGAGTATGAACGGCATTGTCAACACAATCCGCCCGTAGAAATCAAAGAGGCGTTCTATCGCACAGCGCAGGAAGCGCTCAACAATATCGCCAAGCACGCCGAAGCCGCGCAGGTGGCAATTAGATTGGATTGCCTGCCAGACAAGACGGAATTGGCGATACTGGATGATGGAATCGGTTTCGATACGCAGGCAACCGAACACAAAGGGCTGGGCTTGGGCATCATGCACGAGCGCGCCCGCAGCGTCAACGCGCGGCTGGAGATTACGAGCCAACTCGGACGCGGGACGCGTTTGCGATTGACTTGGACGCCCAAGCAGGAGAAAGAAACATGACCGAAACAAAAACCATTCGCGTAATGCTGGTGGATGACCATGCCGTCGTACGCAGTGGGCTGGGCGCTTTTTTGATGGCGTATGATGACCTTGAATTGGTCGGCGAGGCATCGAGCGGAGAACGCGCCATTGCATTGTGTCAGCAGGTTCAACCCGATGTCGTTCTCATGGATTTGATGATGCCGGGCATGGATGGCGTGACCGCCACAAAATTGATTCGCGAGCGTCAGCCCGCTACACAGGTCATTGCATTGACCAGTTTCAAGGAAAAAGAGATGGTCGAAGGAGTATTGCAGGTAGGCGCCATCGGTTATCTGCTCAAGGATGTTTCCGCCGACGAGCTGGCGCGTGCCATTCGCGCCGCGGCGGCAGGGAAACCTACGCTCGCTTCGGAAGCGGCTCAAGTTCTGATTCAGTCAGCCCGCGCGCCTGCCGAACAACCGGGCTTTGACTTGACCGAACGCGAGCTTCAAGTCTTGGCATTGATGACGGAAGGTTTGAACAACCAGCAAATCGCCGAACGGCTGGTGATTAGCGTTTCGACCGCCAAGTTTCATGTCAGCAGCGTGCTGTCCAAATTAAATGCCGCCAGCCGCACCGAAGCGGTGGCGATTGCGCTGCAAAAGCGCCTGGTCAAGTGACCAGCTCAAATCTATTCCAAAGCGCGACGCGAAAACTCTCCACTGTGCAGATACGGTTGGAGAGTTTTTCTTGTACTCTGCAATCGGAACTGAAAATGGAGAACGACGTAAAAACCATCTTTCTGGCGGAAGGCGAAAAGCATGTTTTGGATGCCATGCGCCTGATGATAGGACAGCGCACAGAAATAAAAATTGTGGGGGAAGCCCGTTCTGTGTCAAGTCTTTTGGCGCAAGTTTGTCGGCAGGCGCCCGATCTCATCCTGTTGGATTGGAATCTACCCGGGCTGTACCCACAACGATTGATTCGCACTCTGCGCGAATGTTGTCCTGCGGCAACGCTGGCAGTTCTCAGCGTCAAGCCGGAGGATGAAAAGACGGCAAAGGAATATGGCGTGGACGGTTTCATCTCCAAACAGCTTGCCGCTGAATCGTTCCTTGCCGCCTTGCAACACATGCTCGCGCTTGCAAAACGCAAAGCGGAGGACTCGTGAAAGCTCTAATCATCCTCGCCGCGCTCGCGCTCATTCTGCATGGCATTGTCCATCTGATGGGTACGGCGACGTACATGAAACTCGGCGCCGTGCAAGGCCTGACATACAAAACCACCTTGCTCGATGGCCGCTGGAATTTGGGTGAAAACGGGATTGCGCTTTACGGCGCGCTCTGGGCGCTCGCGGCAATCGGTTTTGTCGTCGCCGCGGTCGCGCTGTTGGCGGGTTGGGATTGGTATCGCCCGGCGCTAATCGGCGTGACAGTATTCTCGTTGACGCTCACCGTTCTGGATTGGCGAGTCGCGTTTGCGGGCGCCATCTTGAACGTCATCATTCTGGCGTGGTTGTGGCTTGCGCCGTACATCGTGAAATAACGGGAGAGCCACAAATCAAAAGACTGCGCTTGGGCTAAAACGAAACGTAACATACGCTCGAACGTCTGGCGCGATGTAACGCGAAAGGAACCGGCGATGAAACAATCAACACTCACCTATACCATTCAGGGAGCGGGTCTGGCATCTCCGATTGCGGCGCTGTGCTTTGTTTTTACCTGGAATTGGATGTGTTTTTTATTGATTCCGGTTGGCGCGGTCATTGGCTTGGCGGTAGGCATGAGTTCAACGCGGAATTCATTCGTCAGCGCCAATTCAAATGACACGGTTACTAGCGCCGCCCAGACACGCTGGACGTGGGAAAAATTCGAGCCGTTGACGAAAACGTTCCTGCACCGCAATGTGATGGTTCGCTTTGCAAGTCTCCTGCTTGTGGGTTTCCTTTTGTTTATGATTGCTTGGAGCGTGGGCTATACCATTCTGCCGGAAGGAAGCTTGCGCGCTGGCGCAAACGCCCACATGGCGCGCAGTTCGCTCGACAGCGCTTCGCAGACCGTCTTGGCAGAATGGCTGAAAATTCTGCAAGCCAATTCTATTCCCATCCTCCTCATTATTTTTAGCAGTCTGCTGCTGAGAATCAACGGCGTCCCATTGGGCTACGCGGTCGCTTTATATAACCTGATCCTTTACGGTCTTTTTGTGGGCACAAATTCTTTTGCGATTCCGTATGCAGAACGCCTACCCCCATCTTTTGCCATTCTGGAACGCAGTGGTCCATACGAAATGACCGCGCTGCTATTGCTGGCTGCCGCCACAGGCGCATGGTCGTTCTTTCAAGTCAAACAATTGTTTCGCACCGTTCCAGAACGGGTCATTCCAGCGCCCAAATTTCATTTGTCAGATTTTGCAGTCCTTCTTTTGGGCATTGGGTTGATGATGGCAGCCAATTGGAGAGAAGCTGTCATGATCATGTCGCGAGCGCCGTGATTGTTCGAGAACAACGATGGAGTGAAAAAATGGAAAAGCTTGTAACCATGAATGTGATTTCCAGAAGCTTTATTCTTTGGCTGGCATTCATGTTGGTCTTGTGGTCAGTGTTTGCGCTCGGCTGGATTACGCATCCACAAGCCTGGAACGCGGGCATTGACGTTCAGCGGGAAACGGGCTGGCCAGTTTTCTGGTTCATCCTGGGACACAACCTCCTGTTGTTGTTCCTCATCGCGGCTGGGAACGTCTTTGTCCGCTTCGGCGGCTTGACGCCGGGGCTGGCGATCCTTTTCTCTCAGGCAATTGTGATCGGTTGGACGGCTGGGGCCAACAACTTTATGGAGCCGTTCCCCACCGTCGCGGCGGCAAACGCCGCCTTTCTGCGCATTGGTCTGTGGGAAACGACGGCCTATGTCTTGATTTGCGCCGCCACTTTGTCAAAATCGCTTCTCATCGCCGATACGTTTCCGGCAAAAACGTGGGCAGAAACCAGGAAAATCAGGGACATTCACTTTACTTGGACTGAAATTCTGGCGATGAGCGTGGGATTTCTCGGTCTGCTATTTGCGGCGGCATCCGAAGCATTCCTGTTTTGAAACTGAGCTCCTCTTTGAATGTCATCACACTGCCCTTGTAGGAGAGAAAGGAATATAAACATGAAGATCAATCCAGCTCTTGTATGGCTTGTTCTCGCAATCATGTTGCTTACGCTCGTCGCCGCGCTGACGGGTCTGCTTCCAGACAATGGGCAACCGTATCCGTTGACCAATTTTCGCGGCGAACAAGTGACCATCAATGCACGCGGCTTGTATTACTGGGACACGGTCAATTCGGCTGCCCAAATGCAAGCCAACGACCTGGTGACGCTCTTGCTTGGGCTGCCTTTGCTCGCCGTTTCGCTTTGGCTGACACGGCGCGGTTCGCTGCGCGGCCGCCTGCTTTTGACCGGCACGCTGGGTTTTATCCTCTACACCTACGTCACAATGTGCTTTGGCGCGGCGTACAATAAACTCTTTTTGGTCTATGTAGCATTGTTCAGCGCGAGTCTGTTTGCCTTTATTTTGAGCATGATGTCGTTTGAATTAAAGACGCTGCCCGCGCACTTTGCGGAAAAATTGCCGCGTCGCTGGATCGCGGGGCTGCTTTTCTTTGTCGCCGCGTTTCTTGCGCTCGCATGGTTAGGACGCATCGCCGCGACTTGGGCTCCAAACGTTATTCCCACGTTGGAAAACGTTACCAGCATGTTTATTCAGGCGATGGATTTGGGCGTCGTCGTACCGCTGTGCGTACTATCCGGCGTTCTGCTGTTACGCGCAAACGCGTGGGGCTATTTATTGGCTTCGGTGAGTTTGCTCAAATTCCTGACCATGGGCGCTGCCGTCAGTTTGATGGCGCTCAATCTGGCGCGCGTTGGCGCGGCGCCCGGCATCATAGAGCTCGGCGTATTTCCCGCCATCGCCCTTGCCAATCTGCTTATGGTCGTATTACTGCTTGGAAATATTCGGGAATGAATCCCAGCCAAGGAGAACGAGAGCGGAAAAAACGTCACGCCAAAAACAGTTCGTTTGACAAATAAAAACGAGCAGGCGTCTGATACAATCAGATAGCCATGTTTAGGGGATTGCTCGAAACCAAGTTTCACATGCCCGGCGGTCGGGCTGACGACTTGGCGCGCCCACGCCTGTTCAGCTTGCTAGACAGCGCGCTTGAGGCAAAGCGCAAAATGATTCTGATTTCCGCGCCCGCCGGCTATGGCAAAACTACGCTCATCGCCGCGTGGATCCGCTCTTGGAAAAATGATTTCCAGAGCGCGTGGCTTGCTCTGGATGATGAGGACAATGAGCTGGGCCGTTTCATCAATTATTGGGTTGCCCTGTTCAATCGTGTGAATGAAAATCTGGGGCAGGAATCCCAATATCTATTGGAAATGGGACAGTCCTTGTCGCCAACCGCCGTTGTAGATGCGTTGCTTAACGAACTGACGGAACTTGAACATCCCCTCATCGTGGTTCTCGACGACTATCATGTCATCAACAATCCGCAAATCCACGAGTTTCTGACGCGTTTTGTCGAACGCTTGCCCGAAAACGTTCATCTGGTTATCAGCTCGCGTCAGGATCCACCTCTGCCGCTTGCGCGGATGCGCGCCCATGAGCAAATGACCGAACTTCGCGCCCAAGACTTGCGTTTCACGCCCGACGAAGCGCGCCAGTTTCTTGGTCGTTCCATCAAGTTGGACTTGAGCCAAGTCACGACCGTGTTGGAGGAACGCACCGAAGGTTGGGCAGTGGGATTGCGGCTGGCGAGTTTGGCTCTCCAAAACTCTGCCGACCCGCAACGCTTTATCGAAACCTTTCGCGGCAGTCATCGCTATGTGCTGGATTATCTGGCGGAACAGGTCGTCAGCCAACAGGACATCGAGGTGCGCGCTTTTCTCACACAAACCAGCGTCCTTGAACGTTTCAATGCAGAGGTCTGTTCCGCCCTCACCGAACAGACGAATTCGCAAGCCATCATTGACCAGTTGGAACGCTCCAATCTTTTCATTGTGCCGCTGGACGACCAACGCTGCTGGTATCGCTATCATCATCTCTTTGCCGATTATTTACAAACCGAATTGACCCAAACCGAGCGAACGCATTTGCTAGAAAAAGCATGTCAATGGCACAAAGAAAACGGTCTGATTTTTGAAGCGGTCAAGTACGCCTTTTTGAGCGGAAATTCCGAGCTCGCCGCCGATGTCATCGAGTGGGCGCTCGAAAATGTCTCGACTTGGAGCGGCGGCGACCTCGGCGCGCTAATCAAATGGCTCGACAAACTGCCGCGCTCGGTCATGTCTTCCAAGCCCGCATTGATGTTACATGCCTCGCGGGCATTGTATCTCGCCGGACGCATCGAACTATCCGCTCAACTCTTGGAGCAAGCGGAAGAATTTATGCGGAAAAATCCCGCGTCGGTACCGGACGTTGCGCGGCAGTTGGCAATTACATCCGTATATCGCGGCTCTCTCGCCGCCTTGCGCGGAGATTTACATTCGGCATTCGAATTGACGAATCAGGCGTTACAACAACTGCCACCGGACGAGTTGCACGCTCGCGCCCGAGCCATTGATGCGTTGGGCTTGGCGCACGAATTATCCGGGAATCTGGCGGAAGCAAGCCGCGCGTTCCTACAAGCGAGCGCATTGGCGCAAGCGGCGGGCGTCTCGTATCTGGCAGCGAACGCGCTGTGTGAGGCGGCGCTCGGGCAGATTGAGCAGGGAAGGTTAAATCTCGCCGCGCAAACCTGCCGTCAAGCCATTCAACTTGACAAAGCTATTCCGCCTTTGGGCTTGGCGTGGGCAATCCTTGCCGAAATCGCGCGCGAGCGGAATGAGCTATCCACTGCCGAGCGCTATTTGATGGATGGAATGAAACTTTCGCGCCAGGGCGGTCTCACCGATGACCTGCGTTATGAATTGCTCTTTCTTGCGCGCCAAAGACAAGCGCTGGGCGATTTTCCCGGGGCGATGGCGGCGCTCGAACAGATGGACGCGCTCACGCAAACCTTTGGAATCCAGCGACTTGCTGTTCTGGGCGGCGCGCAGCGAGCGCGGCTGCATTTGATGCAAGGTACGCCGGATTGGGCTCGGCAATGGGCGTCAAATTACGAGAAATTCCGAAAATCGGAAAAAATGGAATATGTTCAGGACTTGGCAGAGCTCACACTGGCGCGCGTCTATTTGGCAAACAAGGAATTTCAAAATGCGTCGGCGATATTGTCTTGGCTCCTTGAGCAAGCGGACGCCACCGACCGGAGGCGCACAGGATTGGAAGCGGTCATTCTATTTTCGCTTTTTTACCAAATGCAAAACCAGACCGCCCTTGCTGTGGAATGGCTGGAAAAGGCGCTCACGCGGGCTGAACCCGAAGGATTCCTCCGCATTTTCCTCGATGAAGGTTCGAATCTAAAAAAATTGCTGCCGCACGCGCGTCATGTCGCCCCGGATTTTGCCGACCGCTTGATGCAGGCATTTTCCGAGCGGGTCAAGCGCTCGAGCTCGAAAAATTTACATGCCGCCAACGAAAAACTCGCTGTCCCCTTGAGCGATCAAGAAATGCGCGCGTTGGGGCTCATCATGGCTGGCAAATCCAACGCCGAAATCGCCGCCGAGCTGGTCATCAGCGTCGGTACGGCGAAATGGCATGTTCACAACATCCTACAAAAACTAGACGTGCGTACCCGCGCCCAGGCGATTGTTCGCGCCAGAGAACTGGGATTTTAACCTCGACCCACGCACACAGAAGCCGCGCAAGCGGCTTTTTTTTATTCAACCTATCCGCGCAACCTATCCAGAGATAGGCGACAACCAAGTCCGTTGACGCTACACTGTATGCGACTTTGAATTTCGAATAAGGAAAGGATTTGCCTGTGAACACAAGATTTACGAATCTACTGCTGATTCTGGGAACGGCATGTTTTCTAATTGGCGCCCCTATCTCCCTTTTGGGGCTTTTAGAAACGCCGTTGAATTTTATCCTGCCTGCTTTGGGGCTTGTTTTAATCGGCGCCGGCGCCGCTGGCAGACGTAAGCGGATGAGGGAGAGGCGATGAACCACAGCGACCGCTTTATCTACTATCAAATCCGGGTTGAAGGGCTTGTGCGCCATGAATGGTTCGAGAACCTGATGGTTACGCCTCTCCCGGAAGGCGAGACTCTGATTTGCGGACTTGTGGACCAAGCCGCCCTGCATGGCGTCTTGACTCGCATCCGCGATTTGGGATTGGTCCTCGTCTCAATCCACAGTTTTCCCAACGAGAAAGGAACTCCTCATGTCTAAATCAAAAAAACTTGGAGGTTGTATGACCTTCTTACTCATACCCATTCTCCTGCTGGCTGCCTTTGTAGCGTATTCACAGTGGGCAGCCCACACGCCTGCCATTGTCGGAGCGGACGGCAAACCGCTGCCCAACAGCATCGCTTCGCTGGAAAAGGTGAAATTGGGCGGCGTGGAACAATGGCTCATTCTTCGCGGGCAAGACGTGAATAAACCCGTGCTGCTATTCCTCTCGGGCGGACCCGGCGCCAGTGAGGCGGCGCGCGTATTGCGCTTTAATCGCGAATTGGAAAAGAACTTTGTCGTCGTCATCTGGGAACAACGCGGCTGCGGCAAATCCTATCCGGCGGGCGCCAATCTCACGGTGGAACAGTACACCGCCGACGTCATCGAGTTGTCCGAAATGCTGCGCGCGCGGTTCAACGAACAGAAAATTTATCTGGTCGGTCATTCGTGGGGCACAATCATTGGTTTGCTCGCCGCGCGGGAACGTCCCGACTTGTATCATGCCTACGTTGGCACGGCGCAAATGGTGGATGTGCTTGAAACTGACCGAATGATCTATGACCTGATGCTGGAACATGCCCGCCAGACGGACGATACAGATTTTGTCAAGACGCTCCAAGCGCAAGGTCCGCCGCCCTATTTCGGCAAAAATCCCATTCAGCCCTATGCCACGCTCTTTGGGCGCGAGTATCAGCTCTTTGAAGCTCCAAATATCAAGGACGAGACCTATCGCCGCGAAGGCGACGCGATTATGCTCATGCTCAAACAGCCCGAATACGGCTGGCTCGACCGAATTTATTATCTGCTCGGGCTGATGACGACATTCAACGCCGTCTATCCGCAACTGCAAGAGATGGATTTCCGCGTGGATGCCGCCCGCCTCGAATTGCCTGTCTATATTGTGCTGGGGCGGCACGATATGAACAACCCATCGCCGCTTCCCGAATCGTATTTCGACAAGTTAGAGGCGCCCAAGAAAAAGTTGATCTTTTTTGAAGACTCGGGACACGGCATGCTCTGGGAGGAAGCCGAACTATTTCACCGCTTGATGGTGGACACTGTTCTGGCAGAGACCTGGCAAAACTAAACCGCAAAATTTGCCGCGCTGCGAACGCTCACAGCGCGGCAAATTTACCTGGTCAAATGAACAGGCACAAACTGGCACAAGTACAAGCGCGAAACTCTTCGACAAGCGGATGCAGCCATAAATTTTTTCCTTTAGACTATGAACTGTCAATGTGGATTTAATTGTCGTCTCAGCCGTATTCTATGGACCGCCATTCGTTCGTCGCAACAATTTGTGGGTCGTTTGGTTTTGAGTAATTGAGCTCAATCGTAATCGGGTGACCATGATGAACAAGCGCATAATTCGCCGCATAGCGCTTGCGTTATTGCTGCTTTTGCCGCTAGCGACATACCTGCTGTTATTTCCGCCTTATCAGCCCTTGCGTCCAACCGGCGCCCATGCGATTGCCACAGCGCGTTACGCCTATACCGATAAAAAACGCCTTGAACAATTTTCAAGTCGCAGAGAAAATCGTCAGGTCAACGTGACATTTTGGTATCCGCAAAACACAGACGGCAACGCGAGCTACCCGTTGATTGTGTACTCGCACGGCGGACTTGGCGCCGAAACTAGCAACGAGTCTTTATTCCTTGAACTGGCGAGTCACGGCTATGTTGTCGCTTCGATAGGGCATCCCTACCATGCTTTATGGACTCGCAACCAAGACGGACGCATCACGTTCGTGGATAGCGAGTACTTTCAAGAACTTGGGCGTGAAAATGCGCGCCAAGATAAACAACAGAGTTACCGCTATTATCAAAAATGGATGCGCGTCCGCACAGACGACATCAATTTGGTAATAGATACCATCTTGGAAAAATCGTCCAACAACGCTGACGACGTATATCGCTTGATTGATGTAAAGAGAATCGGCGTAATGGGACATTCGCTCGGCGGTTCGGCGGCGCTGGCAATGCCGCGTCAAAGGAACGATGTCTCTGCCGTCATTGCGTTAGAAGCTCCATTCCTCTATGACATCGTAGGCGTCGAAAACGATAAATTCACCTGGCGGGACGCGGCATATCCCGTGCCAGTCTTGAACGTTTATTCGGACAGTTCCTGGAGCCATCTCGACGAGTGGACGCAATACGCGCGTAACGCGGCGCTGCGAGACGACGCCTCAGAGACTGCCATCAGTCTGCATCTGTCCGGCGCCGGGCATTTCTCTCTGACCGACCTTTCGCTCGCCAGTCCACTGCTCACAACCCTGCTAGAGAACGGACAATCCAATCACGACCGTACAGGATATTTGCAAAAAGTGAACCGCGCCTGTCTCGATTTTTTCAATCGTCATATAAAAAATCAAACCATAAAGGAGCAACCGTGAACAGCAAAATAATTCTAGAGCGGCAAACAATAATCTCGAAACCCAAATACACTGTCCTCGTTGGACTGCTTACCGCCATCCTTGCGCTTTTTGTCATTCGCGTTTTGGCGAATCAGTTCATAACGCTGCATACCTTTTATTTTTTCGACACGCTGATTATGGCAGGCGCGCTCTGGGTTCTTGTAAAATATCGCCGCGCCCTGCGTTGGAGCGACTGGCTTTTGGCGCTGATTTTGGGCGCGGGGGTCGGCGTTGGAATGTTGTTCGCCACACTCTTTACGCCGTATCCATTTTTTGAGTTTGTAAAGAGCGCGCCCGAACAGGCGTTGCTGCGTGGACTTGGAACAATCCTTGCAACATTGGGCGGCTTGGCAATCATGCGCCAGGGTGGACCGGTACAATTCCACATCGCGGATCGAAATTGGAAAAAAGCGAGTTGGGGCGTTCTGGTCGGGTTGACTGTAGGACTGCCGCTGGCGGCTCTGAACGTTTTCGCCTTGCAGCTCACACAGAGCCATCCGATTCAATGGCAAAATCCCATCGCCGCCCTATTCGATGCGCTGCAACCTGCGGTCGTAGAGGAAATAATTTACCGTTTTATGCTCTGGGGCTTGCTCTGGTTGATCTTGCGCAATTCATTGCCCACACAATCCGTCTGGTTGGCAGGGCTGTTCGCAATGCTGATACACAACTATTCCCATTTTGACGAACTATTCGTTCAGGCGCCTTTGGTTGCATTGGGCATGGGCGCGGCGATGGCATTGCTTTGGGGATTACCGCTGTTGATTCTGGCGCGCTGCCGTGGGCTTGAATCCGCCATCGCTTTTCACTGGCTCCAAGACGCGGCGCGTTTTCTAGCGGGTTTCTGATAGCGAAACATTCACCAAGAAATGGCGCGCTCATTGTCTCGCCGCCTCTTTGCCAAACAACGGAAAATTCCTCTTGCCATTTGCGATGCCGTTAGGAATGAACGCCCATCCCCTTTATAATAGCGCGCATACAATTGAGAGCAGATCTCAATTGGCTTTTGGCAAAGCGAACGGCGAATATGTCACCCAAAGTTTTGATTCTCCACGCGTCCATCGGCGGCGGACACAAGAGCGCGGCGAACGCGCTGCAACAAGCGTTCGCGCAACGCGGCGTCACAGAGGTCGTCGTCAAAGATGTGTTTGAATTTGGCGGCGAACTTTTACGCAAAGCCGTCGTCGGCAGTTACACCGTCACCAGCGAAAAAGCGCCGCTGTTGTGGAAAATGTTTTACGAATCGGGCGATGTAAGCGATCCCAAACGCGCGAAATTCAAAAATCAATTGCGCGGGCAGGCGCAGCGTCCGATGTTTGTGTTGACCCTCGACAAATTCGTTAAAGAATACAACCCCGACATCCTCATCGGCACTCACTTTATGCCGCTTGAAATTTTGCTGCCGTTAAAGCGCAAAGGCGAAATCACTGCGCCGCTGTACGAAGTCATCACCGATTTCATGGTGAGCAGCGATTGGATTCAAAACGGCGTGGACGCGTATTTTGTGGCAAGTCAATTTACACGCGAGGCAATGATTGCGCGCGGCGTTGACACGGACTTGATCCACGTCACCGGCATTCCGGTCCGTCCCGAATTGGCAATCGAAAAAACGCGGGAGGAGGCGCGGGCGAACGTTGGACTGCAAACGGAACACGTCATTACATTGTTGGGCGGCGGAATTGACAGCAAGCGCGTGCGTTTCGTTGCCGCCGAATTACTAAACGCCGATATGCGCGGCGCCCTCGTAGTTGTCGCCGGACGCAACAAAGAGTTGCTCGAGGAAATTCAAGACCTGCAGAATGGCGCGACGCTGCGTTTATTGAAACTCGGCTTTATTGATTATCTGGACGATTTGATTGTGGCGAGCGATGTGGTGATTACCAAAGCGGGCGGATTGACGGTGAGCGAAATTCTCGCGCGCGGGACGCCGATGATTGTGATTGACCCGATTCCCGGGCAAGAAGAATGGAACGCCGATTACGTCGCGGCTAGCGGCGCGGGCATTCAACTCCGCATGATCGAAACTGCGCCTGCCGCCGCCGTCGCGCTGCTGCGCGAACCCGACCGTCTGACGGCGATGCGAACGCGCGCGAAACAGGTCGGCAAGCCGCGCGCGGCGCTCGAAATTGTGGAGGCGACGCTCAAAAATTTAACGTCAGCGTAACGCGCGCAAAATTTGACGCGATATAATCATTCTGTTATATTTCATTTTGCTATGGCATCGTCACCCCAACGCTGGAGCGTCGTGTATTATCAAGACGCGCAAGGCAGGCGCCCTGCTCAAGAATTTCTCTTGAGTTTGAGCGCGACGGCGCGCGCAGCAGCGTTTCACGACATCAATCAATTAGAAGAATTCGGGCTGCTGATCGGCGCGCCAACCGTGCGTCCGATTGAGGGCATTCGCAAACTTTGGGAGCTGCGCGTAAAAACAGCCGATGGGGCGGTGCGTTTATTCTATGTCGCGCGCACAGAACGACGCTTTGTGATTCTGCATGGCTTTATAAAAAAGACCGCGAAAACGCCGCAAAAAGAGTTGAACCTTGCGCGCAAACGCTTGCGCGAGGTTCTGGCTGAGGAGAACTGAAATGACGCAATATACGTTCACGCACCAAGAATTTTTGCAGCAACAATTGCAGGATCCCGCATTTCGCGCAGCGTATGAAGCGCTGACTCCGGCGTACGAGTTGAAACGCCTTCGCATTCTTAAAAAAATCTCCCAAGCCGAGCTCGCGCGCCGAGTGGGCACCAAGCAGCCCAGCATCGCGCGTCTCGAAAGCGGTTACGGATTTCGCAATCTCACCTTTCTCAAAAAAGTCGCGGACGCGTTGGATGCAACCGTCGAAATTCGCATCACGCCCAAAAAACTGACCGCCGCGCCAAAAACAAAACCGCGCGTTACGCGCGCGGCGGGGGCGGGCAAAAAGAAAAAACTGCGGACGTAAAAAAAAACTGACGAGCCGAAATTGGCTCGTCAGTTTTTATCCCACTCCATCCCCATCTACTCTGCCGCTACCGCCAACCCCGTCAAGCGACCCAAACCGTACTCGCTCTCCAACTCTTTGCGGAATTGACGCGTGTACAATTCGTAATAGTGACCGCGCTGACGCAACAGTTCCGCGTGCGTACCGCTTTCCGCAATTCCGCCGTTTTCAATGACCAGAATTCGGTCCGCGCGTTTAATCGTCGAGAGCCGGTGCGCGATGACAAACGTCGTGCGTCCCTTCATCAAACGCTCCATGCCGCGTTGAATCAGCGCCTCCGTCAGCGTATCCACCGAACTCGTCGCCTCGTCCATCACCAGAATATCCGGGTCCGCCAGCACCGCGCGCGCGAGCGAAATCAATTGCTTTTGACCCGTCGAAAGCAGGTTGCCGCCTTCGCCCACTTGCGCGTCGTAACCATTTTCAAGCGTGACGATGAAATCGTGCGCGCCCGCAACCTTTGCCGCGTGTTCCACGTCCGCGTCGCTCGCGTCCAGCTTGCCGTAACGAATGTTTTCACGAATCGCGCCGCTAAACAGATGCGGCGTCTGCAACACCACGCCGATGCGCGATTGAATACTGTGCAGCGTCAAATCCATGTAATCCGTGCCGTGAATACGAATGACGCCGTTCTTGGGCTCGTAGAACCGACATACCAAATTCACAATCGTAGATTTACCCGCGCCCGTCGGGCCCACCAGCGCAATCGTCTGACCCGCTTTGACGTGCAAGTTGAAATCGCGCAGCACCGGCTTATTGGGCGTGTAATAAAATTCCACGCGGTCGAATTCAATATCGCCGCGCAGCGTTTCCGTCTCGACGGCGTCCGGGCGATTCACAATGTCCGGCGGCGTATCGAGCAGCGAGAACGTGCGCTCTGCCGACGCGACCGCATGTTGCATCGAAGCGTACACGCGCGCCAAATCTTGGACGGGCCACAGCATGAACATGATATAGCCGATGAACGCTTGCAGCGTGCCGACCGTCATCACGCCCCACGCAATTTGCGCGCCGCCGTACCAAGCCACGACCGCGAGCGCGATGGAACTGATGAACTGCACCACCGGCAAAAACATCACCGACAACCGCGCGGCGCGATACGACGCGCTGTACATTTGCCCCGTCAACGCGCTGAATTCATCCAGATTTTTTTCTTCACGGTTCAACGCCTTGATGACGCGCACGCCCTGGATATTTTCATTGTACGCGCCCGTAATGCGCGAATTCGTTTTTCGCACAATGCGGTATTCGAGAATGATGCGTTTTTGAAACCACGACGCAATCACCACCAGAATCGGAATGATGGTCAGCACGACGAGCGCCAACTGCCAATTCAACCACAGCATAAAGAACGCCGCCGTGAGAATACTCATTAGCGCCCACATCACATCCACCGCGCCCCACGTAATGAGGTCGGCAATGTGTCCCGAATCCGATGTCACGCGCGACATGATCCACCCGACCGCCGTGCGGTCAAAGTACGAAAACGAAAGCGATTGCAAATGATTGAACAGTTTCTGACGTAAATCGTACTGGACGCGTTCGCCGAGAATCCCCGCGAGATAAATAAAGCCAAACACGGCGCCCGCTTGCGTCAATGCAATCACGCCATAAATAACCAGCACGCGCGTCAACGCCGCCGGGTCATTGGGCGTAATGCCCGCGTCAATAATCTGCTTTTTCAGATAATTGAACACCCCGTCCTGTATCGCCGTCAGCGTAATCAACGCGATGAAACCGATGAGCCACCACTTGTGCGGCAGCGTCAATTTGAACATACGTTTGAGCGTTTTACCGCTCAATTGCGCTTGGAAATCTTCTTCTTCAAATTCGTATGACATGAGCAGGATAGCGCGCCGTCTCGAAAATTCGCGTTCGCAAATTTTCAAGACAGCGCAGGAATTAATTCCGGTTCATAGGGCTGCGTGGCGGACGGAACGGCCGCGCTCGCTTCATCCGCAATCGCCGCTTCCACTTCGCTTTCGATGCGGGCTTGCAATTCGTAAATCTTTTTATACAAGCCATCTTGCTTGAGCAGCTCGCGGTGGGCGCCGCGCTGCGTAATGCGTCCTTTTTCCAACACAAAAATCTGGTCCGCGCTCATGACGCTTTGGATGCGATGCGCGATGATGAACGTCGTGCGGTCGCGCATCAGCGCTTGCAACGCGTCGCGGATCGCTTGTTCCGTTTCCGTGTCCACCGCCGAAGTGGAATCGTCGAGAATCAGAATGCGCGGATTTTTCAAAATCGTGCGCGCAATCGTCACGCGTTGTTTTTGACCGCCCGAAAGCGTGATGCCCTTTTCGCCGACGAGCGTGTTATAACCGTCGGGAAACGCGAGAATGACGTCATGCACCGCCGCCGCGCGCGCCGCCGCAAATACTTCGTCGTCCGAAACCTCCCGTCCGACGCCATAAGTGATATTTTCCCGCAGCGTGCGCGAGAACAAGAACGGTTCTTGCTCCACGATGCCGATCTGGCGGCGCAGATATTCGCGCGGATATTCGTTCAATTCCACGCCGTCGAGTTGAATACTGCCCTGTTCGTATTCGTAAAAACGCGGCAAGAGATTCACCAACGACGTTTTGCCCGAACCCGTCGGCCCCATCAGCGCAATCACCTCGCCGGGTTTTGCATGAAACGAAATATCGCGCAGGACGCGATGTTCTTTTTCGTATTCAAAGCCGACATTGCGAAACACAATCTCGCCGCGCACCCGTTCGTCCATCGTGGGCGTATAGACGCCGTGTTCAATCGGTTCGCGGTGCAGGCGAATGATTTCCGCCAGGCGACCAAACGATACGATGCCGGTGGACGCTTGCACCACCATTCTGCCCAGTTCGCGCATGGGCCAAATCAACAACACGACCAAGCCCATGTACGTCACGTACTCGCCCATCGTGAGCGTTTGATTCATCACCATCAACGCGCCGATGGCAAAGCCCGCAATCATTTGCGCGGAACACAAAATATCGGCGCTGGGCCAGAACAGCGAATGCATGATGAGCAATTTTTTGCCGCGCCTGAATTTTTCGCTATTGTCGCGTTCAAATTTGTCCATCTCGTACTGCTGCCGTGCGAACGCTTTGACGACGCGCACGCCGGTCAAGTTCTCTTGCAGCGTCGTCGAGAGAACGGCATCCTGTTCTTGGTAATAACCGTATGCTTTCGAAACGCGGCGAAAGAAAAAAATCGAAATCGTAATAATCACCGGCACGATGATTACGGATAACACCGCCAATTGCCGATTGATGGTCAGCACGGCGATAAAGTTGACCAGAAACAACAGCACGATGCGGCCCACGCCAATCGCCTGTTCCGCGTAAAACTTGCGCACCGCTTCGACATCCGACGTGGCGCGTTGAATCAAATCGCCCGTCGGCATCTTGTCGTGAAAAGCGAACGTCAAACGTTGAATGTGGTCATAGAAATAGTTGCGAATTTTCAACGCAATGCCTTCGGCAGTGCGCGCCGCCAGGCGTCCGCTCGTAAAAGTAAACGCGCCTTCGGTCAACGCCAACGCGATAAAACCCGCCGCGACCCAAGGCAAATCGCGCATCATCGTATCGCTGGTCAAAACCTGGTCTACGAGATACCCGATGAGAAAAAATGTGCCGGTGCGCGCGGCGGTAGAGACGGCGAGACTGCCAATCGCGCCCGCATACGTGAGACGAAAGCCGCGCAGCAAGCTCCATAGACCGCCCGCCGCGGAACGGGAAACAACCTGGTCGAACTCGGACGTTTGTGTTTTTGCCATAATTCTGTCGTTACCTCGCCGTCACACATCCCGGTGTGGCGACAAGTGAGGAAAAAAAAGCGCGTTTTTCAAAACGCGCGCGACCGATAGAAAATAAAAAACGGTCACAGCGCAGGGGATGCGACTGTGACCGTCGGAACGACAGTAAAAACATTACTGCTAGCTGTCAACAGGCGCACCCGTACAAGGCACGAACGCATCACCGCCAAAAACGGTGGTGCGAACACGCAAAAGTAAAGTAACCATAGCGCTCATTAACGCATAGAGACCCATTTGGACAACTGCGAAAGCGATACTTGTTTCTCGATTGTCAAAACGAGCGTGTGAACCTGCCAACAAAAGCATCCAAGAGTGTATCACGGCTTTTGGAAATGTCAAGAGCTAAATTTTGCGGTTTTGCGGCGGTTTCTTTTTCCGAAATCTCCCTGCTCTGCATATAATAGACAGCCGATACACGCATGTTTGGTTCTTTATGGGGGCGCGCGGGGCGCGCCTTTTTTTCCGCCGCGCGCGTTTGGCTCGGCCTCATCCTGCTATTGGCATGGGGCTTGCGCCTCTATCATCTCGGCGCGATGAGTCTGTGGTGGGACGAATCCCTTTCCTGGGACCGCGCGCTCGGTTCGATTCCCGACATCCTCAGCAACACGATTCTGATTCAAAATGTGGCGACGCGCGATTTGCATCCGCCGCTTTATTTTTTGCTGCTGCATTTCTCTGTCCTCGCCGCCGGCGCGACAGAATTTGCCTTGCGCTTTTTATCCGCGTCGGCAAATCTGTTGACGCTCGCGCTCTTGTATCCGCTCACGCGGCGCCTGGTCAAAAATAAATTCGTCGCGCTGCTGACGGTTCTGTTCGCCGCCGTTTCGCCGTTCTATGTGTGGTACGCCCAAGAAGCGCGCCCGTACGCGCTCGTCTTGTTGTGGAGCGCCTTTGCCGCGTACGCGCTCGTGCGCTGGCTGGACGCCAAACCGCAGACGCGGCGCGCGTTCGGGTCGCGTTGGTTTATTTTTTTCGCCATCGGTTTAGCGCTGACGTTAGCCACGCACTATTTGTCCTTTATCCTCTTGCCATTTTTTGCCGCGACGCTTTTGCTGTACGGCGACGCCGCGCACACGCGCCGCGCGCGTTGGCGGTCGCCCCTCACCGCGCTCGCCGCGTTGTTGACGCTCGGCTTTGCGGCAATTTTAATTTTGCTGCCGCGTAGCGCCCAAGACCTCGCCTCGTGGGACCAAGTAGGCGCGACATTTGTGCCATTTTTTATCATGCTGCGCGACGTGTGGAATTCGTTCGCGGTGGGCGTGACCGCCAATCTCGACACCGTCGCCTGGCTCGATTTCTTTTTGCTCGCGCTGTGGTGCATCGGCGTGTTTTCGACGATACGCGTCCAACCGCGTTCGCTGCGGCTCGCGTTATTTTTATTTTGTTATTTATTTCTACCCGCCATCGTCTTGCAGCTCGGCTCGTATCTGCGTCCGCTGTATCTCAATTCGCGGCATTTGATTACGACCAGTCCGGCGTTTTATATCGGCTTGGCGTTGGGCGTACACGCGTTGGCGCGGCGCATTTCAGAATACAGACAACAGACACCAGACAACAGACAACGGCGCGCAGTGTATGCGCTTGTGGCGACGGGACTGATAGCGCCGGTTCTCGGCGGCGCGTTCTATTCGCTCAATAATTTGTACTATAACGCGACGTACGCCAAAGACAATCACAAAGCATGGGCGGAATTTTTGCGCGAACGGTTGCGCCCCGACGATTATTTATTGCTCGTCGCGCCGCAAGCGGAAAAAATTGTCGCGTATTATGCGCCACCCAATTTGCAATGGGAATCGCTGCCGCATCTTGGCCGCACGCAGGATTGGCAAATTTTTCTCGACCGCGAGAGCGTTCTGAACGCGTACCGCAATCACGCGCGCGTGTGGTTTCTCGAAATCCATCAGCCCGTCGGCGACCCGAAACGCGCCATCAATACGCTGCTGCATCGTTACGGGGGCCCCGTGGATATTGTGTATTTTCCCGCGATTGCCTCGCGCATCATCTTGCAGCAATTTGTGTATCACGGCGAAACGTTATCCGACGATACGGCGCTGCCCAATCCATCCGAAATTCAATACGGCAGCCGCTTGCAATTAAAAGGATATGACGCGCCGCGTCAAAGCGAACCGGGCGCGCGCGCGGCGGTAAAATTGTATTGGCGTTTGAACGCCAAGTCGCCCAACGACGTTTCGGTTTCGCTGCGCGTGGTAGACGCGCAAGGCAATGTGTGGGGGCAATGGGATGCGCCGCCCGTCGGCAATTTATTTCCCATCTCTAAATGGCAAGCCCAAACGCTTTATGTGGACCAACACGACCTCGTCGTGGATCCCGGCGCGCCGCCCGGAACGTATCAAATTGAAATGACCGTCTATCGCGAAGCGGGTCATGAACCGCTCGCCGCGCAATTGCCGGACGGAACCCAAAGCGAATCCTTGACGCTCGGCGAACTCCAAGTCACGCGCCCCGCCACGCCGCGCGACCCCGCGACATTGACGCTGGATCAACATTTGGACGTGCCATTTGCTAACGCCGTGCGTTTGGTCGGATACGACATCGAACCCAACGCCGCGCCGGGCAATGCGCTGCCGCTCACTTTATATTTTCAAGCGCTGCAACCATCCGCCAAAAATATCACGGGCAAGGTGGAGCTCGCCGCGCCATGGTGGCAATTTTGGAATCGCACGCGCGCCGCGACGCCGTTCACGCTCGACCTCGCCAATCGTCAAAGCGGCGATATTATCCAGGCAAATATCGGCGCGCGCGTGCCGGGCGACGCGAACGCGGGCGCATACGAATTGTATCTGACGCTGGACGCATACGCGCCGCAAACGCTTTTTAATTTTTCCAAGTCGCTCTACCTAACCGACGCGCAGGTGCAAGCGTTGGCGCGTTCCACCGCCATGCCCGCAATTCAAAATCCGGTCAACGCGCGTTTGGGCGACAAGGTGGAATTTCTCGGTTATGATTTTATGACGCCCACGGCGCTAAAACCCGGCGACACGGTGAAATTGAAATTGTATTGGCGCGCGCTGCAACCGATGGATACGTCGTACAAAGTTTTTACGCATCTCATCAACGCGCGCAATGAAATTTTTGGGCAGCAAGATCAAGAACCGCTCGACGGCGCGCGGCCGACGACGGGATGGGCGCCCGGCGAAATTTTTACGGATGAATACGAGTTCCAAGTCGCGCCCAACGCCAGCCCCGGCGTCTATCAAATCGAAATCGGCATGTATCGTCCCGACGATTTCGCGCGCTTGCCGGCGTTCGACGCGAACAGCCGCGCGCTCGGCGACCGAATTTTGTTTGGGGAATTGCGGGTACAATGAACCCGTCTGAATCTGCCGCCAGCATGGCGATGCTCCCCCACGAGTATCGCGTCATGTTTGAAATCGAAGAAGAGTATTGGTGGTATCGCGGTTTGCGCGTTTTGCTGCAAGGTTTGATTGCCCAATACGTGAGCGCGGACGGGCGCGCGAAAATTTTGGATGCGGGCTGCGGCACGGGCAAGAACCTGCAAATTTTGGCGCAGCACGGCGACGCGTGGGGCGTGGACATTGCGCCAGAGGCAATCGAATTTTGTCGGCGGCGCGGGCTTGGCACGGCTCGCACGCTGGTCGCGTCGTTGCTCGAATTGCCGTTTCCCGGAACATTTTTTGATGTCGCCTTTTCGTTCGACGTAATTTGCAATATCCAACACGATGTCGCGGCGTTCCACGAAATTCGGCGCACGCTCAAACCCGACGGCTATTTGATTGTCCAACTGCCCGCGTACCGCTTTTTATGGAGCGCGCACGATGTGGCGGTGGGCCACAAGCATCGTTATATGGCGCGCGACTTGCGCGCCAAAATCGAAAAGGCGGGGTTTCGCGTCAAAAAATTGACATACTTGAATATGTCTCTGTTTCCCCTGATTGCGCTACTCCGTTTTGCGCGGCGGCCCGCCGCGCACGCCAACGCGCGCTCGGATTTGACGCCGCTGCCGCGCGGCCTCAATGAAACGTTGGCGCGGCTCTTTAGCGCGGAAATGCGCATCGCGCCGCGCCATCGTTTTCCGTTCGGCATTTCGATGCTGGCGGTAGCCCGGCGAATCGAATGAAAATTTCACGCGCCTTTCTCCTCCTGTGCGCCATTTTGCTGCTCGCGTTCGCGCTGCGGATGTTTCGCCTCGATTTTTTTTCGCTGCGCGGCGATGAAGCGTTCACCGTTTTATTTGTCCAAAAACCGCTCGCGCAAATGTGGCGCGAAACGCTGACGGTCGAGCCGAATCCGCCGCTGATGTATTTCGCGCTGCGCGGTTGGATTGCGCTGGCGGGCGCGGGCGAATTTGCGACGCGCTATGTCTCGGCGTTCTTTGGCGTGTTGAGCGTGGCGCTGATATATCGGTTGGCGCGCGAGATTTTTATAAAGACGTTTGAAACCCGCGAAGCGGCGCAACGCTACGCGAATGATGAATGGATTGCATTGTTGGCGGCATTTCTTGTCGCCGTCAATCCGTACCAGATTTGGCATTCGCAAGATGTGCGAAATTACACTTTGTGGCCCGCCTTGAGTTTGCTGGCGTTGATATTTTTTTGGCGGTGGTATGCGCCGCGCGCCGGGGCAAAACATTTTACGACGCGCTCGAACGTAGCGCCGCAATCATTTTTGCAAAACGCGTCGCCCTTGCTTTGGTTTGGCTTGGCTGAACTCGCGGCGTTGTACACGCATTATTACGAGGCGTTCATTTTGTTGGCGCTGAATCTGTTTGTGTTTGCGACGTTGTGGCGCGACCGTCAGCAAATCGCACAATGGCTTGCGGCGCAAATGGTCTTGGCGCTTTTGTATTTGCCGTATCCGCTGATTTTATCGAATCGCGTCGCGGCATACGGCGAAGGCAGCGGACGCCAAGGCGTCGCGTTGTGGGACGTGGCGCGCGAAACGTTTAGCGCGTTTGTAGTGGGCGAAACGCTGCCCGCCGAATGGCGCGCGTGGCTGTGGATTCCGTTCGCGCTCGTAGCGTTGGCGAGTCTGCTTCTATTGTTCACGCGCGATTGGCGGCGCGGTTTATTTTTCGCGCTGTACGCGGGCATTCCGACGCTGGCGGTGTTTGCGCTCAATACCATGCGACCATTATATTTGGAACGCTATTTGAACGGCATTGCGCCCGCGTACTATTTGCTGCTGGCGTATGGCATTGCAGAAGGCGCGCGCGTGATTGCGACGCGCGTAAAATTTCGTCACGCGCAACGCGCGGGTTTGGCGTTGGCGCTCGGCGCGTTTGGCTTGGTCGCCTTTTTCGGTTTGCAAAATTATTGGACGCAACCCGCTTACGCCAAAGCGCCGGACTGGCGCAGCTTGGCGCGCATCATTAGCGCGCACGCGCAGCCGGGCGATTTAATTATCCAAAATTTTCCCGAAATGGCGCTGTTGTATTATGACCAAAGCAAATTGCCGCTTGTGGTGTATCCCGAAACGTTTTTGCCGGACGCGCAAACGGCGCAGCAATTGAACGCCGTGAACGCCAATTATCAACGCGTGTGGTTCATTCCCGCCGCGCCCGATTTTTGGGACCCCGAGCAGTATGTGGAACAATGGCTCGACCGCCGCGGCGATTTGCTAAAGGAATGGCGCGTTGACGCTTTTGATTTGCGTTTGTACGCGACCGCGTCGCAATATTTGAACGCCATGCAGCGCGCGGGTTTGACGTATGGCGATACGTTCACGCTGCTCGGTTTCCGCACGGAAAAATTGTCCGATACCTTGCGCGTCGTTTTGTATTGGCGCGCGCAACAAACGCCGCGCGCGGATTTTGTGATGCGCGTGGAAACGGCGGACGAACAGGGCGCCATTTTGACGCAGACGGAAAACATTCCCGGACGCGGCGCGCTGCCTACTAGCCAATGGCGCAAGAATCAAATTATCGTGGACCCGCACGAACTAACCCTGCCCGCCAACGCGACTTTGATTCGCGTGCGCGTGTGCGAAAGAAACGGCGCCTGTCTGCCCATCAGCGCTCCGTCCATACCGGCGGAACGCTCGTTCATGCGTTTTAAATAAAATGAGTTCGCCCGACGCCGCTGACCCAGTCACTCTATTTTCGCTTGCGCGCGCTGAAAAATTTTCGCGCCGCGATGTCGCGCTGCTGCTGCTGCTCGCGGCGCTCCTCGCGATTTTCTTTTGGCGCATTCTCACGCCGAATCCGCTCGACCGCGCGCAATTTCCGCCCGGCGATTTCACGGATCAATTTTACGCGTTCCGTTTGTACGAAGCGCGCGCGTTGGCAGAGGGCCGCATCCCGCTGTGGTCGGAAAATTTCAACAGCGGGCATCCGTTTCTCGCCGATATTCAAAGCGCGGTTTTTTATCCAATCGCGTTAGCCAATACGCTCTTGAACGTCGCATTGTTCAATTCCTTTTCGCTGTTTGCGTTGGAATTGGAGGCGCTGCTGCATTTTTATCTCGCGGGCGCGTTCACCTATTTATTTGCGCGCCGCGTCATTCGAAATCGCGGCGGCGCATTCGTGAGCGCGTGCGTGTTTATGTTCGGCGGCTATTTGACATCGTATCCGTCGCTACAATTGGCGATTTTGGAAACGGCGGCATGGCTGCCATTGGCGTTGTTTTTTATTGACCGCGCGGTTGCCGCTCCGCGCCCTGCCCTCACCCCTAACCCCTCTCCCAAAGGGAGAGGGGGACAATTGGCTCATCTCTCTCTGGGAGATGAGCCATCGGCACAGCATAGGGAACAAAACTCCCTTCGCCCTTTGGGAGAAGGGCTGGGGATGAGGGACTGGTTGGGGATGAGGGACTGGTTGGGGATGAGGGACTTGGTTGCAGCGGGAATCGTATTGGGCATCGCGGCGTTGGCGGGACATCCGCAAACCTTTTTGTTTGTATTTGCGACAACAATACTTTATTTTCTGTTTCGCGTTTGGCAAAACAACCCGCAATCGAAAATCGAAAATCGAAAATCGAAAATATACCCTCGCGCATTTGGCACAATCGTCCTTCTCGCACTCATCGCGTTCGGCATCGCCGCGATTCAACTCGTGCCTGCGATAGAATATCAACAGCTTTCGACACGCGAAGCGCTGTCGTTTGCGGACGCGGCAAAAGGTTTTCCGACGCTCGAAATTTTACAATTTATTTTGCCGGGCTATACCAATGCGTTCGCGTCGCCGCTCTATGTGGGCATTCTGCCGTTGTGGTTGGCGTTGTTTGCGCTGTTGAAAAAGCGCGACGAAACCATTTTTTGGGGCTTGCTCGCGCTCGGCGCGCTGCTTTTGGCGTTCGGCTTTTATGTCTTTGCGTACGCGCTTGTTTATCTGTTCGCGCCGGGCGCGGCGTTATTTCGACAACAGGAACGGCTCGCGTTCGTCGTGAGCTTTGCGCTGGCAATGCTGGCGGGATACGGGTTCGCGGATTTGTTGGGTTCGTTTGATTTGAAACGCGCGAAAAAATTATTTCTGTTCTTGCCGGCAGGCGCAAGCATCATGCTGGCGCTGCTGCTCACTTTTTTTGTCGCGGGCGCGCAAAATCCGCAGCCGCGTTTTGCATTTCTGGGCGACCGCGCGGCGCTGCTGTTACTTCAATTCGGCTTGGCGAGTTTGCTCGTCGGATGGTATTTGTATTTTGCGCGCCAAGGAAAACGCGGCGGCGAACGGGTCTGGGCGGCGCTGGCGATTGCTTTGCTTTTGTTTGATTTGTGGAGCGTGAACGAACCCGCGAATAAAGGCCGCGTCGAGGAGCGTTTCGCCAACATTCCCTTTTTGGAACAATTGCAAAGCGACCCCGCTATTTTTCGCGTGGCGGCGGACGACCAATTGCTGCCGGGCCATTTTGGGATTGTGACGGGTTTGGAAGAGATTGGCGGCATTTCGCCGCTGCGGCTGGCGCGCTATAATCAATTTTTGCAATTGCCCAACGCGTTGGAATGGTTGAATGTCAAATACGCCATTACGTCAGAACCGCAAAAATTCGCGGGCGCTGTGATGGCGCGCGAGGGCGCGCTTGAATTGATGCGCCTGACGTCGCCGCACGCGTACGCGTGGGCAACGCAAACGATTGTGTTGGACCAAGACGACGCGCGCGCGGCGGCGCAGCTCGCCGCGCAAACGCCGTCGCCTCTTCCAAATTCCCAAGTCGTCGTCATGGCGCGACAGCCCGAACGCATCAGCTTGGAGGCAACGACGCCGCAGGACGGTTATTTGCTCGTCAGCGAAAATTTTTATCCCGGCTGGCGCGCGACGGTGAACGGACAACCGACCGAAATTCTGCGCGCGAATCTGACGCTGCGCGCCATTCCCATCCGCGCGGGACAACATCGCGTGGAAATGTGGTACGACCCGCTTTCGTTCAAACTCGGCGCGGTCATTTCGGCAGTGACGATATTGCTCTGTATCGGCGCGTTGATTTGGTTTTCGCGTTCGAGCGATTGAAATCGCGGCAACAACAACGCGAAATCGCCCTACGGCGATTCAGATTGTCGCGGCGAATTTAACGAATTGGAATTTTGCAATACGCGATTCGCGATACGCAATCGGCTATTATGCAACTGAAATTTTCTGAACGCATTGCCGCCAACAATGTTCTCGCGATTCTCGTCGCGCTCGGCTTGGGCATTGTCCTCGCGCTGATTTTGGCGGCGGCAGTGTCATTCACGTCGCCCGCGATTGTGGTCGCGGGGATTTTCGCGCTGGCGGCGGGCATTGTCGTCATGACCAACATCGAGTACGGCTTGTACGCCGTGATTGGCGTGGCGATTCTCTTGCCGTTCGCGTCCATTCCGGTCAATCTCGGTTTCAATCCGACGTTTCTCGACCTCGCGCTGCTCGCGCTATTTGCGATGTGGTTCGCGCGCGTCACGACGCGCCAAGAAGAGGATTTTCATTTTCAATTCACGTTTCTCGGCGCGCCCATCGTCGCGTTCATGACGCTGGCGATTTTTTCATTCGTCATTGGCATGTCGCACGCGGGTTTGCAGATTGCGATTGTGCGCCGCTTTGCCGAAATTCTATTGGCGATTGCGACGTATTTTGTGATTGTGAATGTGGTGCAGACGCGCGAACGTTTGACGCGGGTGACGCGTTTTATCATTATCGCGGGAACAGTGTCGGCGGCACTCGGCATCGTGTTTTATTTTTTGCCGCATGACATGACGATACGCGTTTTGTCGCTCTTGCGTTATGTGAAATATCCCGACGGTCCCGGCGTTTTGCGTTTTATCAATGACGATACGGCGGGAACTTTGCGCGCGGTGTCAACGTCGGTGGACCCGAATGTGTTGGGCGGACTGATGATTTTGATGGCAGGGCTGACCGCGCCGCAAGTGTTTTCGAGCAAGCCACTGCTGCCGCGTTGGTTTATTTTCACGGCGGTCGCCGCAATGTTTTTGTGTCTGGTGTTGACGTTTTCGCGCGGCGCGTTTTTGGGATTCGGCGTTTCGCTCGTGTTGATTGCGTTGGCAAAATATCGCCGCCTGATTCCGATTCTGCTGATTGGCGCCATCGTGTTTTGGTTCATTCCCATCACGCAAGATTACATTGCGCATTTGCTCGATGCGTTCGCGGGTGCGGACCGCGCGACGCAGATGCGGTTGGGCGAATATCAAGACGCGTTCGAACTGATTTCGCGTTATCCGATTTTTGGCGTGGGCTTTCTCGGCTCGCCGGATTTGGATACCTATGTCGGCGTGTCGTCGGTATATTTGTTGATGGCGGAACAAATGGGGCTGGTGGGCGTCGCCGCGTTCTTGATTACGATGGGCATCTTTTTTTGGAACGCGTTGCAGGCGTGGCTGGACGGTTTGCGTGACGATGTTTTGTTATCGCCCATTTTGCTCGGCGTGGGCGCGGCGCTGCTCGGCGCTATGACGGCGGGCGTGGTGGACCACTATTTTTTCAATTTGGATTTTCCGCACTCGGTGACGTTGTTTTGGATTTATGTCGGGTTGGGCGTGAGCGCGATCCTCTTGCGCGCAGAGGGGAGTCAAGGGGCTGGGGAAATTTGAAGCGGGCCAGCATCCCGGTTGCAAGAAAATCAGAGCTTGTTCTTGCTCGTAAGCCCCAAAAATGGGTATTCGTATGTCGAAACTCGTCCCCAAAATTATTCTCGAAGGCACGCGGCTCACGTTCAAGACCGACATTGCGTTTGCGTTGAATGAACACCCGCGCATTGTCGGACCGCGCAAATACCAATATCATTCGCCGTTGATTTCGGCGGAATGGTGCACGTTCACCAATTTTCCGTGGGGGCGCGGTCCCATCAATTTTGAACCGCACGAAGAGGCGTTGGCGCTGGAAACGTATGCGACGTGGGCGCGTTTGTTTGAATTGAACAAGTATTATTCGTGGATTGTGGACCGCTTTCACATCTCGACGCGCGCGTATCAACTTCAAACCTACGGCACGGATTACGATTTCCGTTGGCTGGAAGAACGCTTGCGCCCTTTGGGCTTTTGTCTCGTGTTTATGAATCGTTCGCCCGAATCGTTCGCCGCGGCGCGCGCGGAACGGTTAAAGGTTTCGGGTAAACCGTCGCAGTACGACGATTTGGAAATTTTCGTGCGCGAACAAGCATTGATGACGCGTTTGGTCGGGGAATCCATTTTGCCGACCCTCACGCTCGATATTTCCGACAATGACGTGCCGCGCGCCGTCGAGCGCATCGCGGATTGGATGGAGGCGACGGGCGCGTTGTGGATGAAAGAGTAAAGAGTGATAGAGTGATTGGGTGATTGACGATGGGAGACCGGAGACTGGAGATTGGTAATGCGCGGAAAGGAGTAAGTATGCGTTTGGGAAATAATTTGCTATGGGAAAAAATTTCGGGCGAGCCGATGATGATTCAAGATGCGCGGATCATTCCACAGGCGCGCGTGCTGCGCGTGCAATCCCGATTTGGCGGTTTGGTGTGGAATCGCCCCGTCTCGGTCATCGTGGAACGCGCGGGCAAACGCGAAACGATTGCAGCGCCGGATGTGACGTTGATTACGACGATTGCGCTGTTTGTAAGTTTGCTTGCGGTGCCGGTTTGGATTTTCGCCATGTGGAAAGGAGTCAGGAAATGAGCGCGTGGCAAAAGGGGCTTGATGCGGCGGAACGCAATCAAGCAGGCGGCATGGAAAAACTCGATAAACTGTTTGCGGTCGCGCAGCCGGGCGCGGTGTACAGCGAACCGGTTCAGGCGGAAGGTCACACGGTCATTACGTTGAACGAAGTCACCGTCGTGATGGGATACGGTTTCGGCATTGGCGAAGGCGGCGGCGCGCCGTCGGAACAAACCGACAATGCGAACGCGGCGCTGCAAGGCGGCAGTGGCGGTGGCGGTGGCGGCGGCGGTTTTTCGTCCGGGCGTCCCGTCGCGGTCTTGTCGGTGAATGCGAACGGTGTGCATGTGAAACCGATTGTGGACGTGACGAAATTGGGGATTGCATTTTTGACCACGTTCGGCGCGATGGCGTTGATGCTCGCGCGCATCAGCAGCGCGAGCCGGCGTTGAATGAATCGGCGCGCGCGGATTTTTTCGCGCGCGCCGTTGTTGTGCTACCATGTCTTTGTGAAACGTTTTTGGAAACTTGCCCCGTTCGCAATTCTGCTTTTGGGATTCGCGCTGCGGCTGTATCGGCTCGGCGCCAATAGCTTGTGGTACGACGAAACCGTAAGCGTGGTTCTCGCGCAAAGTGAACTTGGCGAATTGATTCGCCACACTGCGGGCGATATTCACCCACCCCTCTATTACCTCCTCTTGCATTTCTGGGGCCGC